>JAABUQ010004718.1_pt1 | contig 22875 bp, 16 predicted proteins | sample 5560001 | NCBI WGS metagenome assembly JAABUQ01 (sample SAMN10711888, study PRJNA513371) | rock metagenome | isolation source: Antarctica rocks | place: Antarctica: Victoria Land, Finger Mt nord | collected 2015-12-18 | reverse complement strand
TAAATCTTTATTAATATAATATTAAATCTTTATTAATATAATATTAAATCTTTATTAATATAATATTAAATCTTTATTAATATAATATTAAATCTTTATTAATATAATATTAAATCTTTATTAATATAATATTAAATCTTTATTAATATAATATTAAATCTTTATTAATATTATATTAAATCTTTATTAATATTATATTATATATAAATTAATATTAAAAGAAAAGCGACTTTTATTAAATAATTATTTAATATATTATTATAAATAATTAAGTTATTAATTAAGTAATTAGTCAATTATTTATATTGATATATTAATATATTAAGTAGCAAATTATCAGTTGAATTGGCAATCCAACATACATTGATTGGCCAATCAACTAGATTGATGCTTCAACTGCCACAAGGCTTTGACGGCTTCCGTGAAGAATATCTCAGTCGGCAAGGTTTGCTCGCGGAATTAAATAACAAACTTATCGTTTCACATTGATTACTTAACCCCTTGACACCAACTTACATGTTGGCCACCTGTTTTGAGCGAAGGATCTCATGTACATGCCTTGGTGTGGGCTATGCTGACTATGAAATTACTCAATTAGGATGATTACCATAGGACATCCTCACCTGCAAGAAATTGATCTCTGCGCAAGAACCCCCTTTCGGACTGTGATTTATTTTCTTTATCTGTGGTGAAATTGTGCAATCTCGGGAGAAAGGGAAGCTTTTGAGCTCTTGAAGAATAGAGGTATGCGTAGTCTAGCTATGTTGTCTTGGCTGCTGGGTTATACAGTAGCAATTTTGTTGGTGCAAACATCGCGAGGCTTGTAGGGTCTCGTCCGGCCCAACAGCCTACATGCAAAGACTGCAAATAGGAGTCGCGTGCTCTTGAAGCGATTGCCCCGGGTGGTCCTGATCCTAGCAGCAATAACATATGACAGCTAATTCCTTTGCTTTGTAGCCACTCACAAGATCTGAGCCTCAGTCAGGGCAGATTTCCTACTTGTTATTCGGGAAAGCAATACCATCTCTCTGGTATTGCTATTTATTAAATATGTGTTATGGATGCTCGCATTACTCCAAGTTTGCGCTTGCTATATTCTCCCGTTTTATGTACACTATCTCTTGCAGGCATATTTGTCGAAGATGTATCTTTCCTTCCCTATCTCGTTGCATCATGCACTATATGCAACAAGCATTTTCACCTCCATTTCTACACAAGCAACGATTCCAGTCAAAAGAGCTAACACAGCGCGACTGGAGAACATTCAAGTTGCAGAGCCCGGCCTGACACCTTCTGGATCACGGAATCAATATGGCTGTATTCGCACACAAACGCTTATGAGACATGATTTCACAAACAGCTATGGCGCACCCTTCGTAGGTAAGCATTGATTCATCCCGACCTTTGCAAATGATTGCATAGTCTGACAACACATCAGGCTCTTATACTCCGCCTGATTGTGACTTCAACAAAGTAAGCATGCAGTTTACTGTTACGACAGCAGGAGCGCAGTTCGATCGGCTCGGCGTCATGTATCTAGGTGATATCGAAGTCTTCCGTACTTCTACTGCAGAGCCCAACCTGATCCCGGGCGGTATCGTGTGGACTTTTACTAAAGAGATGGACCAATACAACGCTCTATGGAAAGCAAAGCAGAAAATCATCTTTGATCTTCCGAACGTAGTCAATCAACAGTATAATGGAGTTCTGGCGACAACAGTAACAGCGACCTTCTTCTCCGTAGCTAACCCTCGTGACACCGCTGATCTGATTCTGCCAATTTCCACCCAAGAATCTTCGAAGAACAAACCCAGCGCTTTTCATTATCGTGGCGAGAAAACATCCGTGGGCCAAAAACTACCTCCAAATGTCAAGCGAGCTGTTGTCTCGTTGTCTGCCTGCGGCCAAGCAGATGAAGAGTTTTGGTACACCAACGTGTTGTCAGGGGACATGAAAACTTTTGGAGACGACAACGCCCTGAAAGGGTACTCATCTTTTAGGGAAGTTCAGCTGCTGATTGATGGACAACTGGCTGGCGTGACTTGGCCTTTCCCAGTAATGTTCACCGGCGCTTTTAGCCCTGGACTCTGGACACCAATCGCGGGGATTGACGCCTTTGACCTTCGTCAACACGAAATAGATATCACACCCTGGTTACCTAAGCTATGTGACGGTAAATCACACAATTTCGAACTCAAAGTCGTGGGATTGAACGACGCTTCAGCCCGGCACGGTCATGATCACAGTGGCGCCCGCACAGGGACTTTATCTTCCAAGGTCAACCATTATTGGGTTCTCTCCGGCACTATCTTTGTGTTTGTAGATAAGACACAGTCAGCCGGATCTCAGACGTCAGGAACCCCAATCAATGTTCGCGCGCTCTCTCCCGAAATCTCAGTCTCTTCGAGCACGACCTCCAAAGGCGGAAGGAAGGACAGCCTGACTGAAGAAGTACACGTTGACCGCGAGATTTCCATCACTTCCAGCATCTGGACCGGAAAAGGTGCAACTCGCTCGGTCTCTTGGAGACAGAAACTCACGATGGACTCCCGAAGACAAATAACAAATCAAGGGCACTCCCAGGTCACCTCGCAAAACGTCACCGGCGCAGACTACGGCACTAGTAATTACATCAACACATACAACTATCCTCTCACCTTGACAAACGCAGTCATTTCCTACGCACAAGGCCCTCCAGCGGTACAAGCCTCCGTCGACCGTGGCCTTGACTGGACTATCAACGGCCCCTCGGTCTTCTCTTCGGGTATCCAGTCCTTCAGCAGAGCGAACCCGAGTTCCTTCACACCTCCCGGGGACGCACCCTTATCTGGCCCTAGTTTGCCTGACATGGCTGGCGCCATACTCTCAACAACACAGGTAGCGAACGCCCTATTCCGTGGCGGTAGAACAGTCCCGGGTGCGACTATGGAGCAGAGCTTCGCTTTCGATGGTGCCAACTGGGGAGGCAAGATGGATACTCGTATGGAACTGTACCGGCGACACCTGAAAGCTGCCAGTGGGCGCATCAACGCGGATGACCAGACGGTACTGGGACAGAAGTACAACCCTAGCTTTGCTAATAGAATGGCTATGGTTTCCGACGTAAGCGTTTCGAATGTGACAATGCATTTGGATGTGAGCGCTACGAATGGAACCACGAATGGGACGCAATCGGATACAACGAACGTCAAGCTTCTTCTGGGCTATGGACCCGGGCAGTCGAAGGCAGAGATAGACGGAGTTTCGTTGTGAACTTGACTTTGTGCAATTTCCAAACCAAGTACAGCCTGTCTATCTTGGGTATCTTTCCAATCACTCGATACCAAAATTCTTCTTCAAAAACTCCTTGACCTGCTCATTGCCATCCCGGTTGCGATGCCCCAGCCCTTCGACTTTCAATCCATCTAGACCACGGGCCCGTGATAAGGCGACATAATCTTGGCCATTCTCAAAAGATTTGCTGAGGTCGACGACAACTCTTGACAACGTCATGCCCTGGGACTTGTGAACAGTCATAGCCCACGCAGCTAGCAACGGAATTTGGGTCCGGTATACTAGACTGTAAGGCGTCGAATCACCCATTTCCTTGACCCAACATTGCGCTTTGATCAATCTGGTGATGCCGTTATGGAAGCGTACCAGTGGCCATTGCTTGACGGCGGCCTTGTCCACGAATTGAATTAACTGAGTCTTTTGGCGGTCGGCGTATTTGCCGAGTTGCTTTGGCAGCATGGCAGGGTCGTGTGTTTTAAAACCTAAAATTTCTCCTTGGCTGCCATTGACGAGGCCCTTTTCAATGTCAAGATTGACAAGTAGAACAACAAGCATCTTAGCTCGTAGTCGGAGGTGTGGCTCAAAGCGATGGTGATTGAGCGCGGGCAGAGTACCATCGAATTCGTTGCGATGAAATTGCGAATGAAATTTCGCGTGGTCTTTGTTCCAATAGTAATTATCGAGAGACGTCCATTCCAGAATGGGACCGGTGAGGCGTGCAAACTCTATACTGTTTACTCTCTGTACTTCTCGGAGTGTAGGGAAAAGCCTGACTGCGTTCTCTGTGTTAGACTTATGATTTAACAAGAGGTACTTGTCCGCCGAGCTGAGTTGCGTCCCCATTCGACACTTTTCGAGTATTCGGATGAACTCTACATCGCTCTGTCGATGAATGTTTGTCAGGTTGACGTGTTTGAAATTGCACTCCTCCCATGCTGCGCTGCGGAAGGCCCATTTGTCGATGTCCAAGGAATGGCCATGCTCTTTGCAAGTGTATCGAGTCTCACTTTCAGCGGTTTCCAATTCAGTCCCGCAGTGCATACAATATTGGAATGGCTTGACGGGAGGAAGTTGGCAGAAGTCTCCGGTGACTATCAACTGCACACCGCCAAAAGACACCGTGTTCTCTCTTGAACGCTTCATGATTCGGTTGAGCCGCTCAAAATGGCTATTCTCCAACATGCTTATTTCATCGATGACCAATACGTCGGTCTCCTGTATCCTCTTGTGAACATATTTTTGCCATCGAGCATTCAATTCCAATTGGCACATTGGTATTCGCATGGAATCGGGCGTCCAGCCAGCATAAGTCCAGAATGTGGATCCGTTGACGTCCAAAGCTGCTTTGCCTGTAGGTGCGACTATCCTGACTCTTTTACCAATGTCTTCTAAGCGCTGCACGAAGTTCCTCAACACAGTCGATTTACCCAGCCCGCGGAGCCGGTGTAGAAGACATTTGCTCCACTCATGATGAGGTTGACTAAGTCTTTCTGCTCCTGGCAGAGTTCGGGTTCTGTTTTTGGTATGGGAGTGGGAGGCATCGAAGACTGTGTAAAGCCAGCTTCTTCCTCTGAGGAGTCCCTATTGTTAGGATTGTCATCGTCAGTGGAGCTCTCTTCGCTAGATCCGCCTTCGCTATCAGAGCCATCCTCATCATCAGCATCGCTGCTGGCACGAAGACACGCTTGAAGAGGTCCGAAGTCAAGTAGATCTGGGTACAATGGCGATGGCGCCAGACCTCCTTCCGTCTTGTCCCAGTCCTCCTCATTGTTACCTGCAACCTCAATTCTTGAGAGTTTCCCTGAACTTTTCCACTCAGATGTCGTTAATATGGTATTGTAGGTCTGATCATTCGATGGAATTACACCCGCATTAGTTTGAGGTGTGACAAGGTGGGAACTCTGGTCACTGGCGATCTGAGCAGGCTCTTCAGTTGCACTTTCGTACTGCGAGCTTGTCGTCGACATGGTGTCTGACGAGAGATCGGGATAGCGAATAGCTTGCACTGGTGGGATGTGGAGATCCGAGTTCAACTCAGCGGAAGCAGACGAGTCCATGTCATTTCTTGCTTCAAGACACCGTCTTTTTGCCATGCTGTTCTTGTCTTCTGAGTTGGCTTTTCGTTTGTATGTTTTTGTAGAAGGTGTGTCTGGCAAGGTCTTCAATTGTTGAGTATGTCCCTTAAACTCGATACCCTCTGGGTATCTGTACCACGGTATCGAATCTAGAATCTTCCTGGTGCTGTCCACTGAGCCATAGTGTGTCAATGGTTTTCCTGCAGTCTCAGACAAGGCGTGCTGAGGTAGTTGTTTGATGTTGTTGGGGGATTGACAGCATGTTTTTTCGAACTCTTTCCCTGGCCGTGACAATGACTTGGCTTGTGCATTAATCCCACGCGGCTTCAGTGGCTGGCGCAGCCTTTCCTGAGCTTTCTCGGTCATCGACTCTCCCAGTGATTGTCAGAGGCTAGCTCTGTCTCATCCAAAAAGCGTGAGCTATTTATTCTCCACGAATCTGACACGCTCTTCATATTATGTGTCCGCTGGCTCGCAATAATCTTCAGCTAGAGTGAATCATCAACGTTTAGCACGCTGAAACGCTTTGGGAGTCCTCTGCATTTCCGCCCTGACAACAAGTTAGTGAGCGATTACTTCGAATTGGGCGTATTTGGGCAAACGTACCCTTTAGTAAAGACGTCAGGTTCGAGGCTTTCAAACGCGGCATAGGAGACAATCCGCAGTGTTCGGACTCCCACGGAACCCGAGAGGCGTATCAAGCTCTGAAGTGTGTGGAATAGAGCGCATAGGTAGAGTGAAAGCGCGTTCATGGTCACAGAGATTCGAGATCTATGTCTGAGTACGCTAATCATCGGAGATGTCGGAGTCCTCGGATACATCGGAAACAGTAAAAGGAAGACACTTTGTTGCAAATCTCCAATCTTCTACTTTTTATCTCAAATTCCTCTCTCCACCGTGGTTCCTCGGATCCCATGGTATAAGCTGACCACTATCCTAAACGAACAAGCCCAGTATATTGGGAACCTAGTAACAAAATATGTCGGCTCAGTTCGCGCTGTGTATTGCTATCTTCCAACCCACAATTGGGACGCACCTCCAGCTCGCCAGACGAAGAACCCCATTGCTAAAGTACAACATCAGGCTCAGTGAGGTCAAAGAAATTAGTATGAACACAAGCGCCGGCTAAGGCGATGTGCACGCATATTCGAGCCCAACAGTGCCAAGGTGCCGTCGCTAAGCCTACGAATAGAGCAAGCCTGCCTCACCGTGCTAGAGTAGCGCTCGGTAAGGAGGAGTACATTTGGTCGACGGAGAGCATCCATTGAGATCGGGATTGATGCATTGCTATTTCTCACAAATTCGAAACATACAGGCCTCCTCTTTATGTGCCTTAGCCATCCAATGAGTCAAAGCCTAGACCCCTTATTCGCAGCTCGAATGCGACCTCTTTTCGTTTGAAGGATGCAAACCTTTATACTTGTATCCAGAAAGATTGTATGCATCTGTTGTAGAGTGCGGTGGCATGAAGTGTGTGGCCAGTGGCTCTATTTTTGTCTGGGGATGCCTCAGCCACTGGATCAGAGCTCTAAAGCAGATTGAGACTGATTTGGGTCAAAGTGGCCTTGCTGTAGTCAATATTGCCTTGGAGTCTACTGCATACCTGAATGATCACCTTCAGAAACACAGGTATAGATATGTCGTTCCTTGACCAAAGGTCCAAAGCACTGGGCCACACCTTGGTCCTTGTACTGATACAGTTTCTTTTCACTGTTACCAGAAACGCGTTTTCCATAGGGGTAATTGTCCTCATCATAGCCCACGCACTTCACATTGGTCCAAATTTTGCTTACTTACAATGGACTCATGACAGAGCTCCTAGTCGTCGATGAGTGGGGACTCGACTTCCGCTGTCGAGAGTTGAACAATACTTGGTATCATGGATCGAGAACGAAGCGATGGTATTAGCAACAAACAGCTGATATGTACTCATGAACCATAGCCCTCGACCGGCTTCTTGACCCAAACGCCGCGGAAGGTGGAAAGTGGAAAGTTCATTGACTTCGCGATTCGTCCACCTAAAGCCCCCCACCTCCAAACCCTCCACCAAACCCACCCCCTAATGCATCTCCAAGCAGCAACCCACCAACTAGACCCCCTGCCAGTGGTAATCCATAGCCACCTCCGTAGCCCCCTCCATAAGGCCGCGAGTACGGGTCTCTCGGCCGCACAAACCGGTTATTCGGATTTGCGTAGGGTCCTTGAGCATACGGATTGTAACCTTGGGCTCCACCAGGTGGGCGGGGCCCATTTGGCGGCTCAATGAAAGTGTCTTGGCCAGTCCTCGGGTCTTTGCCGATGAATTGCGGCTGGCCTGTCTGCTGTGCCAGTACCATAGCTTGGCGAAGTTGACGGTGGCGCTCATAGTACTGCTCCTCCTCCAAAGCACGCTGTCGACGTTGGGCTTCGCGTTCTTCGTGTGTGGACTGCGTGAGTTTGTCTTTGAGCTTGCGGCCGAAGCGTGATGCACCGCTCTTGGGTTCTTCAGCAGACCCAGCCGTTCTGTCAATAGTCGATGTAGGTTTGGAAGGGCCAGATTGATGATGAGAGTCATCATCGCTGCTTTCTGCGGCTATGTCGGCTTTGCTGGGGACGGGTTTCAGACTTTGTACTCGCTGTCTTTCCTTGGGGTCGAGACTATTCAGGTAGGTCTCATCATCGTAAGGATGGTGCCAGATGGATGTTGGCGGATCGACTGTTGTGTTTACAAAGAATTGATGGTCGTTCTCTGGATCATATGTCCTTACCCAGCCCTTTGGCAGAGGCCGGCCTTCATCTTCCATACTGCGACGCGAAAGCGGTGGGATGCCATTACGGACTTTGAGGTTTGATTGACTTTCATTCCGTGATGCAGTGGATCTGTTTGGTCTTGTAGAGGATCCTGCGACTTCTTCGTATGGTGGCGGTGGCGCGTCCATAATGAAGGAAATCAGCGGCGTGAATAGTATTGGGTATTGAAGGCAGAAACGAGTGATGGAAATTGAATGGGTAAACAGGTAGGAAAAGAACCAGGAGTAGAACGACTTTGTCCTGTCCTTTTAATTAGTCGGTCGAAGGATGACGATTTGATGAAAGGAATAGTTCCCGTCCTTCCACGTAATCGTGATGATGGAATCAGCGATCAGCTTTGCACAGCCACATGTGGCCATTCAGTGTGCTCGTTGGACCGCCATCGTCTGTCCGCAGTTCTGTGCATTGGTTGATCAAATCTGCTGCTGGGAGCTTGGTAAGTATGTATGATGCAACACCTTCATTGGAAAACTCCCACTTTCCTTCTATCCATTAAGACCGCTGAATTTGAGTGGTTGGGGAATTGCATGCTCTTGAGCACAGCTCAGGTGCCTTAGCAAGATTCTGGACTTTGGCCTGCTTTCTACGTAATTATGAGTTGAATCACCCCAGCCCAAAATGCTAAGTCAAATGATTTAGGGGTCTTAAATTATATTGTTGGGCTTCCTGGCTAAGGTTGAATGGGAGACAATGGCTGCCGGCTTAGGTGCGGGCATTGGCTTGTAAGCATTACCTGCTGTTTTCGTCCACTGTTGCGATTTCAGTGGAACGGATCATTTAACTACAATTGATATCAGACTACATGTATCAAAAATTCGTCATCCATCAATATGTCTCTCCCCGAACCAGGAGGCCTTCCACAGCCAAAACCAACCATTCACGCTATGCAGATTGAATCCTCCCCATGTACCAACAATCCCAAATGGGGTCACAACGCAAGTCCATCGCCATACAGGGCCCCTGTGGTACCGCTTTGGTAACCTGACTTTCCCATCCGGCACGATTAAGCCGTCCAAATAGAAGGAGCCCACACCATCCATCCCAGCAGCATGGACCCTTCGATTATCAATGCTTGAGTTTTCCCTGAACCGAACATCGTGCATTGGTAGACCGAAGCTCATACGCTCTTGGTTATCATACGAATAAAAACCAAATCGTTCCCCATCTTCCAGAAATTCTGGGATAGTCAGTTTGGACAGGTGACAGGCTGGGAAGTCCTTGGCAGCATTTGCAAAATATGCCATGAAAGGGTGTCCATCATCCAGGAAAATGGTATGCTGCGTGGCTTGGGCAAGTGAGCCGACGTAATTCCCTGCCATCTCCGTGCTGAGTTCGCATGAGTGAGAGCTCCGCAAAGCAACACTGCGAAAGTTCCCACAGCTGCAGTTGCTTGGATGAGTCTCTGCCTAGACAATTCTTGAGACATTCTGTGGTCGGTTTCGGGGCCGTATAATGACGGTCTGAAAGCTCGCGCCATCTTCTTCCGGATGCTTTTCCAGTCTGGCAGTGAATCTTGCGATGGCTGCCCTGCTACTTGCAGAGCCCCGTGATGACCGATGGAGATGAGTAGAGCTGTGAGACAGAAAGTCTGGGCGTTTTGTTGTCAGGCGATTGCCATTCAATGGTATCAACCATTTTCAAGAGATTTAGGGCGCTTCTGGATTCAATGAAAGGGTCTGAGGAGTCAGCTCACTGCTAGCAAAGGCTTTCTCCACTGTTGATCTTACGGTTTAAAGCCACCAGCTGTGGCGCCCAGCGCACGAATCCATCGGTCAGAGGACCTGTCGCCAGACTAGCGGCTTTGAACCCTGCGAGAGCGTAGCGAGCCCATATAGATGTAGGAGCATCAATTGATAAAGAGGTACAATCCCAATTGGGGACTTCATGTCCGCGGCGATTGTCTATGATGAACTTGAATACAAGACGGTCATTGCATGCTTGGTGTAGGATTCTGTTAACTCTCATCAAGGTCAGCGCAGCTTCGCAGGTTCCCAATGAGATAATTCGGCGCAGGACCTCCAATGGGAGTCGCTCGAGTTTTGGCGTTGTCGAACTCATGGCTTTCTGTTGCAAAATAGGGTTGCAGATATGTACTGGCAGCGAATTTCAATGAGTACATTGACTGTCGCAGCTCTACAACTTTTATCACCAATTGTATTGCTTGCGCATTTCCACTCTGCTGGCGTCTCTATAATTGTTGTGGCCTTGAGAAGCCCGGTACACAATCTTGTTGGCACAGTGCAAACCTTCGCAAAGAAGTTGGAGAGGGATTTAGGAAACACCGAGGGAGGAATGTTGATAACCGTCGTTCCTCTGTTGCCGATTCACCATAGGTACGCGCATGATGATCTCTTGGCCGGCTGTGGGCCTGAATCGCATTTTTGAAGAACGATGCAAGTGTTTCCGATAAGTATCATTGTTCAGACATTGCCAAGTACCTAATATGTATAGGTCAGCTGTTGTAATTGATCTTGATAACCAGCTAGATATCCTCGGATAATAGCCCAGGCTCAAGATATACATTCAGATATGCTGTTGCTTTCAAGTGGCGAACCCATCATTAGATTCAGTAATCATCGGCTCTTTGAAAAAATAGTCTTGAACGACTGTCTGCAAGCTTCATATGGCTGGTGGGCAAGGTCGTCAACGAAGGCTCAAGCCATATCAACTCGGGCGTCTTCAAGATCGTCCCATCGGCGAAAATTCCAAATATGGCTGTGAAAGATTTTAGACATAACCCAGCATTGGCAACAATGGACGCATTCAAAGAAGTCAACTTCCCCTTTAGCATACTGGACGAGAATACCATTGCGCCTTGCAAAACACTTCCAGGAAGCTCCGGCGAAGCCTTATTTGACATAACACCAGTTTTCCTCCTTCACGCCAATTTCATCACCGGCGGCCTGCTGCTTACCTTCGTTGGTCAGCACAATACAATGGACATGACTGGCCAAGGCCATGTCATGCATCTCTTTTCAAAAGCTTGCTGCAACGAACAGTTTACAAGCGAGGAACTGTCAAGTGGCAACCAAACCCGCCGCAATCTTATTCCTTTGCTCGGTGACTCGTATCAACAGGCTTGGAGCTCGCTCATCAGATGGTACCAACAACTGTATCCCAATACATAGCCAGTGGCACCGATGGTCCCCCAGCGCCATTAACCTCTCTTGATTGCACCTGGGCTTACTTTCCCTTTAACTCCACCTCGCTGACTGTTCTAAAGTCGCTCGCTAAAGAGTCCGTCATCCTGCCCAACAGCTACATCTCTACCGACGACGCTCTTAGTGCTTTAATATGGCAATCCGTTATCCGCGCCCGCTTACCCTAATTGAGTCCCATAGCTAAATTAACGTTCTTTGTGCTGTCAATGTACGGCACTACTTGGATATTCCACAAACGTACACGGGACGTGTGCAGAACATGACTTATCATACGTGCACGCTTCAGAAGCTGGTCGACGAGCCCTTAGGTGTTATCGCACTACAGCTTCGCTCGGGTATAGACCCCAAAACATTTGATCTAGGGTATTGCACCCGTGCCCTTGCAACCTGCCTCAAACGTGCACTAGATAAGAACGTCATCTCCTTCATAGCGAAGATCAACCCATCAGTGGATTTGATGCTTAGCTCGTGGGCGAAGCTGGATTGTTATGAACTAGACTCCAAACTTGAATCGGGCAAACCTCAGGCTGTGCGGAGACCACCTTTAAGCCGGTTGAAGGTCTAATATGTCAGATGCACTCAGGGCTAAATCGTCTGATTGATAAATAATGGTGCACAGCACCCTAATATATATGATGATGAGGCCCTAGATAGGGGCAAATAAATGTTCCTAGCCCTGTTTTATACCAATTGCTTCGCCTAATAAAGTAGAGAATAGGTAGTATAATAATAGTATTTTGGTAATATAATTAAAGGTCCAAATAATCTTAGAGAAAGCAAAATAGGAAAATACAGGCTAACAAAGGAAAATAAGAATAATAATAATTAATATACCTTCCCAGGATAATAGCAGTTTGGCTGTTATTATAACTTTATTTAATTAATAAATAAAATTATATAATTATTTAAGTTAACGAATTATAATATACGAATAAATTCTTTATATTTCTAACAAAGAAAAGGTTTGGTAAGGCTATTTATTAATATTTTAACTATAAGGATTTATTTAATAATAATATAATTGTTTTGAACTTCTTAGCAAAGCTAATATTAATATATATTAATATATTTAAGGTATATAAATAGCTTAGGAATAAATCGGTTAACGAGGTTTAATATTTGCTAATTATCGCAAATAATAATAATATTTTAGCCTATTTGAAAATATATATATTCGAAAAATCTATTTTATTAAATTATTTATTAAATTATTTTATTAAGAATAAGTAATTCAGCTTTAATATTAAATATAATAATAATAATTTGTTTTGAAACTTTCTAATTAATAAGGCTATTATATAATTAGAAAAAGTAACCGAATAAGCTTTTCTTAATAATAGAATTATCGATAAATATAATATTTAATATTAATAAAAAAATATTATTTTATATTTAGCTATTATATTTAATCGCGAGTATTTTAATAATAAGCAAATACGCTATCAACCGATTAATTAGAGCTAAATAATAAAGGGATAGATTTTGGAGGAATTAAACAAGCTAAGAACTAACAAAAATAATATTTAATTTAATAATAATAGCAGTAAACAAAATAAAGTTAATATATTATTAATATAAATATATTTGCTTAGGGGTAGCTTAATATTTATATAAAAGGATTTCTTCTATTAGAAATAATATTTTTGATAGAATATAACTTTTAGAAGGGAATTTGCTAGCTATTTTTTCGATATATAAATTTTGGCTTAATTAGACTTACTTAATAGAGCGATTTTTAGTAATATATATACCGATAAATTATACTAATTCTCTTAAATACCGAAGCTTGTATATATTAAAGAAAGATACTTTAAAAACGTTATATTTAACTTAATATTATTTCTTATATAATATTACGAAGTTATTAATATAGAAAAATACAATTAATTAATTATTAATAAAAAGGTATTCTATTCCTAATATTATATATAAGCCGAGACGTTTTATTATTTTAATAATATTTTAAAGTTAAAGTAATAAGGATCTTTTTAATTTATATAATATTTTTATAAGCAAAAAATATTTATATAATATATTTAATCCCCTTAGAGGATCAATACCTTTAAAATAATAAATATAAATCTCCTTATTAATATTATTATTAATAAAAGTATTAATTATATTATATTAACGGGATTCGAAGGAAAAAGTAATTATAATAATTATAAATATTCTTAAGATTTTAATAGCTAGGATAATTATAGCCGTTTCTTATTTTATTTGTTATAGATTTCCCTTAATATATAAGCGAGCTTTATACCTTTTTAAATATTTATCTTTATTATATTTATATTTGAAAATTTAGATAAAGGAGAGAATATTTGTTCCTTAAGGTTTAAGGCTTATTTGAAATATACCCTTATTATTAAAACTAATATATTCTTCGTATATAGCTTATACGAAGGTATTGCTATAAAGGTATTTTATTAAAGCTTTTTAGCTTTTTAACTCTAATAGAAGGTTATTATAATATAAATATTTAATAGAGTTAAAGTTTTTTATAAAGGTTAAATAATATCCTATATCTTAGCCGAGATTTGCGATAGTTAATATATAAATATAATAACGATTTCTTGCTTATATTCTGAAAGATAAGATATTATCTTTAATTATTTTTAATAAGATTTTAGAGCTCCTAGGAGCTAAATTTATTATAAATTAATAAAATTAATATAATATTAATAATAATAATAATATAATAAGAATATCGTTTTCTAAAATATAACTTTTTAATATATTGCTAATATTTTGGCCTAATATCTCCCCTTCTTTAATAGCAGGTATATAGACTAATAATATTCCTACTAAGGTATTATTTAATAAAGGAGTAGAAAAGATAAGATAGGAATAATTAATTAAGGTTAATAAAATAATAATTATTATTTTTAAAGTTGGTAGCGAAATTTAATAATAAGGTTAATTTACAATATTAATATTATTAGCAAATAAGTCTATTCTATTTATTTTATTTAACGGCTGATTATTAACTAATAGCCGATTAGCTTCCTTATTAATAATATTTACAGCTTTATTAAGCTCTAGATTACTAAATAATAGGCCTAAATCGATATTTATAAAGTTATAGTAATAGCTTTTGTTAAATAAAATATTCCTAGCCCGAATAATATATTTTTTGTTTAGGACTTATACCCTAAAAATATTTCGTAAATTATAATTAATAAAATAATTTAAATAAGCTCTTTGCTAAAGCTTCAAAAGTTTAGGAACTTCTAGACGTATAAATAAATATACTTTATAATCAAAAATATAAAAGTAAATTAATAATAACTTTATATAATAAAGAGCTTCAAATAATATTTTGTTATTAAATACTTTAGTTAATATCCGATTAAGGAGATATATTACTACTAAAATAGTCTTAGGCTATAAATTATAAGGAAGTTTTAAAACTATTTATATATATTTATTTTTTATTATAATTATCCCCTTAAAATATTTAAATAAACTATTCTGCTTTATAATATATAAAGCCGTTAGTTTTGCAATAATACTATTTTCCTATATTAATATATTAAACGCTTTTCCTAAGGAAGGCTTGCTATTATTATAAAAGTATTTAATTAAATAATTATATTATTATTTAGTTAAATAAATTATTTGTTCTACTATTTTAGTAGCTTAATCCTTTATATAATAAGTTTATACCTAATAATATTTAATAATAAGGCAAACGAAATAGCTTAGCTATTTGTACCTGTTAAATCCTTTTTTAATAGGAATAAGATTATAATAAATATATTTTAATAAGTTTATTGTTTTATATTTATAATCTTAATAATAAGAAATAATCTTTTTGGCTTTAGAAAGATAATATAATTAATATATATTAAATTGGCCCCGGGTTAATAGGGTAATAAGCTTGACTCTAATAGTATTTTCTGATAGTATTATAATTGCCTTAGGGCTAGGATAGCCTATTAATAAATATTAGTATAATAATATAACCTCGATTAATAATCGAGGGCTTTTAGATTTGTATTATTTTGCTAATATAATTATAATAATAGGTTTTTCCGGGAAATCCTAAGCTTTTAATTAGTCGGTTTATAAAAGTTAATAACTTTAATATTAATAAAGTTTGTAGAAATAATCTTTATAATTATCTTTTATTATATAAAATATATTGTTTCTAATATTCTAATAAATATTAGCTTAATTAACCTTATTAAAAGATATTAAATTAATTATAAAATTAGGAATTAAAGTTATATTTTAAAGCTTGATTTTATTATATTCTTTAATAAATATTGAAATATAAATTTTGTATATTTTAAAAACTTTAATTTTATATAATATTTTCTTTAAAATAACTATATTATCAGGAGTAAATAGTCGTTAATAGGAGAAATAATTTCGATTATTATATAGATATATATTAGAGCTAGAGTCTAATATTTAGGCGTTGAATAATATATTATTATAAAAGTTAAAAAATATAATTAGAAAATAAAATAACGTTTATTTAATAAAGAGCTTTGGCGATAAGATTTCTATTATTTATTTTATAAATATTTTTATTTTTAATATTCTATTATTTATATAAATTATTATAAAGGTACGAGGCCTTACTAATAATATTTATATTTAGCTTATTAAAAATTCTAATAGGATAAGAGTTAAAAAACGGGTTTTAAATACTTTCTGATTAATAATAGTTTTCTTGACTCTTTTCTTGAAAAAACTGTTTTTTATAAGCATTTTAGCCTTCTTAATATACGCAGTATTTAGGATCTAATTTTTTAGGCGAGAAGCTTTATTAAGGTAATAATATTTGATAAACTAGTAATATATTTCTTCGACTAGGTATTTGGAAATAAGGGTATTATTATATTATATAAATTATTCTTTTGGAAGTCTCCTTTATAGGGTAGCAAAAGATAAAGACGTTTCTATTTGGTAAACTGTCTTTTCGTTTATTCTATATAATTATTTGACTTCCTATATAAGTTCTTCAAAAATTGATAAAAACTTCCTCTTATTCTCTTTATAGCCAAAATATATCTTGATTATATTAGATTAGTCCTAATCTATAAAGCTAATACTCTTAATAAAGTTAATCCTCGTTATTGTTATTTGGAAGTTAAGGTATTTGATTTCGATAACTTTGGAAAACAATATTTGCTATTTATTTAATTAAAATTTTATATTTTAATCTTTAATCTTTCTAATATATAATACTCGATATTCCTTATCGATGTCGAAATACCGTACTTGTATAATAAGTACTAGTTAACGTTTGAAGCTTTTAAGGGCTTAATAAGGAATAATATAATTATAAAGTATATAATAAAATTTACGGAGATTGATTTTTTAATATTAATTTATAAAATTCGTATAGCTTTTATTTAATCTAAATAATATTTCTCTTTACGATTATATTCGGTATTAAATATTTTATATACTTCTTTGGGTATATAGCCTTCGTATTTAGCTTATTTATTTATTTGTTTTGCAGATAATATAATAAAAAATATTAATACTAAATAGGAAAGTTCCTTAGGTACTTTAAGGTCAATAAGGTACTAGATTTTGGCCGATACTACTCTATTCTTGATACCTGAGATCTATTAGAATTAATTATTTATACCGGTAAATATAAAGGATATAAGAATAATAATAATAGAAGATATAATACTAAGGATATTTTGCATTCGGGAATATTTAGGTAGTTTGAGAGCAATTTTGGTATAAACTATACCTGTTTAGGCCTAATAGTATTAAATAATTGCAGTAGTAACTTAGCGAACCAATTAAATAAGTTTAATACAGTAGGCTAGTAGCGTAATCCGGGCTTATAACTGTTGGATGTAATTTGCACCACAAATCCATTAAAAATGCGCACGTACTTAGAGTGCTGTATTTGGGCTTATATTTACAGCTGACATAATATATCTGATGCCCGGAAGACTAGACGGTGAGATTGCGGTTGGGATATGTATAAGGGATGAAGATATGGAGAGGTTGAGGACTGATAAGGACTTTGCAAAGTATGGACAGTATATAGGTAATAGATAGCCAATGAGACAAATTAGAAATCTACCACCACAAGGGTTTCTCTCTTTCTTCCTGAGGACTAGCCTGAAAAGATGACTTTGATTAGTGCATAGAGCATGTCGGACGTTCTTCAATGTGCTGTACGTAGGAAATCCACCTTTGAATCCATGCTATAGTGTGCTGAGATCCTTCACTACACAGGTGCAAACCGCATTCTCAAGCATTAGCGGCACCGGCTGTCAGCTCACATGTATCAGCTGCACCTTTGAAGACCAGTCATTTATAGACACGCTGCTTCCTTTTGTGGAGAAAGCTTGAAGTCCGTCTGACCTGCAAGGCAAATATCAAGTTCCAGCATTTGCCAGAATGATTCTGACATTCGTTAAGGGACTATTGCGTTCACTGAGAGCCTTTCCAGCGCAGTCGCCATCTCCATTTCTGTGTCTGCCCCTGCCACTACTGCCACAGGTTTCCCCGCGGTCTACTATTTTACCTCATTTACAAAGCGATGGGTTACATCTTCGCCCAAAATATCGGGAGGGCGTCTCAGTAGACTTTTGCGCGTGCTTTAGTAAGCCTCTGTAACGTTTCATGGACGGAATGGGACGAAGCCTAGCCGATTCTACATCTCTCCTATGCTAGAAGCATATGCATCTTCTTCCTCGGAGTCCGCTTCATATCTCCGTTCCACTCCCTTCTCTGACCGTCAGCTCAGTTTTAGCTGTCCTGCAAGAGGACGATTACTCGGCACCTACCTCGTGATTCCCCCCCAGCGCTAGCAAGAGGGTTTTCCGTGGTTTATTCCATCGTTTATTCCATGCCAATCGCGTCTCCTCCATGGCGAGCATGGCGAGTATCAAGATACCATAAAGCCTTGGGCGTGACTTTATTCGGAGTCTTTCAAATTTGTTACCCGGTACCAAAATTACAAAATCGTAGTAGCAAAAATACGTCGAATATTACCGCCGCGTGTGCTTCGTTAAGGGTGGAAAAGTTAAAAACGTGCAATAAAACGAGTCCTCTCCAAGGAAAAATAGCTACAGTGTGGTGATTCGGGCTTCATCGTCGCACTTTGCCGTTTGTCCTCTGCATCTCATTCACAACCCCAGTAAACCCGTATTCATTGATAATCAGACCAGCTTCCCTAACCATGTTCTCCGGACGCGCTATAGAAATTTTCACAGCCATCGCAGCTATACTCATACTTGCAGTCTTAGCCAATATTCTACAGCAGTTACTGCTCAAGAATTCGAAGGAACCTCCTGTGGTGTTCCACTGGCTACCAATCATTGGGAGTACAGTAACTTATGGAATTGATCCATTCAGATTTTTCTTTGATTGCCAAACAAAAGTGAGTGCGAAAGGAACTAGAATAGGCAAATGCTGATAAAGCAACTCAAGTATGGTGATATCTACACATTCATTCTCCTTGGTAGAAAAGTGACTGTTTATCTTGGATCAAAAGGCAATCAATTCATTCTCAATGGGAAACTCAAAGACGTTAACGCAGAAGAAATCTATTCGGTACTTACGACACCTGTCTTTGGGAAAGATGTCGTTTACGACGTGCCAAATTCAAAGTTCATGGAGCAGAAAAAGGTCCGCTCTATCAATCCCGTCCAAGGTAGAGTCTAAACTATCCTACCAGTTCATCAAGTCCGGCCTGGCATCAGAAGCATTGCGGTCATATGTACCTCTAATGCAAGATGAGATCCGCGCCTTTCTCGAACGGACTCCTGACTTCAAAGGCCCCAGCGGCATTGTACAATTGCCTCCAGTCATGGCGCAAATCACAATATTTACAGCTTCTCGGACTTTGCAGGGGAGGGAGGTCCGCGAAAAACTAGATTCGACATTCGCTGAGCTGTACCACGCTTTGGATGATGGGTTCCAGCCCATCAACTTTATGTTGCCTTGGTTTCCATTACCGCAAAATCGGAAACGAGATCTAGCTCAGAAGAAGATGACTCAAATCTATACCGACATCATCAAAAGACGTCGTTTGAAAGGCAATGCGAAAGACAGTGAGGATATGCTGTGGAACCTAATGCAAAGCGTCTACAAAGACGGCACACCGATACCAGACACAGAGACTGCACACATGATGATCGCGCTCTTAATGGCTGGGCAGCATTCGTCATCCGTGACCAGCTCATGGATTATGCTGCGGCTGGCAGCAGAACCGGAAATGATGGAAGCGCTGTACCAAGAACAGCTGCAAATTCTGGGAGAAGCTTCTGCTCCGCTCACTTACGAAAATGTCCAAAGCTTATCTCTACTCAAGAACGTGATACGAGAGACTCTTCGTCTCCATCCTCCAATCCATTCAATCATGCGAAAAGTAAAAAACTTCCTTCCGATTGAAGGTACCGACTGGGTTGTCCCACCCTCACATGTCTTACTTGCTACACCGGCTACTATGGGAAAAAGCGATAAGTACTTCCCGGCTGCAGACAGGTGGGACCCGCATCGATGGGAGCATATTGCAGACCCGAAGGACCAGGAAAAGGAGAAGATGGATTACGGCTACGGTCTCGTGTCCACAGGGGCTGATAGTAACTATCTGCCATTCGGTGCCGGTAGGCATAGATGCATCGGCGAGCAGTTTGCAAATATCCAATTAGCGGTTGTCGTCAGTATGATGGTACGCAATTTCAGACTGAGGAATATGAAGGGAAAGAGTGGAGTTGTTGCTACAGACTACTCTGTAAGTGGCTATATTTATACATTAGTGATGTAACGTTGGCTCATTTGCAGCAGTCTCTATTCTCTAGACCGATGGAGCCAGCATTCGTGCAATGGGAGAGACGGGCTGGGTCTTCTTGAAGTGCTTGATCCTGACTTTACTTTGCCTTGCAAAATAAGAAAGCCAAGTGGCATAACGGAATGTTGTATCAAGCTGCGTATGAAATAGTATGCTGAAAAGAACCCCGCTTAAGCTCATTTTCCAATCGGGAGACAATGTTCAGATGAGTTTACTACGTCGAAAACCCCAACATCGACTACCGAAATCCAAGCCGTTAAGGTGATCTGGACTCCCATCTGGACTCTTCGTCAACATGTTATACATGGGCGAGCATTGCAAAGACGACTCTAAGTCTAATGATCTGCTGCACAGACACTCACCCACTAAAATCTGCCTTCCTACGACGCAGGCTCGGCCACCTACGATTGCGCACGCTTATTCAAGTACACCTGCAGTCTTCTCTTCAAACTCATTAATGTTCGAGCTCGGCATAGGATTTGGGCTTAGAAGCTGCTAGTTTCTTAGGCTACACGTTCTTCTATTCATCGCTAGTATATGCTGCTTACCATGCACCTTCCTAGAATCCGGGGTAGCAAAGACGGTCTTGCTAGGATTACTAGAGAGACATATCTCGAAATTCTCTGGTTCAGAATATTGTTGGAGTGGGGATCAAAATCTCGTTGCAACAATACTGAAATGTTGAAAATGAGATTTAAAACGTGAGTACGTTCTAAAATGTCTCCTACCTCCTGCGTGCATACGGTCTGAACGTGGCTTATAAATAGCGTTTGTTTGCATATACACTTATACCTTATTTCTTTCGATAAAGTATGCATTCCTGTCGACCTAACCCTCTTGTTCGCCATCCACCTGTTCCTCTCGCCCCTGCCAAGCTCTTCCAACCTGCGGAATCGTTTGGAATCCCGGACAGCGCCCCTTATCCCCACGCCCCCGTGCCTGCACGAACTATGAATATCCTCGGTGCTGCCGCAAGCTTCTATCCTTAATGGTTAATTGGGACGTACATATATCCCAATTAATTGTTAATAACAAGATTTTATAAAGCCTTGCATATATTTGAATAAAAAGAGCTTTATCCTCTTGTACTGAATGAGTATCTTCCGAATCTATAAACATTCCATTGCTTCCGAAGGCGAATAGGATTCGGGGTTTATTTGCATCCCTTTTTTTATATTGAATAAATATTTTCCAAGTTTATAAATATTGTATTGTTTCTAAGGGCAAATAGGATTTGAAGTTTATTTATATTCCTCTTTAATTTATTTATTATAAATTAAAATTTAATTTGTATTTCTTTTTAATTTATTTATATTTTAATAAAAATTGACTTACTTTTATTTAATTTATATATATAAATTAATATTTAATAATATTTTTAAATTTATTAACTTTTTTATTTTTTATATTTAAATTTTTTATAATAATTATATATATTATTTAATCTCAAGTTAAAGCCGAAGTTGATTTTATAGTATTAATTATTACAAATATATTAAAAAGAAAAATTAAAATTTTAAAATTATATATTAATAAATTATTATATTTAACAAAAAATAATTTTATTATTATATTAATTTAAGTTTTATTATTTTTTTATTTATTTTTTAAATTTTTATTTTGCCTTTTTTGATTTTAAAATACGTTTATATTATTATTATTAAAGTTTTCGTTTGCTATCAATTAAATAATATTTAATTAATATTATTTATAATAATTACTCCGGACTTAACGAAGTTATATATTTCGGAAATTAATTTATAATTTGAATATAATTAAGCTATTTATTATTTATAAAGTTTTATAATAAAAAGCTTTTTTCTTTTAATTAATTTCCTTTATTATAATAAAGAAAAGTTAGAATAAATTTATTTATTATTTAATTTATTAATTATTATTATATATAATTCTTCTTATACTGAACTAATATCTTCTGAATCGATTCCGATATTAATTGCTTTCAGGGTAAATTGGATTTAGGGTCGATTTGTATTACTTCCTAGTTAATTTGCTTTGGATCGGGGGTTGATTTGTATTACTTTTTAATCTATTTATATTTCAATAAAGGTCGATTTGTATTAATTTTTTATATTATTATTTTCCCCTTTTAATCGTATAATACGTTTTTAATTTCCTATTTAATAATTGCTTCCCTTAACCTCTTATCTTTTTTCTTTCTTTTATATTTTTCCTAATCCCTGCCCTTAATTATAATAGAATTAATTATATATTACTTGTAATTCTCAATTCTTATTTATATTTAATATTAATATAAAATCTCGATATAACGCTTATAATTCTATAGTTTAAAAAGTTATTTAAATACGAATTATTCCGACTTCTTAAAACTCGTTTATAATAGATATATTACTTAATTCTAATATTTCGATTTAAATTATATATCTGAATTAATTTTTAATAATATTTCTAAATTTATCGATTCTCTTATCCCTTATATTTAGATTTTTTATAATAATTATATATACCGTTAATATCTTTATATCCTCCGGTATTATAATATAATATATACTTATTATAAAAAAGAATACGGTTTTACGAACTATTTAACCTTAGATTAAAGTTAAATACAATCTTATATTACTAATTACCGTAGATATACTAAAGAGGAGGATTAGGATTCCAAAATTATATATTAATAAATTATTATATATAATAAAAGGTAATTTTATTATTATAGGGTTAGGGTTAGGGTTAGGGTTAGGGTTAGGGTTAGGGTTAGGGTTAGGGTTAGGGTTAGGGTTAGGGTTAGGGTTAGGGTTAGGGTTAGGGTTAGGGT
>JAABUQ010004717.1_pt1 | contig 22883 bp, 14 predicted proteins | sample 5560001 | NCBI WGS metagenome assembly JAABUQ01 (sample SAMN10711888, study PRJNA513371) | rock metagenome | isolation source: Antarctica rocks | place: Antarctica: Victoria Land, Finger Mt nord | collected 2015-12-18 | reverse complement strand
CGGCAGCAAGCACGCCATCTCCTGCAAGCCCCGCGTGAGCACGATGCCCCCGTGCGGCGGCAACACCGCGTTGCCCGGCATCACGTGCCCCGGCCCTGTGCCCGTGCCCGTGCCCGTGCCTGTGCCCGTGCCTGTGCCTGTGCCTGTGCCCTCCGCTAGGATCTGCCGCCAGATCGTCAGCCGTCCAAAGCGGCTCGCCACCGTCAGGTCAGCGCGCCCATCCCGCTCCCAGGTGTGCAGGGGGGGAAAGGCGGCAGTGGGCCTCCACCGCCGCCGCATCCGTGACCTCCCATTGCGCCTCCATCACCCGCCGCAGCATCGCCTGCCCCACCTGGTGCGCCTCCTCCTCGATCACGTCGAGCGCCGTCCCCGGCGCGACCCCCAGCGGGTCCACCGGCGGCAGGTCGTACCGCGCCACCTCCGTCGTCCGCTCCCCGTCCTCGTCCTCCTCCACCTGACAGAGCACCACCCGCAGCCGGCTCATCGCGTCCCCTCCTTCGCGCTCCCTGTGTCCTCGTTACCGACAGCGTACCGCATCACGACCTCCCACCGGCGTTTTCTCTGTCACCCCAGATCTTCTGCGCGCCTACGAGTTTTCCCATAGCGGCGCACGCGCTAGCTCGGCCTGTAACCACTCGTCGTCCATCATTGCTGAGAGACTACTATCTCGTTGGCACGGGGGTACAGGTCATCGGGCCGTCGTGCTACACTACCTATCAGCACCCGCCGGAGATTACCGCTCATGACTAGGTAGAGGAGTGCCCTGATGGCCGACGATAACCTCGCACCGGCGCGCTTCGGCAGCGCGTTCAAGGAGTTCATGGAGGCGGTGGTCGCCGCGGCGACGCCCCCTAGCAGTCCCCTGCTCGAGCGGATGCAGGCGCATCTCGGGGCCGACCTCGCGCAACGCCCCGTCGTCGCCGAGGAGTATGCCACGTTCGATCACCCCAATCTCCAGGTGGCGCTCGACGCGTACCTGGCCGGCCCCGGACGCCACGCGGACCTCGTGGGCGTGGGGGCCGACAACAAGCGCTACATGGCGTTCGGCCTCTCCGACCTGCTCAGCCGCGGCGGCATGCCCGGCGTCCGCCCGCCCACCGAGGGGCCGGTCGACTACGTGAACATCCACCTCGCCGGCGAGCGCATCCTCTCCTGCGTCCAGTTCGGCCTCTACTTCATCCACGACGGCGATCGACGTCTGGTTGTCCTCGTGACCGGCCCGACCGACAATGGTCCGCGCGAGAAGTTGCGCGTCGAGGTGCTGGCGGACCGGCCGGAGGAGGGCCAGGCCTTTCTGGAGGAGCTGACCGCGGCGATGGAGCGGCTCAACGTCTATCGCGGCCATACCATCTCGCTCGCCGCCGCTCAGTTCCGCCCCGGGAGGCAGACGCTCATCTCCTTCCACGAGTTGCCGCGCGTGGCGCGCGCGGACGTGATCCTGCCCGAGGGCGTGCTGGAACGCATCGAGCGGCACACCGTCGTCTTCGCCGAGCGGGCGGAGCGCCTGCGGGCGGCGGGCCGGTCGCTCAAGCGCGGCCTGCTGCTCTACGGACCGCCGGGCGTCGGCAAGACGCTGACGGTGATGTACCTGGCCGGACGCATGCCCGGCAGGACCACCATCCTGACCACCGGCCTCGGACTGGGCCTGCTCCAGCCCACCGTGCAGTTGGCGCGGACGCTTGCGCCGTCGATGGTGGTGCTGGAGGACGTCGACCTGATCGCCGAGGAGCGCGGGCGGCCCGGCGGCGCCGGCCCTATGCTCTTTGAGTTGCTCAACGAGATGGACGGCTTGCGCGACGACAGCGACATCATCTTCGTGCTCACCACCAACCGGCCCGACATCCTCGAGCCCGCGCTGGCCGCGCGACCGGGCCGGGTCGACCTGGCCGTTGAGTTGCCCCTGCCCGACGCCGGCGAGCGGCGCCGGCTGCTGGATCTCTACGCTCGCGGCCTCGAGACGCGTGACGTCGACGTCGATGCGTTGGCAGCGCGGACCGAGGGCGCCACTCCCGCCTACGTCAAGGAACTGCTCCGTAAAGCGGCCGTGCTGGCGGCGATGGAGGGGGCGGAGCTGGTCGTGACCGGCGCGCACCTGGAGGAGGCGCTGGCGGAGCTGGCCGAGGGCGGCCGCCTGGCGCAGCGGCTCCTGGGCTTCCACGCGACGCACGCGCCGGCGGACAGCCTCCCCGCGTTGGACCCATCCCGCCAGGCGCCGACTGGCTTCCCCCCGGCCACGGCGATAGAGACACCGGACAAGCGGATGTAGCGAGCGCGTCGCGAACACGCTGCCCCCGGTTGTCCCATGTTCCCCAAGCCGCGTGGCCCACCCCCGGCCGATCAGCCGGACAAACACAGGTGTAGGCGCTTAATCAAGCGTCAGGCGCGCGGCGACAAGCGGGTCCGTGACCGGGTAGATGTCCTCGCGCGGCAGCACAAGCCGCTCGTCGTCCCCTGATCGGGCGTGCTCACGCTGCGCGGCGACGAAGGGTGAGATATCTTCAATCTCCACGATCCACTCCTGAGCATAGCTCCTCAGCATGGGACCACGCAGGCCAAGTTGCATCGCGCGTCGCTCCACCGCTTGACCGGACGGCGCGTGGTCCGGGTCCCACTGCAGCACGACCGATGAGCGTTTGAGGGCGCTTCCCCACTCTTCGTCGTCCTTGTAGATCGCCGGCGCGAAGGATGAGTGAACTGCTGCCGCCAGGATTCCGTCGAACGCGGCGCGCTTCAGCCGCACGGCCAGCGTCACTTCTTGATGCGCTTTGGTACCCCATCCGTTGCGGAACATCATCCACAGAAAGTTGGGCTTGATCCAGCTCATGCGATCCAGGTTGAACGCGCCGCCGAAGTATCCATGCGTCGCGGCGAAGTGCCCGATGTTGGGTCGGTACGCCTGGTAGACGACCACCGACGTGTCGTCGTACTGAGCGAGAATGTGCCGGCCCGTCGTCGGCCAACGGGCCACTTGCGTCAAATAAGGCTCAGTCACCAGTGCCATGCGCCTACTCCAGTCAAGTCTTGTAAATTGTCTGTCGCGGACGCCGGCTCGCTTCGCTGCCCAGTGGAAACGTCAGTCGCCGCCTTTTCACGAGCCCTGCTACTCCAGCGCCCACGATTGACATCGACAGGACCGAAGAGACCATTATCGCTCCTGGACGTTCATTTCACGCCCAGGCTCTTGCTACGCACGCGCTCGTAGATCTCTTCCATGGTGGCGATGAACGAGGCGTCCTTGGGCCAGAACGGCGGGTAGTCGCCCTGCTGCTTGACCAGCATGGCCGGGACGGCCGGCGGCGCCGCCGGCTCGGTCACGGGCGGCAGCCGCCGCGCGCCGGTCCAGAACGCGCGGTGGTCGATCTCAGCGGCCGGGATGTCCAGTGACTCCCGCCGCGGCGCGGTGAAGTACAACCGCGCGGGTTCGAGGTCGGCCGGAGGCGCGTTGAGTTCCGACGCCAGAATCTGACCCAGCGGCGAGCGCGCCAACTCGGTGTGCAGCTGCTCGCGGGAGAGGCCGCGCAGCTCGAACAGCAAGAAGGGGTCGTGGTCCAGCTCGGAGGCTAGCAGGTAGTAGACGCCCGCGATGTGCTTGCAGGGATTGGCGCTGTCGGGGCAGGAGCAGCTTGTCGTGAAGTCGCGCTTGCTGTGCGGCAGCAGGTGCTGCCCCACGGCCTCGAAGGCGTCCTCTATGCGCTCCGGCACCTCGTTCGTCAGCAGCCTGGCCACGAAGCCGGCCTTGGTGGTCAGGCTGTCGATGACCGTGCTCCACGTGTCCGGCGGGATCTCCGTCATCGTAATCGACGTGGTATAGACGGGCTCCTTATAGATGCCGTAGTAGGGGTTGATCGACCCGCGCACCTTTGCCGTGACCGTGCGGCCCTCGCGCGCGAAGGACAGGACGCGCCCGCCGTTGGCATAGGAGCGCCCGCGGTCCAGGCGGCCAGGGTCGGTGAACCCCTCCAGGGCCGCGATAAAGCGCTGGCCCCACCAGGTGCGGCTAAATCGTGGCATTATCGTCTCCTATAGCCATTAGTAATTAGCCGTTAGCCATTAGCCGTCGTTGCGACCAACGCATCGTGTCTATTGAATGGTTTGGCGGCTGTTTGCGCCTAAGCGTCCAAAAGCTAACGGCTAATAGCTATTCCATCACCGCGCTACGCTGCAGCGCGATCAACTCCTTGAAGGTCTCGTTGTCCAGCTCGGTCAGCCACGACTCGTCGCCGCCGACGATGGCCGAGGAGAGCCGCTTCTTGTCCTCGATCAGCCCGTCGATGCGCTCTTCCATCGTGCCCATGGCCACGAACTTATGCACGAAGACGTTGTTACGCTGCCCGATGCGGAAGGCGCGGTCCGTGGCCTGGTCCTCCACGGCGGGGTTCCACCAGCGGTCGAAGTGGAAGACGTGGTTTGCCTTGGTCAGGGTGATGCCGGTCCCGCCGGCGCGCAGCGAGAGGATGAAGACCGCAGGCTCCGTCTCGGGGTTCTGGAACTGGGCCACCATCTCCTCGCGGCGGCGCATGCTGGTCCCGCCGTGCAGGTAGTAGGTGTTGTAGTGCAGGGTGTGCGCGATGAATCGCTCCAGGGCGTCGCCGATCTCGGTGAACTGGGTAAAGATTAGCAGGCTCTCGCCGCCCTCGATCACCTCCTCGATCATGGCGGCCAGGCGGCTCAGCTTGTGCGAGCGCTCGGGCGTGAAGGGGCTGCCGTCCTGCAAGAACTGCGCGGGGTGGTTGCAGATTTGCTTCAGCCGCATCAGGGTGGCCAGCATCAATCCCTTGCGCCCGATGCCCTCGGCCTCATCGAGCTGCGTTTCGACGTCCTTGGCCACGGCCTGGTAGAGCGAGGCCTGCTCGGGGGTCAGGTTGCAGTAGACCTTCTGCTCGACCTTGTCCGGCAGGTCGTCGATGATGCGTTTGTCGGTCTTGAGCCGGCGCAGGATGAACGGCTCGACGAGCCGCTTGAGCGTGGCCGCGCGCTGCTGGTCGTTGTCTTTCTGGATGGGTGTCTCGAAGGCCTTGCGGAACTGCGCCTCCTTGCCCAGGTAGCCGGGATTAAGGAAGTTGAACAGCGACCACAGGTCGCGCAGGCGGTTCTCCACCGGCGTGCCGGTCAGGGCCACGCGGTGTCGCGCCTGAATCTTACCGATCGCTTTGGCCTGGGCCGACTGGGGGTTCTTGATGTTCTGCGCCTCGTCGACCACCACGCGCCGCCACTCCACGGAGCGCAGCAGCCGCTCGTCCAGGCGCGCCAGGGCGAACGAGGTGATCAGCACGTCGCACCCCCGGGCCTGGGCCTTGAAGTCGGCCTCTTTGGTCAGCCTGCCGGCGCCGTGATGGATCACCGCGCGCAGGTCCGGCGCGAACCGCTCGATCTCCTTGCGCCAGTTGCCCAGCACCGAGGTCGGCGCGATCAGCAGCGTCGGAGCAGGCGCAGCGGCCGCGGGCGTGTTTGACGCCGAATCGATAACAGCAACGTGTTCGGCAGCGGCGCCACCAACGGGCGCCACCGTCATGGACGTCGCCGCGTCCTGGTCCGTGTCTCTAAGCAGGTGGGCAATCACCTGGACCGTGTTATGGCAAAGCACATTGTTTGCCACGAAGTTGTGGTGTGTTTCCACCTCGACGTCGTACACCCAACCCTTGTACTCGACATCTTCGATGCTTTTGATACAGCAGTAGAACACCTCCTGGTCGAGCAGATGTTGCATGCTCTCCCTGGCCTTCACCACGACCGGCGTGTCGAGCCGCGCGTAGCGCTCAAGGGTGTGCGCCGTCCATTTGCTCGGCGCCAACTGCCTGTACGCGCGTTCGGACTCGCCGCTGATGATGTGGTCGCACGCGGCCACGACGCGCTCGACGCTGGCGCGCGAGAACTGCTGCGATCCGTCGGTGTAGACCGTATTGTGCATGCCGAAGTGACGCAACGGCAGACCGGTCGCGCGTACGATGGCGGCCACGGCGCGGGATGCGGGAATGCCCTCGACGTTTGTGTTGGCGGTATAGGCGCATAGGTCTTCCAGCCGCTGCTGCTTGTACGCGAGGCCGAAGCCTATGTCCTGGAGGAAGCGGCGCGCGCTGTTCCCACCGATGACTCCGATGTAGTAGGGACGAAAAATGCCGGAGCCATTGGTGGCCCGCTTCATTTTGCACGAGACGCGCAGCCAGACGCCGAATCGTCGCAACAGGAGACTGAGCTGCTGCATGAGGAACGGCGATGCCGAGGCGATCTCGATGCTGCGCATCAAGCGAACGACCGACGCCTCCGCGTCGAAGTAGTTGCGCAGGAAGAGGCGTACCCCGGCGAGATCCGCCTGCATCACCAGGGGCGGTATGGCTTTATCTTTAGAATGTTTGCCCCAAGCGTAACCACGAGCTTCGAGGAATTGTTGATACTCGCGGCTCGAAACGGTCAAGATGTGGTAGCCCTTTGCTGTCATTCGAACGGCAGGGTGATTGACCTTAATACCATACCGTTCGCCTACACGTAAGATCGTTTGACGTAGGTTTTCCAGCACAGTGGAGTCTTTTTGCGTCACGGCCAGCCGTGCTTCATTACTAAGTTCGTTCCCCTCGGCGATCTGCCAGGCGAGGAACGTCATCAGGTCAGGGTCCTGCGGAACACCGTCCCACGGCAGCGTCGCGGGGACGCACACGTAGTCGCCGACCTTGAGATCGTTGCTCCATCCGTCATTCGTCAGGAAGCGATGGCGGCGTGTCGCCGTCACGCTGCTCCCATCTTCCAGAGTGACTTTGCGTAGCGTCTCGTGGACGTGTTGCCGGTAGAGTCTCTGGATCGGCGCTAGCCGCATCTTGTTGCTCTCCTGATCCAACGATGATACAAGTAGCGGTGATGTAGGCTCTGTCCAGAAACCCTCACCGTCGAACTCTTCGTCCGAGGCGTACGTGTTCCACAGAGACTCGGCCGTGAAGATGTCACCGTTTACTACAACATAAGTGCTATAACACATACACTTACCCAATCCCATATCGTCCGCGAGACAGGGGTTAAGGCCGAGGCTTTCCAGGTAGCCCAGCCAGGCGACGCCGCGCCTCTGGTACTCGCGCAGGGTCCCGTTGAGGTTGGGTGGGTCCGGCACGGCGACGAGGGCGCTCTTGTCCTGCAGGCGGGCCATCATGTCGCGCATGGCCGCGTCGTGGTCCCACTCCAGGTCGTCGCCCAGCTCGGTGTCGAGCCGCATCAGGTCGAGCAGGGTCAGCGTGGGCTCATCCCGCGTGCGCTCCTGCCAGAACCGGAGCATCTGCTCCATGTGCGCGCGGTCGAGTTGCATCCACTCGCCGCGGAACTGCACTAGCGGCGTCTTGGCCTCCACCAACTGCCGCCACTCCTCCTCGGTCACCGGCTGGCCGTCGATGGAGAGCTGGTACTGGTAACTGACCAGCGTCTCCATACCCAAGCGGCTGGGACCAGCGGCCGACCCCGCCCCCGCACCGGCCGATGTCTTGAGGCGCATGCGTGCGCGGCGGCGTCCCTGGGGCGTCCACCAGGAGGGCACGATCACCGTGTAGCCCGCTTCTTCCAGCACCCAGGCGCTCTCCCTGAGAAAGGAGAAGGCCTCCTCCAGGGTCAGGCGCAGCCCGACAGGCTGGGCCGTCTCCAGCCCCTCCCACAACCTGGGGTAGATGCGCGCGGCGTAGCCCAGGGCCAGCAGCAGGTCTTTCTCGAAGTCCCGTGCGTCCTGGCCCATGCCGCGCAGCGCCTCCGCCCTGCCCCGTTTGTCGAGCCTCCAGTAGTCGGCCAAGTCGAGCTTGAGCGAGGGGTCCTGCTTCGACGCGGCCATGAAGCGCAGCTGCCAGTTGTCGGTGTCGTCGGCCGGCGCGTCGACCAGGCGCAGGCAAAGCGCGGACCCGGCAGCGGTGCGCGCGCGGACCAGCCGGTCGCGCCAACCGGCCCACTGCCGGTACTCGTCGAGCTGTTGCTCCCTGGTGCGCGGCGGTCCCACGGAGGAGTAGGCATAGGGCGACGCCGACTTGAGGGCGGGCTTATAGGGGTACATGCAGTCGTAGAGCACCGTGCCGGCCAGCTGCCCGTCAAGTTTGGCCGTCAGCGGCGTCTCCGTGACGGTGGCGTAGAGCTGGCACTCCGCGAAGTGGCGCAGTAAGGTCTCCCCGTCGTACAGGCCGCTCCCGTCGGGGTGGCGCGTCTCCGCGCCGGCGCGGCAGGCGGCGGGCAGCGCGGCGAGGTAGCGCCGCAGCGTGGCGTCGTAGCGGTCCGAGACGAACTGCCAACCGTGGTAGAGCTCGAACTCGAAGCTGGCCGCTTTCTTCCCCTTCGCCTTTGCCCCTTTCTTGCCCGTCGTTTCTGGCTCGGCTGGCGCGACCGACAGCGAACGGTAGGTGAGGGCCGGGATATAGTCATCGCGCGCGATAACGGCCCTCAGCGCCTGGCTATAGCCGTGCCAGAACAGCAGGTCCGCGCCAAGCTGGAACTCCTCCGCGGCGTGCAGCGCGGCAAAGTGCAGGTCGTTGAGCGACAGCAGCGGCCGGCGCAGGCGGTAGCAGTGGACCTGCCACGAGCGCAATTCGACCCGTGCGGGAAGCGTGTCGTCGACGTAGCGCAGCAGCTCGAAGGAGGGCAGCGGCCCGCTCACACTGCCCGCATTGCTCGCGCCGTCCGCACCGCTCACACTGCCCGCATCGTTCGCAGTGCCCGCACCGCTGGGCAGCAGGACGTAGTGCGGCTCGATGTCGCGGGCCACGACGCCGGTGGCGTCGTCGCGGATGCCCAGCGCCGCGTCCAGGAACGCCGCCAGCGCCTCCCGCGTCAGACTGCGTGGGTGCAGGTCCGGTCCCCGCTCCAGGTCCGACATCCCCGTGGCGCGCCGCTTCCGTGCGGCGGTCGCCTTCGTCTTGGTGGATGCGTCGGCTGCATCGGCAACCGTGGCCCGCGTCGCCCTGGCGGGCGCGTTAGACACCGTGCGCGCAGGCGCCGCGGCCGCGGACAGATCGATGGGCGCGTCGGTCTCCACCCACAGATAGAAGCCGCCCTGCTGGATGAAGTCGGCGGTCTCAGCGGGAATCCACGTGCCATGGACGATCTTCATAGCGTGCCCTCCCGTCCGACTCGGTTAGTCTTTGTGATCTTGCCCCTGTTTTTCATGTATCTCGGTACGTGTGATCAACTGTTCCGCACGGGTTGAAAATGAAAAGATGTCTATCTACTCATTATAAACCTTGCGCGTCAGCGGGGCGCCCATAGCCCTAATTGCCTACTCCACATTAGTGATGACGGGTCTTACCTGAACGCGCCATCAGATGTCATGCTGAAGGTGTCGGCGTCGACCGCGCCGCTATCGATGCGTGAGCACCATGTAAGGAGAAGCCCGATGCAGCGTTCCCTCAACCTCTCTCACCGTCTGCTGGTGTCCGCGCTTGCCGCGACCGTGCTGGCCGGCGGCGCCACAGTCCCATCCGACTATTGGCGCGCGCCCATTGCCGTGGCGCGCGCGGCCGCTGCCGGTCCCGCCCTCAGTGTCGACGCCGCGGCGGATCGCCATCCGATCAGCGACGACATCTACGGCCTGAACTCCTACGGCGTCGACCCCGGTTTTGCCAAAGAGATCCGCGTCCCCGTGCAGCGCTGGGGCGGCGACGGCACCACCCGCTACAACTGGCTGGTCGACTCCAGCAACGCCGGCGGCGACTGGTATTTCATGGGCGGCAGCGGCAATGCCAACCCGACCCCGGCCGCGGGCGCCGACGCCTTTATCGACGCCAACCGCGCCGCCGGCTCCAAGAGCCTGCTCACCATTCCCGCCATTGGCTGGGTCAACCGCACGAGCGCCTGGAATTGCTCCTACCCGCAGTCGGTGTATCCCAATCAGCAGAGCTACAACCCCTACGTCCACCCCAACGGCGACAATTGCGGCAATGGCGTGGACGCCAGCGGGCAGAACATCACCGATACGGACCCGCTGGCCAACAACATACAGGTCGACGCTACCTGGATGAAGGGCTGGATCGACCACAACCTCGCCAAGTACGGAACCGCGGCGCGGGGCGGCGTGCAGATCTATCAGATGGACAACGAGCCCAGCGGCTGGGGCAACACCCATCGCGACGTGCATCCCGGCCCCACGGGCTACGACGAGCTACTTAACGACACCATCCCCTACGCGGCGATGATCAAGGCCGACGACCCCAGCGCCCAGATCGACGGCCCCGGCGACTTCGGCTGGCCCGCCTACATCGGCATGGGCAAGCCCGGCGACGACGCCACCTCCCACGGCGTGGGCCTCGCCGAGTACTACCTGCAGCAAATGCGCGCCTACGAGCAGCAGCACGGCGTGCGCCTGCTCGACTTCTTCGACGAGCACTACTATCCTACCAGCGGCGACACGTGCCTCGCCCTGTGTCCCGCCGGCGACGCCAACACGCAGGCCGAGCGGCTGCAATCGACGCGCTCGCTGTGGGACCCCACCTACGTGGAGAACGATTGGATCGGCCAGTACTACGGGGCGATCGATCTGATCCCGCGCTTCAAGGGTTGGGTGGCGAAGGACTATCCGGGGACCAAGGCGGCCATCACGGAATATAACTGGGGCGGCGTAGAGTCGGTCAACGGCGCCCTGACCGAGGCCGACGTGCTTGGCATCTTCGGTCGCGAGGGACTCGACATGGCCACAATGTGGGGTCCGCCCAGCAGCACGCAACCCGTCGCCTACGCCTTCCGTATGTACCGCAACTACGATGGGCAGGGCGGCTCCTATGGCGACACCTGGGTGCAATCCAGCAGCGCGGACCAGGACCAACTAGCGGTCTACGGCGCGCAACGCAGCTCAGACGGCGCCCTGACCCTGATGGTGATCAACAAAACCGGTAATGATGTGGCCAGCAACCTGTCGCTGGCCGACTTCACCCCGGCGGCGACCGCTCAGGTCTACACCTACAGCGGGGCTAACGCCTCGGCGATCGTGCGCGGCGCCGATCTGCCCGTTAGCGCGAGCGGCTTCACCGCGACCTACCCGGCCAACTCGATCACCCTGCTGGTTATTCCGCAAGGGAGCGCCGCGCCGACCACGACGCCGGTCCAGGTCACGAACACGAACACGCCCGTGCCGCCGACCGCGACGGCTACGAGCACGCCCGTGCCGCCGACCACGACGGCCACGAACACGAACACGCCGACCAACACGCCGACCAACACGTCCGTGCCGCCGACCAATACGAACACGCCCGTGCCGCCAACCAACACGAATACATCGGTCCCCGCGACGGCGACGCCGACGAACACCCCTGTGCCTCCCACGGCGACACCGACGAACACTCCCGTGCCTCCGACAGCCACACCCACCCGCACGAATACGCCGATCCCGCCGACGAGCACGCCGATCCCGCCGACGAGCACGCCGATCCCGCCGACGAGCACGCCGATCCCGCCGACGAGCACGCCGATCCCGCCGACGAGCACGCCTGTTCCTCCCACGGCCACGAACACCTCGCTCCCCCCAACGGCAACGCCGACCAACACGCCGATCTTGCCCACCGCGACCGGCATGAGTACGGCCACCAACACGTCAGTGCTCCCAACAACGACACCGACGACGACTCTCATGCCCCCCGTGGCGACAGCGACCAACATACCCACGTCCCCGACGGTCACGCCGACCAACACGTCCGTGCCCGCAACGGCGACGGCCATTCCTCTGCCCAGCCCCTGGCTGCATCAGGACATCGGAGCCGTGAAGCGACCCGGCAGCGCCTCCTATACCGGCGGGACGTTCACGGTAAGCGGTTCGGGCATGGACATTTGGGGTACCGGCGACGGTTTCGAGTACGTCTACCAATCGCTCAGCGGTGATGGTCAGATCGTGGCGCGCGTGGCCAGCCAGAGCAACACGAACTCCTGGGCCAAGGCAGGCGTCATGATCCGTGAAACGCTCGGGGCTTCAGCGCGCTACGCCGACATGGTCGTGACGCCTGGCAATGGCGCGGCCTTCCAGCGTCGCGTCACGCCGGGCGGAAGCAGCGCGCACAGCGGCATGGGCGGGGTCCGAGTTTCCCTGTGGGTCCGGTTAGCGCGCGGTGGGAACGTCGTCACCGGCTACGTCTCCTCCGATGGGACGACGTGGACGCGGGTGGGCGCCGCGACCGTGCCCATGTCTACCACGGTCTACGTAGGCCTCGCGGTGACGGCGCACACGAACAGCGCGGTTAGCACGGCGACGTTTGATCACGTCGCCGTCACAATCACGTCCGGAACGGCCGTTCACCCTCGTGCGGTTGTCCCACGGTCAGCCGCGAGACACGCGTCATTGCGAGCCCGGAGCAATAAGAGCCGGCGATAAGACGTGCGCTGAGGGACGCCGGCAGACAGTGTACGGGGCAGCGGGTATAGGTGATACAGGAGGACGCTGCTAAGTAGGTGTTGCTAAGTTCGTGCGTCTCGAATAGGCTGCACGAGGTACGCATTCGAGCGTGCAGGCTGTGCAAGAACTTCGCGGCGTCTACTTGCCCGTTATTCGGGCGAAATTTAGGTACTTAGCCCGGATTATTCATGACGGGTGCAGTGACGGCGCACGTCCCCCTGGGAGCGCCGGCTTCCAGCCGGCCCCGGTCGCTTGCCGCGCACCCGCGAGCGGCGACCGCGCCTGCCGCGGAGGTCTGCCGGCTGGAAGCCGGCGCTCCCAGGGGAGGTCTCCTCGTGACTAATGCAGGTTAGCCGCGCACGGTACCGGACGGAAGCGCGGCGCCCGCGGGGACGGTTGGGTCCCCGTAGGCGCCGTCCTCGGCCTCATCGCGCTCGCGGTCACGTTCGTCCTGGGCCAGCATCCGGAAGAACATGACGGAGCCGATGCCCATGAAGATCATGCTGCCGGCCAGCCACATCAGGAGCCCGCCCAGGCGCTGGTCGTCGATGGCGCTCCAGCCCCACAGCGCGGGTTGCGCGCCATAGAAGGGGTACCACAGCCGGTCGGCCAGCGTCAGGAGCGCGCCTAACAGGTTCATGGGCAGCATCGCCGAGACCGTGTAGAGCAGACGTAGGCCCAAATGCAAGCGTTGTGAGCGCGGACGCGGCAGCGGCTCGACGATGACCCACCAGAACAGCAGACCCGTGCCCACGAAGCAGACATGCTCCAGCAGGTGGACGCCCGTGTTGTACAGCGTGGCCTGATACAGCGCGGGGACGTGCCACAGCAGGAGGTCGGCCGCGTAGAGAGTCCACGCCACCGGCGGCGAGATGAGCTTGTGGGTCAGCCAGCGCAGCCAGGGCGTGCGCCGTTGCGCGCGCGCCACCCCGCGCACCAGCGGGCGCGGCAGGCCCACCAGCAGGACGGGGACGGGCTTGCCCAGCAGCAGCAGCGGGGGCGCGACCTGCAACAGGACAAGGTGCTGCAGCATATGCACGCTGAAGAGGCGGGTATCGTAGGTGTCCAGCGGGGACAGCAACGCCAATGCCAGGCTGAGCAGGCCCAGCGCAAAGAGCGCCACGTGGCGCCGGCCGACCAGCCGCCATAGCTTGCCGCGCCGGTCTAGCTCGCGCAGACCAAGGACGTACAGCACGCCTGTCAGGACCAGGGCGAGCACGATCTGCGGCTCGAACCTCCAGGTCGTCAGAACGGACGTGAACGAGGGATTAGTTGACATAAAATCTCTCTAGCGACGCAGGAACAGGCTAAAATCGGATAGTTCCTCGGCGGGCCGCGCCGCGTGGCTCGCCTGACCCGCTCCTGTATCCCGCATCATGGCGAAGAACAGGACGGAGGCGGCCACGAGGTCGATGGGCATGCCCAGCAGCCACATCACGATGCCGCCCAGGCGCTGGTCGTCGATCGGGGCCAGACCCCAGAGGGGCGCGTGGCCGGCGAGTGTAGGATAGAGCACCGTCTCGGGCAGGGCAAAGACGCCGCCCAGCAGGATCATGGGCAGCATGGTGCTGGCCGCGAAGACCAGCCGCAGGCCGGGATGGCGGCGCACGGGACCCGGCTGCGGCTCGATCACCACCCACCAGAACAGGATGCCGCTGCCGATAAAGCATAGGTGCTCCAGCAGGTGCAGGCCGGGGTGGACCAGCGTGGCGTCGTAGACTACCGGTATATGCCATCCCAGCACGGAGCCGACGTAGGCCAGCCATGCTATTGCCGGCAGGCGCAGCAGGTGGGTCAAGCCACGCAGCCAGGGCGTGCGCCGGTGCGCCCGCATCACCGGGCGGACCAGCGAGAGGGGCAGGCCGGCCAGGAACACGGGAATCGGATTGCCCAGCAGCAGCAGCGGAGGCGCCACCTGCTGCAAGATCAGGTGCTGCGCCATGTGCAGGCTGAACAGGCGGGTGTCGTAGGTGTCCAGCGGGGACAGCAGCGCCAGCGTCAGGCTCAGCAGCCCCAACGCGAAGAACAGCACCTGGCGGCGGCGAACCAGGCGCCACAGCTTGCCGCGGCGGCCCAGCTCACGCAGGCCAACGGCATAGAGGACGCCCGTCAGCGCCAGGATGAGCACGATTTGCGGCTCGAACGACCACGTCGTCAACACCGACATGAACGAAGGATGATCCGACATACAAAGACGCCTCAACGGGTGACGCGCGTGGACGAGGGATGGCAGCCCCGTGCGCCGCTCACGAGAGAGGCGGCGGGGTGGGCGCCATACTCGACACCATAGGGCACTCCAGGGCTCTATCTAAGGGTACGCGCTTGTCGCGTACCTGTGAAATCGGAGCGTCCGCCAACGAACCCTATCCTAACGCGGCGGCGGACCCTCCGCGGATGCCGTCAACCGATCCAGCTTGCGCAGCAGCCCGTGCAGGTTGATGTCGGTACCGACGAGTGGGCACTCGCTCATGATGGCCGCCTCGATGGTCAGGGCGCGCAGGTCCTCCGGCTCCAGGTCGTGCACGTTCGACTTGCCGCAGGCGCGCGCCACCATCTGCAGCTCCATGGTCATGCTGTTGAGCAGATTGGCCACGCGGTCCGCGGCGGGCTCGATCTCCAGCCGCTTGACCAGTTCGGGGTCCTGCGTGGTGATGCCGACGGGGCACTTGCCGGTGTGGCAGTGGTGGCAGGCTCCGGGCTCGACGCCCAGCGCGTGGTAGTCCTCGACGTGAATAGGCCGGTTGCAGTTGAGGGCGATCAGCGCGGCGGTGCCGATGGACACGGCGTCCGCGCCCAGGGCCAGGGCCTTGGCCACGTCCATGCCGTTGCGGATGCCGCCCGACACCACGAGCTGCACCTGACCCAGCATGTCGATCTCGCGCAGCGCCCGCACCGCCTCCACCAGCGCCGGCATGGTGGGGATGGCGGTGTGCTCCATCAGCATGTCGGGCGACGCAGCCGTCGAGGCCTCCATGCCGTCGAGCACGATCACGTCGGCCCCCGCCTTGCAGGCCAGCTTGACGTCGTCGGCTACGCGGCTGGCCCCGATCTTGAGGTACACCGGGACCTGCCAGTCGGTGGCCTCGCGCAACTCCTCTATCTTGATCATCAGGTCGTCGGGGCCGACCCAGTCGGGGTGGCGCACGGGCGAGCGCTGGTCGACGCCCACCGGCAGGTCGCGGATGCCGGCGATCTCGGCCGAGACCTTCTCGCCCAGCAACACGCCGCCGGTGCCCGGCTTGGCCCCCTGACCGATGCAGATCTCGATGGCGTCGGCGCGGCGCAGGTGGTGGATGTTGAAGCCGTAACGGCTGGGCAGGATCTGGTAGACCAGCTTGCGCGAGGCCTCGCGCTCGGCCTCCAGCATCCCGCCGTCGCCGGTGGTGGTAGAGATGCCGACGCGCGTGGCGGCGGCGCCCAGCGCGACCTTGGCGTTGCGCGAGAGCGCGCCGTAGCTCATCCCGGTGATGGTGATGGGCGTGTCCAACTCCATCGGCCGGGCGCCGTGACGGCCGCCCAGCGTCGTGCGCGTGACGCACTTCTCGCGGTAGCCCTCCAGCGGGACGCGGCTGAGCGAGCTGGGCACGAAGGTCAGGTCGTCGAAGCTGGGCACGCGCTTGAGCGTGCCCCAGCCGCGCATGCGGTAGTGGCCCAACTCGGCCTTGACCTGGATGTCCTCGATCACCTCGGGCGAGAAGGTGGCGCTGTACCGCTGCGGGCCCAGGCCTGGCGCCGGGTCTAGAGCGCGTCGATCCATATGCCCATCTCTTTCTTTGAGAAGTTCCACAGCCGCCGCCCGGCCGTGATGCGCTTGAAGCCGCCGGGATGGGGCACGCCGTAACGCTCCAGCGTGGCGGTGAGAAAAGCGTTGTCCTCGTCGCTGGGCTCGCCTACCACGGCGTCGTTGCCGGGGCTATCGACGCGGCCGCCCACGAAGATGGTCCCATCGTACATGGAGTCGCCGATAGCCGGCCCGGCGTCGCCGCAAATGATGAACACGCCCTTCTGCATCATAAAGCCGCTCATGTAGCCGACCGAGCCGCCGACCAGCAGCAGCCCGCCCTTGAGCGAGGCTCCGCTCCGCGCGCCGGCGTCGCCGCGGATCACCACGGTCCCGCCGCGCAGCGCCGCGGCGGCAGCCGCCCCGGCGTCGCCGTCGACCACGATCTCGCCGGAGAGCAGATCCTCGCCCACGGACCACCCGCAGTTGCCGGCCACGCGCAGACGCGGGCCGTCGCCCATGCCGCCCAGGAAGTAGCCGACGGGACCGTCGAACCGGATACTGACCGGCTCGACGAGGCCAACGGCGAGGTTGTGCCGGCCGCCCGGATTGTGGACGCGGATGTCCTGTTGCCCGGCGTTCACGGCCGCGCGGATGGCGCGGTTGATCTCGCGCGTGGCGCGGCCGGTGCAGTCGATAGCGCCGACCGCCCGCTGCGCCTCATGCGTCACTTGCGCTGCGGCCGGCTCGTGATCTACCGCAGCCATACCTGGACTCCTCTCGCGGCCGGTTGGTAGGTGCGCAGCGCGCGTCCGAACGTCTCGCACAACGCTCTCTCCTCGGAGGCGATGGCCACCCACTCGTCGGTCTCGGCCACGACCAGCGGCTTGGTGGCGAAAAAGTCCTTGGCCATGCCGATCCCATCGGGGGTCGAGACGAGGTAGGTGAAGCTGCCGTCGAGGTCGTCGACGGAGCGCTCCATGGCCTGCTGGAGGGTGGCCCCCGCCGCCAGCAACTCGGCCAGGTAGAGGGCGATGATCTCGGAGTCGTTGTCGGTGTGGAAGGTGACGCCGCGCATCTCCATCAGCCGGCGCTGCTTGCGATAGTTCGTGATCTGTCCGTTGTGCACGATGGCAAGGTCGGGGTAGGGACGGGCCCAGAAGGGGTGACAGTGGTTGATGTCGACGCGGCTCTCCGTGGCCAGGCGGGTGTGCCCGATGCCGTGCGTGCCCTGGAAGGTGGTCAGGCAGTACTTTTCAAGCATGCGCGCCGGGCCGACCTGCTTGACGATCTCCATGGACGGGCCGGCGCTGTAGACCTCGATCCCCGCGTCCCCGCGCTCCGCGAGCTCGGCCATGGCGCCGGCCGCGGCGGCGTCGCCATCGACAACCAGGCGCAGATAGTCGTGGCGCACCTCGGCGTCGCGCACCAGGGTCACCGCTTGAGCGCGCTCGACGATGCGCGCGGCCTGCTCCTCGGCCGTGCCCTTTCCTCCCAACCTGACGCGCAACACGAGCGCGCCGTCCTCCGGTACGCCGTACAGGGCCGCGCCCGTCCCGTCGACGCCGCGCGACCCGAGCACGTCGAGCATGCGCAGCACGGTTTGTCCGACCGGACCCGTGCGGCCCGCTCCTCTGTACAAAAATCCGGCTATCCCACACATATGCTGCTCCCTTCCTACTCGCACCCCCCCTCACCTCGCGACCCCCGCCTCTCACAGGGCGAGCGGTGGGGTTCTTCCAGGGAGTGGCGGATGATTGAGCGGTAAGCGCCGTTCGTCATACGTTTTCCCTGCCATCGACGAGGGGAGTACGGGTTGACAACGGCCGCCCCTTGATTGCTGGTATATCATCACCATGCACCCCACGTCAACGCGAATGTGCTCTTTGACCAAAATAGTGGGCATCTTGGTCATCTCTTGCCTCGATGAATGTGCAGTATAAACATTGCCTTTGACGGTCTGGCTGTCCATACTATAAAGTAATGATCCTTGGGGGCGCGATGCCGCGCACCTACACCCGCCGTCCGCAGTGCCGCGCTGATCGACGACAAAGCCGACGAGTTGACGCGACCGTGGCCGCGAGTGTGGAAGGAGCGAGAGGCATGGCGGTGACCGATACGCCGGCGCCCACGGCGGGCGCGCATCCGGCGGAGGTGCGGCGCGTGCTGGAGGCGCGCGGGGTGCGATTCCTGTTGGCGTCGTTCGTCGAGCTGGCGGGCGTGCCCAAGGCCAAGCTGGTCCCCATCGCGCACCTGGAGGACGTGGCGCGCGACGGCGCCGGCTTCGCCGGCTTCGCGGCGGGACACCTGGGCCAGGGACCGGACGCGCCCGATATCGCGGCCATGCCCGACCTCGCCGCGCTGGCCGTGCTGCCCTGGCGGCCGGAGGTGGCCTGGGCGCCGAGCGATATCTACGTCGAGGGAGCACTATGGCCCTACTGCCCGCGTGGCATCCTGCGGCGCCAGATGGCCCGCGCGCGGGCGCTGGGCTACACGTTCAAGACGGGGATCGAGCCCGAGTTCTTCCTGCTGCGCCGCGACGAGCAGGGGCGGCTGCGCCTGGCCGACGCGCTGGACGATCTGGCTAAGCCCTGCTACGACCAGCGCACGCTGACGCGCAACCTCGACTTCCTGACCATGCTGGTGGGCCACATGCAGGAGTTGGGCTGGGACCCCTACGCCAATGACCACGAGGACGCCAACGGCCAGTTCGAGATCGACTGGGCCTACGCCGACTGCCTGACCACGTCCGACCGCTTCACCTTTCTGCGTTACATGGTCAAGGTGCTGGCCGAGCAGCGCGGCTGGATCGCTACCTTTATGCCCAAACCGTTCGCCCACCTCACGGGGAACGGGGCGCACGTGCACATGAGCCTGTGGGACGCCGCGCGCGATACGCCCCTGTTCGAGGACCGCGAGGACGCGCGGGGCCTGGGGCTGTCCCCGCTGGCCTATTCCTTCATCGGCGGGCTCAAAGCGCACGCCCGCGCGCTGGCCGCGGTGACCGCCCCAACCGTCAACTCGTACAAGCGGCTGATCGCGGGCCACGCGCGCTCGGGCGCGACATGGGCGCCGGTCTACGTCAGCCACGGCGGTAACAACCGCACGCAGATGTTGCGCGTGCCGGCGCCCGGCCGCATCGAGAACCGCACCGTCGATGGCGCCTGCAACCCCTACCTGGCCATGGCAGTGCTGCTGGCGGCCGGGCTCGACGGTATCGCCAGAGGTCTCGACCCCGGACCCGCCAACGAGCGCAACATGTACCAACTGGACCCCGAGGAGGTGCGCCGCGAGGGCACGGCGGTGCTGCCGGCCACGCTGGCCGAGGCCGTCGACGCCCTGGAGGAGGACGACACGATCCGCGAGGCGCTGGGCCAGGAGTACGCCCGTACCTACATCGACGCCAAGCGCGCCGAGTGGGACGCGTACCACAACGCCGTGTCGCAGTGGGAGATCGACCGCTACGTCGACCTCTATTGACCCCTGAACCCTGTATGATAGCGGGCCGGGCGGCGCTCGTCGCGCCTCCCCAACCGCATCACGGCTATGCTTTGAGGCGGAGGGCCACCGTCCGCGTGAGCGTCTGCATGCTCCCCAATTGCACTGTGACGAGCAGTCGCCCCAGCCCGTCCGCACCATGCAGGGACATGCGGCTCGTATAAAGACCCAGGGCGTCCGCGCGCTCCTGACGCTGCACAATCATCCTCCAACGCGCGGGTGGCACGTGCGTGTCGGGGTGCGACGCCAGTTGCAGCGACCAACGCACCGGGCTGTACGGGGCTGTACGCACGTCGACCATGACCAGGCCATGGCGGACGGTGGCCACCGTCACCACCAGGGAAGAGGTAACGGTCACGGGAGCCGTCCCCGTGAGCGACGCTGTATCGGTGGGCGTGACGGTTGCCGTGAGTGGGGCGGTGGGCGTGGCCGTCGGCACGCCGGACGCGACTGGCGTGTCCGTGGCTGTGCTCGTTGACGTCGGTACGTCCGTGAAGGTTGGGCGTGGGGCAGGAGGGTTCGCGATGATACTCTGCAGCAGTATCCGCGCGACGCCCTGTACCGCGCCCGCCGACACGTTCGACCGGATGATGACCAACTGGTATCCGTTCGCCCCGGACAGCACCGTTTCGTACTCCCACAGGTTGCCGCTATTCCCCACCATGTCGAGGTGGCGCAACTGCTGCCGAAAGAAATCCGTTATCTCCAACTCGGACACGACGATGTAGGGAGGGCTGTCGGGAACCGCGAACGGCCCTGTTGCAGGGCCGCCAGGGTCGCCGGACACGAAGTCGCCATAAACGTAGTGGATGCTTCTATCTCCCCAGCGACCTGGCGCGGCGAGGCCGACGACTATAATCCGAGTGAGCGCCAGGCCGGTAACCGTAGAGACCGCCGCGTCGGCGTTGATGGGAGTGAACGGAAGCTCGGCTTCAGCCTGCGCGCGCTCGGCCGGATCGTCGCACTCGATGCGCGTCGCCCGAGAGCCGAAGCCGAAGCAGGACGGCGGATAGGCGGACGGCGGATAGGCGGACGGTGGATAGGCGGATGGCGATGACCAGGCAGGCCATGCCGCGGCCGCGCGCGCCGCGGGAGCGAGGTACAAGGCACATAGGGCAAAGAGACAAGCGGCGATAGTTGGTCGGCACGTCGCTAGACGCATCATGTCCGTCCTCCTTAACGATTGTGCTGCGTTCCGCGCGAGCCATAGGGCACTCGCCAGTGTGACGTGGCTCGGGCCAAGGGAGAGGCTCCAGCGTCGTCACGACGCGAAGCCTCCCGTCCGTTCTTCAGGGATAACGCGCCGCCCGCGCGGACCACTCAGGTAGGACGGGACGACGCCTCGATCTGACGGGTTATGGTCCGCCCGGAGACCCGCGCCGAGACGACGACGCGCACCGTCGTGCCTGGAGCGGCCGCGCCTGCCACGTGTAGGAGCAGGGTCCGCTGCCCGTAGACATCCGCCTGCCGTTGTTGGCGGGCGAGGGTGCGCCAGGAGACGCGCACCAGGAGCGCATGCGCGCGCGAGGCGGGGGAGACGTGGCGAACACCAGCCTGCAGCGAGAGGGCGAGGGCGGCGTGCGGAGCGGTGTGCAGATTGACCAGGACCAGGCCCGTGCGCGAGACGTTGAGCCCGAGGGCCAGGGTAGGTGTCACGCTTCCTGTCGTGGTCAGGGCTGGCGTGGCGGTGGGAAGGGCCGTGTCGGTCGGTCCGGTCGTGGGGCTGGGGATGGCGGTGTCCGTGGGCAGTGGGGTGTCGGTTGGCAGCGATGTATTGGTGGGGACGGAGGTAGGCTGGTCCCCCGTGCCGGGCGCGCTCGGCGCGAACGTGTCGGTTGGGGTGGGGGTGACGGTAGGCGTGCCCGTTGCGGTCGGACGCGCGACGGGTGGATGTGCAGCTATGTCCTGCGCGAGGGCCGTCAGCAAGCTTTGCATCGCGGCACGCGACAGGTTGCCCTCGACGGATAGAATCGGGTCGGCGGGCAGGCCCGAGCCCGGCACAGTAGTGTAGCCATCCCACTCACAGGGTTGGAACGCCCCGTTGTCTGGGATGCGGCCGCCCCCGATAATGCCGGGCTGGCCCTGCCGTGCAGTCAGGTATGGACCCAGGGATGGGCTGGTGGTACGCTCAGACACGATCACATAGGGGGGGCTGTCCGGGGACGGACAATTGTGAAGGTGATTGCCGTCCGAGAGATAGTCGCCGTAGGTATAATCGATGGCGCTGGCGTGGCTTGGGTCCTCTCCCCCACTTATGAGGACCCCACGCGAAAGGAGGATGTGCGTGAGGGCGAGTCCGGTCTGGATGGCGATGATTGCGTCGGCGCTGACGGGCGTAAATACGGCAGCGGCGTCTGCCTGCGCGCGTTCCGAGGGATCAAAACATCTGCGAAAGGTCCCCTGGGCGGTAGTATAGACGCACGGCGGTGGGACGTACTCCGCTCGCGCACGCGGCATGCTGCCCCCGACATCGGCGAACGCGAAGATGCACGCGGCGATGGCGACCAGACGCACAGCGGGCGCGAGACAGCGACGGGCTGGCTGGTGATGCATGGACATGGGCTCACTCTTTCCATTCTGAATTGTCGCGCTGTCCGATTAATGGGACGCGCTTGGTGTGTCCTCAAGTTCCACAGGACCCGTAGGGCTGCTGTGGCGTGCCGGCGATGGTGAACTGGTGAGTCGACGGGTCGATGGCGGATGTCGTGGTGACGTACTGGCCATATGCATTATTGTTGCATACGTTAACTACACGATAATTCAGCCCGTCCACGTTGTGCTGATTGCCCGCAGTATCGGTCACTACTGCGCGCAGGAAGGTAGACGCTGGCCACGATGGATAGACGGAGCAGTCGTACGCGCCCTGCAGGTTTTGGCTCGTTCTATCAGTGCAACCTACGTCCTCCTCGATGAACTCGGCGCTGAGGTCGGTGTTGGAGTTGTCGATGGGCACGGAGACGACGCTCAGCGCCATGTTCTTAGTGTAGTTGGCGAAGAAGTAGGTGCCCTGCTGCCCGTTGACGTAGGCGCGGATGTGATCTCCGCCGTCCAGCGCCGGCTGCACGCAGTGGAAGAACACCTCGTTGCCGCCGTTGGGGCACGGCGCCGTCGGGGTGTATGGGTCGCCGTCGTAGCCAGGCGCCGGGGGACCACAGCCGTAGTCCTCGTAGAAATAGTAGTAGCCCGTCCCCTGCCCGGGATTGGTCCCCGGCCCTGGATAGTGGGTGCGCTGGGGGTCAACGATGCTGTAGACGCCCGCCTGCCAGAGTACCTGGTTGGGCTTGGCGGATGCGTTTTCGTGTCCGTCGCCGCCCAGGCCCACCCACGAACTCTCGGAGT
>JAABUQ010004716.1_pt1 | contig 22890 bp, 17 predicted proteins | sample 5560001 | NCBI WGS metagenome assembly JAABUQ01 (sample SAMN10711888, study PRJNA513371) | rock metagenome | isolation source: Antarctica rocks | place: Antarctica: Victoria Land, Finger Mt nord | collected 2015-12-18 | reverse complement strand
TCCATGCTTCTTTCAGACCCCGCCTCGCGGCGGTAGCCCTTGCATCATCTCTAGCCCTTCACCTCCATCAGGTTGGGCAGGGACTTTCACCCTTAAGCTGCTGAACATGCTCAGCACACAACGAAGGCGCGTTTGCGTACTACATGCGCAGCCGCAAAGTGGACTACATCGTGATGCAAAACATCAGCGCCGAGCACTATCAGGCGGCGGTGCACGAATACACGCATCTGATTGTGGAACATTCGGATCTTAAATTGCCGGTATGGCTGAATGAAGGGCTGGCGGATCTGTACTCTTCGTTGGAGCCTAAAGGGAATCAAGCCGTGGTGGGGCGGCCGCTGCCGGGCAGCGCCGAGATTTTGATGACGCAGCGGTGGATGGATCTGAACGCTCTGTTTGCGGTTGATGCTCAATCGCCGTACTACAACGAGCGCGAGAAGATGTCGATTTTCTACGCGGAGAGTTGGGCGCTGACGCACATGCTGACGCTCGGGCAAGACTACAGGCCGGGATTTACAAAATTTCTGGCGGCGGTTGCTTCAGGCCACTCGGCGGCGGATTCTCTCCAATCGGTGTACGGCAAGAATGTGGCGCAAGTGACGCAGGCGTTGCACGCTTACCTGAGGCAAGCCTCCGTGCGGGCGGCCGTCTTCGACGTGAAGCTTAGTAAGCCGGACCTGGAGCCGGCCGTATCGGATGCGCCGGAGCTGAATGTGGACCTCACGTTGGCGGACCTGCTTGCGTCACGGAAAAGTTCGGTCGGGGAAGCTGCCGCACGCTTGTCCCAGCTGGCGGCCGCGCATCCGGAGAGCGCGGAGGTTGAGGAGTCGCTCGGCTACCTGGCATGGGAGCAGGGAGACACGACGAAGGCGCGGAAAAGCTTCAAGCTGGCGTTCGATCGAGGGTCGAAAGATCCGGAGATGCTGCTGCATTACTCGCAGTTGATGCGGCAGGCAGGTACGCCGGACATACAAATTCTACCCGTGCTCGAGAAAGCTGCTGCGATCAAGCCGGATGACCGGGATGTCTGGTTCAATCTAGGGATAACAGCGCTGAATGTCAAACGGTGGGGAGAGGCGTTGAATGCGTTTTCACAAATCAAAACAGTGATGCCGGATCGAGCCTACGGTTTGTTCTCGGGCTTGGCCTACTGCAATTTGCAGCTGAAGCAGCTGAAGCAGGCACGCGCGATGGCGGAGAAAGCGAAGCAGTATGCGAAGACTCCCGATCAGGAGGCGCAGGCAGCGAGTATGCTGCAGCACCTGGATTTCCTAGAGCAGAACCCAGGGGCACAATCTGCGTCCGCGACATCTTCTCCTGAAGCCATTGCAGAGCGCACCACAGCGCCAGCTGAGGCTCCGGTGCCAAGCGGCATGAAAGGTGCCAAGCGCGAGTTGCCGCGAGATGTTCCGTCGATACACTGGCCAGCGAATCTTGGGCACGTAGAGGGCATGGCGAAGTCGTTTGAGTGCGGCGCGAAAGGCCAACGGCTGCACGTGACCGTCGAGGGCAAGGAGATGGTCTTCGATATGGGCGATCCGAAACAGGTTATTGTGCGCAACGCGGCTCATGGCGTCCTCGATATGCAGTGCGGGCCTCAGAAGCCATTTCGTGTTGGAGTATTTTTCGTTCCGCCGACCGAATCGAATCAGGGGAACGGCACGGTGCGGGAGCTCGTGCTGTAACGAGAGTTCATTCCGGTTTCATGTGGTTGTCGAACCAGTCGAGGGTTCGGACCGTTACGTCGATGCGATCGGAGTCTTTGACAAAATCGTGGCCCTCATCGGGATAGACCACGAGTCGAGTGGGAACGCCTAGTTCTTTGAGTGCATGCCAGAATTCAAATGACTGGGGCGGCGGAGCTTCACCGTCGCGCTCGCCGACGAGCACCAGCGTGGGAGTCTTCGCATTCTTAATGTAAGTGAGCGCTGAGCAGCGTGCATAGGCGGCCGGATCTTCATACACGGAAGCGCCGAAGTAAGGGATCATCCATTTATCGATTGAGTTCTGGCCGTAGTAGCTCTGCCAGTTCCCTGCCCCTGCGCCAGCTACCGCCGCCCGAAAGCGATTCGTTTGCGTGACAGCCATCATGGCTGTCGAGCCGCCGTAACTCCATCCCAAGATGCCGACACTGTGATCGTCTACCGAGTAGCGTTTGACAACTGTGTCGACACCCGCGAGCATGTCTTGTAAATCACCGAAGCCCCAGTCGCGACGGTTAGCTTGGGTGAATGCTTTGCCTTGACCATAGCTGCCGCGCGCGTTCGGGAAAAACACAAAATAACCAAAGTTTGTGAAGAGTGTCGTATTGAAGTCGGGGGCGCGCCAGATGGGAGTAGCGATCCAGGCAGGGCCGCCATGCACGGCTACGAGCATTGGGTAGTGCTTTGTAGGGTCATAGTTGCGCGGATAGAGCAGCCAGCCCTGCACGTGGAAGCCGCCGTTCGTCCAGACGATGTTTTCGAAGCGCGGCAACGGCAGATGCACGGCGTCATTGAGATGCGTGAACTGCTTCCACTCTCCAATTGGTCCGACCCACACTTCGGGAAGAGTAGCCCAGGACATACGGATGAGAGCGGTCCGGCGCGGCACGGCGACTGCCGAAATGGAGAGACTCGTTTCTTCCGGAGAAGAATGAATGGTTTCCGGTCCTTGCCAAACCGTGTGAGCAGACTTAGTCGAGATTTGCAGATTGCTGATCGCGGTGGAGCCGCCCACGAACTCCGTAAAGAGCATCTCGTCGTTCGAGAGCCACTTGTACCAGGAAGGCGAGGATGTACGGCCGGGGGTAAGATTGCGAGGCTCGCCGCCCGCAGCCGGGATCGCGTAAATTTCACCTGCGGTTCCGCCTTCGTCACTCATGAGCCCCGCGATGAATGCGATCGAGTTGCCGTTCGGAGACCAGCGGGGCAGGGCAATTTGAAAAGATGGCTTGAAGATTGAGATAGGTTGGGGCTGTGCGCCGGTCTGGGTTGCACCGAGTTGGATATAGAGCTGTGCGATGTACCAGTTGTCGTCTCCGGGAGGCGGCGCAGCGGTGAAGGCGAAGCTGCGGCTGTCGGGAGACCAATCGTATTCGAAGACGTACAAATGGGCGGGCGTTACGGTTTGGAGAGCGGCGGTCGCGACATCGATTCGAACCAGGCGTTGGACGTCACTGTTTGCAAGGTCGTCGATGACGCCAACAGCTTTATTCTCGGCAGCCATGGGCGTAGGCGCGCGACTCGCGTGTTCTACGAAAAGCAGCGCGAGGCTTTTGTCGTTGGGCGACCATTGCGGATGCGAGAGGAAACCTGCGAGGTGAGTGAACTGCCGGGGCGGCTGTGAGTGCGCGGTCAGATCAGCGACGAACAACTGTGTCTGGCCGGGCGTGGCGCAGTCGGACAGGAACGCCAGCTGCGTGCCGGTATTTGACCAGACCGGGTCGGTTTCGTTGCACGGTCCGGAGCCATGACTGGCAGTGATGCGGATCGAGGCGGCAGGCTGCGTGATCGGAGCCACATGGATCACCTGCTGCCAGCCGTAAGGTCCATCCGCACTCCAGGCAACGCGGGATCCATCTGGGCTGAGAGCAGCGCGGGAGATGGACTTGACGTGAGACTGCTCGCCGAACAATCGCGTAATTTCCGTGCGCCGCGTGTCGCCGTCGCGCGCCAGTGTTCCGGTGTTTTGCGCATATGTGATCGTTGACGCGAGGAGCGCAAGCACTGTGAGCCGGCTGAGCTGTTGTAGGGGAGCGGACATTTTCCTCCGAGTCTATTTTTAATCGATCCTCAAGGATCTGGTAAACGTGCCATAGTGCTACGAGAGGGCTATGAGCAGCACGTATGAAGCGAGACTAAAGAGAGCGATGCGAGTCGTTCTACTTACGCTTTTGATTTTAGGGGAAGCTGCGGCTCATCAATCACAGCCGCCCGTGGCGCAAGCTGGTTCACCTTCGAAGCAAGGCGAACAGAAGAAAACAGAATCTCATGCTCCTGATGTGAAACTGCCGCCTCCGCCTGATCTGCCGCTCGACACAGGAGCGTATACGGACCCGCTGCCGATTCTGATTGCGCCGCGGCCACCGGTCCCGCCGCCGATGCAGACGAGTGACCGGCCACTGAGCCTGCAATCGGCTTCGGAGGTCATCAAGGTCATCTTGGGCCTCGTGTTTCTTTTTGCGCTGGCTTACCTGGCGGGAACTTCGAAGGTGCAAGCACTCGAGAGGAAACTACAAGTGACGAGCGTGGTTACGGCGGGATTGCCGTTCGTTTTTCTCGGCGTGATCGCGCATACGCGAGTGGTTGGAATCCTTTCGGAATCGGTTCTATGGGAACTAAGGCCGTTACTTGCACTGGGACTGGGATGGATTGGATTCACCACCGGATTTCGATTCGATTCGAAGCTGGGCGATTCCATTTTGCCCGGTACAAGCGTGGTCAGCTTGATCACGGCCTCGGTACCATTCGCGACAATCGTGGCGACCTGCGCTTTGCTGCTGGTGTACGTGGAGCACTCACCAGCAAATGCCATTTTCTTACGGGATGCCATGATGCTGGGCACAGCAGGCGCCATGACCGCGTATCACGCACCGAAGTTTATACAGGCACGCGGAGCCGCCGGACACATGGTGGATCGCGTGGCGTCGATTGTCACGCTGGAGCAGCTGGCGGGATTCATCGGGCTGCTGGTGGTCGCGGCATATTTCCGGCCGCAGGACGACTCCGTTGCGTGGCGCCTGCCGGGGACTGCCTGGTTATTCATCACACTCGGCATGGGGACGATGATCGGCGGAGTGGTTTGGGGCATGCTGAGCAAAATCAAAGCCGGCCCAGAATTCACACTTTTGATACTCGGCTCGGTTGGTTTCACGGCTGGCATGGCGAGCTTTCTGCGAATTTCACCGCTCGTAGTTTGCTTCATTGTCGGTCTGATTCTGGTGAACTTGCCGGGGACGTCGAAGAACCAAATCCGGGATGCTTTGGAACACATGGAACGGCCCGTTTACCTTTTGTTCCTACTGGTAGCGGGCTCACTTTGGGATGTGACGAAGTGGCAGGGATGGGCGCTGATGATTCTGTTTGTGCCGGCTCGCCTATTCGGCAAATGGCTGGCAGTTAAGGCGTGCCGCAAAGAGGTGCCGAATGGATTATCCGCCGACGAGCAGCGCAGCCTGATCTTCTCGCCGATGGGCGCGCTGTCGATTGCGATCGTAGTGAACGCACAGGATCTGTATTTCGGATCGACGATTTCCTGGATGGTGACGGCGGTGATAGGCGGAGCGATCGTGACAGAGGTGATCGTGCAGATTGCTTCGCGCCGTAGCGTCTATGACGAACAACGATTGAGTGTAGTTTCCTAGTTGCACATGCGTTTGCTTTACATCTTGATCCTTGCAGGCTTGATGCACGCGGCGCGTTCATTTGCGCCCGGGATTACCGTCGGCGGCGGAGCGGCAGGCACTGCTCTAGCTTGCGGATACCTGCTGCTCTCGGCGTTCCTGATGGGCTCCGTTTTTAAGTCGATGCGCTTGCCAAGACTCACAGGCTATCTGGCAACGGGCATTGTCGTTGGACCGCAGGTATTGAATCTTGTCACCGGGCCCATGGTTTCGAACCTGAAGATCTTCAACGGCATTGCGACCGCTCTGATTGCGCTCACGGCCGGAGTAGAGCTTGACCTGGAAGCGATGAGGCCGCTGCTGAAGAGCATCTCGTGGCTTACTTCGTTAGCGGTGTGCGGCACAATTCTGCTGATCAGCACCGGAGTTTTTCTGCTGCAGGGCAGTCTTCCGTTCCTGACCCACCTACCTACAATTCAAGTGGCCGCTTTGTCGCTGGTGATGGGCGTGACGATGGTGGCTCAATCGCCGGCGGTGGTGGTGGCGCTGCAATCGGAAATGGCTGCCGATGGTCCGCTTACGCGAACTGTTCTGGGCGTGGTGGTGATCTCGGACCTGCTGGTCATTGTGCTTTTCGCGATAGTATCTTCGGTCGCCAAGAGTGTCTTAGGCTCAAAGACCGATGCGTTGCATACGGCAGGGGCGCTGGCCTGGGAAATATTCGGATCGGTTGCAATCGGCGCTTGCGTGGGGGTGATCATCGCCGTTTATCTACGATTTGTGAAAGGGCGCGCCGCGCTGTTTGTTTTGGCAGCCTCCTTTCTGGTGGCCGAAGTGGGCCAACGCATCGATTTGGACCCATTGCTTTTGGCTCTTTCCGCGGGGGTTTTCATTCGGAATGTAACGGCACATGGAAAGCGGCTGCAAGATGAGATCGAGGTTTCATCGCTGCCCGTCTACGTGGTCTTTTTCGCGGTGACGGGAGCCACGGTGCACATTCGTGAACTGATGGTGGTGGGCATTCCGGCAATCTTATTGGTGCTCACGCGCGCAGGAGGCTTCATCGGCTTGGGACGGCTCTCTACCCAGCTCGCGCATGCGCCTGAGGTAGTCAAGAAATACATCGGGCTGGGGCTAATGCCGCAGGCGGGGCTTGCGCTTGCTCTTGCGCTGCTGTTTGTGAAGACATTTCCAACGATTGGCGCGGAGGCGTCTGCATTGGTTTTCGGGGGAGTCGCGATCAATGAGTTGATCGCTCCGGTCCTCTACCGGTTCGCCTTGGTAAAGAGCGGCGAAGCAGGCAAAGCGGAACACGTCAACGAGAGCGAGCCGGTCGCGGTGCCGGTGGGCGAGACGTAGCATTTCAGCCGATTCGATTAGCCGGCAACCGGTTGACAGAGCACGGGGAAATTAACAGAGCGCGCGATGAAGCACAGCGAGTGAGCCTGGTCATGCAACTCGCAGGCTTTCTCTTTATCAGAGTCTGCGGCAACACTCACTTGGGGTCTGAGGATTACTTTCACAAATTGACCACTGCCATCGGGAGCTTCCTCCATCCATCCTTGGGCGTGATCGGTATAGGAATCGACCACGATTCCCGCTTCGGCACAGAGGTGCAAATACCAGAGCTTGTGGCAGGCGGCGAGTGACCCGACGAGAAGATCTTCCGGGCTCCAGCGCGTGCCATCACCGCGGAAAGCTGGATCGGAAGAACCAGGAATGCTCGTCTTCCCGGTGGCGGAAACATCGTAGGAACGTTGATAGTCGCGATAGCCGGAAGTTCCAGTGCCGGTGTTCCCTGTCCAAGTGACCGTGACCATATAGGAATGTTGACGCGCCATATCGAATTCTAAACATGGCGATGGAGAGCCTTTCCTGTTGACTGCCAACAAGGGTGATGATAATATTCCTGTAGACATTCAAGAGGAGGTGCGGGCCGGTGTTTCTCTTTGGTGCGATTTGGAGCAAACTGGGCGCCACGCTCTCGCGCGGACGCCGGGATGCAGAGCTGAACGAAGAAATCGAGAGTCACTTAGCCCTGCTGACGGCTGACTACGTGCGGCGCGGCCAGTCTGCGAGGGAAGCTGAAGAAGCGGCGAAGAGGGAATTCGGCGGAGTCGAGCGTACCAAGCAAATCTATCGCGAGAGCCGCGGATTGAATCTCATCGAGAATGCGATGCAGGATCTTCGTCTGGCGGTTCGGGCGCTTTACAAAAATCGCGGTTTCGCTTGCGTGGCGATTGGGTCGCTAGCTATTGGGATTGGCGCAAATGCGTCCATGTTCTCGGTGGTGCGCGCATTGAAATTTCGCGCGCTTCCTGTGCCGCGGCCGCAGGAACTGGTGCAGGTTCGAAGCTTTTCTCCCGAGTACAAGACCTATGCGGACACCTTCTCCTATCCGTTTGTGAAGGAACTCGCGAATCAGGATATCTTCCGGTCCACGGCGGCTACGTTTCCTACTTCGATTTCTCTTTATGACGGTAGAGAGACGTCACAAATTGCCGCGGAGCTCGTGACGGGGGAGTACTTCAAGACCTTGGAAGTCAAACCGGCGCTGGGACGGCTACTGACGGCGAGAGACATGAACAGCCCGGGAGGAGACTCCGTCTGCACAATCAGCTACTCTCTTTGGCAATCTCGTTTTGGCGGCCGGGCGGATGTTCTGGATCAATCCGTCCTCTTAAATGGCCAGCGCTTTCAGGTGGTCGGAGTCACTGAACCGGGGTTCCAGGGGTCGGTTCTTTATTGGCCGCATGACATGCAGATTCCGGTGTCGATGACGGCTGCGTTCATGCACGGCTTTCCGTGGCAGAGTGCGAACGCCACTTTCCTGTACACCTTTGCGCGACTTAAAACGAAGGGGGATCGCGCGGCTGTGGAGTCACGCCTTAAAGTTATCGGCCCGCGAATCGGATCAAAGATTAGCGATCCCAAAAACCCGGATCAGACGGCGCGTTGGAACCGCTTTAGCCTGGTTGCCGCTCCTCAGGGACCTGGCTTCATGGAAGACAGGAGCACGCAGACTTCGCTCGTCAGTGGAATTGTTGTATTGACGCTGCTGATCGCCTGCGCGAATATCGCTTGCCTGCTTTTGGCGCGGGCGAGTGCACAGGAGCGGGAGACCGCTGTTCAGATTGCTTTGGGCGCTCCGCGGGGCCGCATTCTGCAGCGCTACCTAGTCGAGAGTCTGCTGCTGACATCCGTGGGAGGGTGCTTCGGGATAATCGCATCTCACTGGCTGACACAGCTGTTCATCTACGTCCTGAATCTCAGTTACTTAGACGTAGGGCTCGATGGGGGAATGCTTCTCTTTTCAATCGGTGCGTGCGCTACAACTGCTCTGCTCTTCGGTCTTTTCCCGGGCTGGCAGGCCTCACGCGTCAAGATCGAGACCGTGAGCCTTCGTGAACACGGAAGCGCCCGCACGAGCCAGCACCTGTTTCGCAAAATGCTCGTGGCTTTTCAGGTGGCGCTCGCGACGGTGCTGCTGATCGGTCTTGGTTTGTGCGTGCGATCGCTGCAGAAAGTTCAGGCGGTAGATCTAGGTTTCCGTCCGGAGCATGTCGTAGTGGTGGATATTGACCCCGGAAAGGCCGGACGCTCTGACGTGAAAACCCTCGCGATTTATCGGACGGTGCTCGATCGCGTGCGGCTCCTGCCCGACGTCGAATCAGCGAGCCTGGCCCTCGGCACTCCGTTCAGCGGATTCGTTGGAACGGCCAGCTTTGATGCCGCGAAGATGACGAGCGCCAAGGTGCAGAACCGGTTGGTTACGGCGGTATCGGTCGGGAGCGATTTCTTTCGCACTCTCGGCATTCGCATCCTGCGGGGGCGCGACTTCAATTCGGATGATTTCAAGAAACGGCTGACGGTAATCGTCAATCGAGCATTCGTCGAATATTACCGGCTCGGAGAGAAAGCCGTTGGTCATCGTTTCGAGTTTGATAGCGAATCCGAAATCGTAGGAGTAGTGGCCGACTCCAAGTACCAATCTGTTCGCGAAGCGTCCGCCCCGGCCATGTTCTTTCCAGTGACGGACGGCTGGAAAGGGCAGCTCTCGATCGTGGCGCGCGCACGCGGAACCAGTGACACGGTGTTGAGTGAGATCAGAAGCGTCGTGCGAGCGGTCGATAGCCAAACGCCCGTTACGGAAGAAAAGCGCCTCGACAATTTGGTTCTGAATCAATATTTCGATCAGCGCGCCATCACCGCTCTTTGCTCTCTGTTCAGCATCTTCGCGCTCGGCCTGAGTTGCATGGGCGTGTATGGCGTGGCCGCTTACTCGATTTCGCGAAGAACCCAGGAGATTGGGGTTCGTTTCGCCCTGGGCGCCGGACGGCGGGATGTGGCCGACTTATTTATGCGGGAGAGTCTTGCGCTGATTTGCGCCGGGCTGCTGGTTGGCATACCGGCGGCGCTCGCCCTGGCGTCGCTGATAAAGGCGATACTGTTCGGCATCGCGCCCACCGATCCATACACGATTCTGGCGGCAGCCGCCACACTGGCTTTCGTTTGCGTTGGGACGTCTATGCTGTCGCTTCGGAAGGCTTTTGCAGTGAACCCGGTCGAAGCTCTGAGGGGCGAATAATTCATGACAAAGAAGAGAACTGACGTTTTGCAGGGGACGCTCGACCTGATGGTTTTGAAGACTTTGCAAACGCTTGGGTCGCAGCATGGTTATGGCATCGCACAACGCATTCAGCAGATTTCAGATAACCTTTTGGAACTGAACCAAGGCACCCTGTATCCCGCGTTGCTGCGGCTCGAGCAGAACGGCTGGATCTGTTCTGAGTGGGGCACTTCGGACAACAACCGCAGAGCGCGCTATTATTCGCTGACGAAGGCGGGGCGGAAGCAGCTGGCGGAAGAGACGGAAAGCTGGGAGAGATTTTCGGGTATTATGGCGCGGCTGCTGGCACCGTAACGCATCAAACGTGATGCTGCTAAGATGCTTTACAGCCGATGCTCGATCTGAGTCCTAACGATCCGATTATCAAGACGTACCTCAAAGACATTCAGCATCTCGAAGCGCAGCAAATCAGCCACGAGCTGGGTCTCAAGGGTCCGTTCCAAAACCTGCTCGACAAAGCCGCGAGAAAGCGCGGCTGGACACTGGTTCCCGAGCTTTCCACGTCTTCAGGAGGCCGCCGCATCGTCCCGGATGGCACGGTGCGCGACGGGTTTCGCCTTCCGCGCGGCTGGTGGGAAGCGAAAGACACTTCAGACAAACTTGCGGCTGAGATACAGAAGAAGCTAAGAGCTGGTTATCCAAGCCGCAACACGGTTTTCGAGGACACCCGCACCGCAATCCTCTATCAGGACCGAGCCGAAGCGGGCGAGTTCGCACTTCGCGAACCGGTGAAAATCGCGGATCTGCTGAACCGCTTCTTCTCCCACGACGAATCGGACGAGCGTGAATTTAAGCGAGCCATGGAGGAGTTCAAGAGCCGCATACCGGATCTTGCCCGCTCTTTGTATGAGCACATAGAGGAAGCGCACAAGAAGGTTCCCCGCTTCAAGCAGGCTTTTGAAGAGTTCGTTACGCTCTGCCGCCAGTTCTCTGAATCCTGAACTCTCAAAGCATATGGTCGACGAGATGCTCGTTCAACACCTCCTGACCGAGCGCCTGATGAGAAATTTGTTTCAGAACCCGGATTTCAGCCATCGCAACGTGATTGCGGCTCAAATTCAGAATGTAATTACGGCCCTTGCCTCGGGCAGTTTCTCGACGTCAGAGTTCCTGAAGAAGCTCGATCCTTACTACCGGGCCATTGAGCGCGAAGGCGCTAATCTCGGCCACTTCACCGAGAAGCAGGACTTTCTCAATTCCGTTTACGAGCAGTTCTTTCAGCGTTTTTCGCCCGATGTTGCCGACACGCACGGGATCGTCTACACGCCCCGCGAGATTGTTGACTTCATGTGCAACTCGGTTGAAGAGGCGCTCAAGGAACACTTCGGGTACACGCTTTCCTCACCCGAAGTTGTGATCCTGGACCCATGCACGGGAACAGGGAACTTCATCGTGAACCTGATTGAGCGTATTCCAGGCAGGGCTTTGAGCGAGGCCTACCACAACCGGCTGTTTGCGAATGAGGTGATGCTGCTGCCCTACTACGTGTCGAGTCTCAACATTGAGCACGCTTATTACGAGCGCATGCGCAGCTATGAGTCATTTGAAGGTTTATGCTTTGTCGATACGCTCGACATGCAGGAGGCGCAGCAGTTCGGCCTGTTTACGCCCGCCAATACGGATCGCGTCGAGCGCGAGAAGAAAGCGGCGATTACTGTGATCATTGGCAATCCACCTTACAACGTGGGCCAGAAAAGGGAGAACGATAATAATCAGAATCGGCCTCACGAGATTGTGGACGACAGAGTGCGCGACACTTATGCGAAAGATTCAAAGGCTACCAACAAGAACTCGCTTTCTGACGTGTACGTCAAGTTCTTTCGCTGGGCTACGGACCGGCTTGGCAATCGTGATGGGATTGTTTGCTTTGTATCGAATAACAGCTTCGTGGATCAGCATGCGTTCGACGGCATGCGTAAACATCTGGCGAAAGACTTCGACCAGATTCTTCATCTCGACTTGTACGGCAACGTGCGGCGGAATCCGAAGCTTTCGGGAACCACTCATAATGTGTTCGGAATTCAGGTAGGTGTTGGGATCACTCTGGCTATTAAAGCGAGGGATCGAACGCAAGATACGGTACTACCGTGTTCCGGAGATGTGGCGGAAACGCGAGAAGCTGGATTTCTTAGCTAGTGGTTCGGCAGCTTGGGAGACCATCACTCCCGACCCCAGACATTCCTGGATCATTCCCCGGAATGCGAACGAGTTTGGTGCATTGATCCCAATTGGTGACCTGTTCGCGATCCAGAGCCGAGGACTGATGACCGCGCGCGACGAAGTCACATACGACTGGGATCAGCAAAGACTAGCTTCGCGGATGCAAAGCTTCATTGAGGCTTACAACACGGAGGCTCGCCGGCACAAGAGCGATCAGACCGCCGACTGGCCGGATCACATCAAATGGAGTGAGACTCTAAAGATCGTTGCGTTGCGGGGATTAACGTTCGTTTTTGACAGGACCAAGATTGTGAGATCGTTATATCGCCCTTTCACAAGGAAGTTCCTGTACTTCGAGCGCTTCGTGAACGAACGTGTTTACCAATGGCCCAACATCTCCGGGCGAGTCATCGCGGTGCCGGGAATAGGCAATCGCAAGGAGTTTGGGACTTTCATTTCTGATATGATTCTGCCGGTCGATTTTGCATTCGAGAAGGTCCAATGTTTCCCGCTCTCTCACCTAAACGACTCCGCGAGCACTACTCCGACGACTCCATCACGAAAGAAGACATCTTTCACTACATTTACGCCGTCCTGCATCATCCGGTTTATCGGGAGCGGTACGCGGAAAATCTGAAGCGCGAGCTCCCGCGCATTCCTCTCGCGCCTGACTTCGAAGCCTTTGCGAGCGGTGGGAAAGAACTCGCCCGGCTTCATGTTGGCTATGAGTCGTTAGAGCCTTGGCCTCTCGAATACATCGAGCGAAAAGGGGTCGCTTTTTCTGAATACGTGACCAGGATGAAGCTGAGCAAAGATCGGACGGCAATCCAGGTAAATGAGTCCCTAACGCTGGCGGGAATTCCCGCCGAGGCTTTTGATTACAACCTGGGTTCGAAGTCGGCGATCGAGTGGATCGTCGACCAATATCAAGGTCAAAGGCGAATCGGACCCGAACCGCGAAGACGATCCCGGCTACATCGTGCGTCTGGTTGGGCAAGTTGTCCGCGTAAGCATCGAAACCGTTCGCATCGTGAACTCGCTACCAGAGTTTCGAACCCAAGACGCATCCTCGACTCAGCCAAACTTTTCGTCGGCCGAAGGACCATAGAGGCCCGGAACCGGGATATCGAGCATCCGGAGATAGACGCCGAGTTGTGCACGGTGATGCACGAGATGGTTGAGAAACATCGTGCGGTAGAGGAGCATGCGCGGGGCGTCAAGGAAAACCTGCCCGTTGAACAAAAGCTGCCAGTTCTTTCGTAGTTCTTCCTCCGAGCTGGCGAGTACGTGCGATTTGGCTTCGGCCGCGGTCCGGTCCAGTTCAGATAGCAGATGAGCTGTTGACTCGAAGTTGAAGTCGCCGAACTTTTCCTTGCCCATGTCGAGCTCTGGGGTACTCATGATACGGGTACAGAACTCGGGCAGGCGGGCGGTATGCAGAGCAAGCCGGCCGATTGGCATGGATTTTTCATGGGGCTTCCATTGCGGATCGTTCTCAGGGATTCGCTCGAGAGTGAGGCGCGTATTGGTGATCTCGGCGTCGAAGTCAAGAAGGAGGGTTTCTGCAATTGTCATATGGAGACTCTCAACGGTTCAACTTCGATAGTAGAGCACGGGTGCGATTACGGTTTGGCCGGCGTTTTTGCCGCTTGATGAGCTATCGCATCGAGCTGTTCATAACGCGGGCGAGTGGCGTCTGCGGCGGCGTGGGGCTCCGCGGCGGCTCCCACTTTGAGATGCATCACCTGGTAGCCGCCGGCCTTGGTATAGGCGGGCCATTGCGGAAGTCCCGAGCCATTCGGGTCGCCGGCTTTGGCAAGGTTTGTCCAATACGAAGAAATGAGGTCAGAGAGTTTCCGGTCATCAGCGTTCCACGGCAAGTTCTTCGAATCGAGTGTTTGAAAAACGTACTCTATGTCTGCCGAGTGGTAAGCGCCGTGACTGGGTTTGCCCGCTGGTTGCGGCGGAGCCTGCTCGAAGTGATACCGATAGACGGGTGAACCGCCCGTTTCGAGCTGCATGTCAATCCATTTCCAGGTGGAGTAGGCGATGAACTGGTCGCCCGCCAGATCCCGTGCCGAGTCCTTCATTTCCGCTTCCGTGCCGGCCGGATAAAGCTTGAGCAGTTCGTTCGCGTGTGATGGGTATTGTTCGCGAATCTTGGCGCGGTAGTTTTCCAGCGTGGGTGACTGTTTTCCAAAAAAGCCTTCGTAGCCCTGCTCGTCCGTATTCCAGCCGGCGAGGAGCGGAATGTGAGCCTGCTTGCCGGAGGTGTAAGTTTCGGAAGGGTTCTCAGGGAAGAAGTAACCGTCAATATTCGGCCAGAAGTCAAACGAGTGGCCTTTGAGCACGGCGGCAAGAAGTTCAGCGGCCGGCTTGGCGCGCAGCGACTGCAGTGATGCGGCACCGAGAGACTGACCGAATTTGGCGCCACTCTGTTCTGTTTGAGATAAGGACGGCAGAGGCCGGGTAAGCATGAACACGGAGCCGCTCTCGCCAATCGCTCGCTTGACCAGGTCTTTCGAGAGCGGCGACGCCATCTGCGCGCTGACCGACATGGAACCGGCCGACTCGCCGAAGATGGTGACGTTGGACGAGTCGCCTCCGAAGGCAGCAATGTTTGTGTGGACCCAGGCAATAGCAGCAGCCTGATCGAGGAAACCATAGTTGCCAGAGGCGTGGTGCGGAGATTCAGCACTGAGTTCAGGATGCGAGAAGAAGCCGAAAATGCCGAGTCGGTAATTCATGCTGACGACGACCACGCCTTTCCTGGCGAGATGTTCGCCGTCCTGACGGGGTTCGGACGCCGCGCCCCCTTGAAAGCCGCCGCCGTAAATCCAGACCATCACCGGGAGTTTCGCGCTCTCCGAAGTTGCCGGGGTCCAGACGTTTAGAGTGAGGCAGTCTTCACTCGGTCCGTCATCACGGAAGACCATGTCGTCGAAGATCCGGCCCTGCATACAGCGTGCCCCAAATGCAGTTGCTTTCCGAACTCCCTGCCAGGAGGCTGCAGGCTGGGGCGGCTGCCAGCGCAGCTTTCCGACGGGGGGCGCAGCGTAGGGAATGCCCTTGAACGCCCGGATCTGCGAATCGGCGCTCGTAACGCCTTCCACCATGCCTGACGCGGTGCGAACCTGACTGCGTGCCATCGCGCAGCCAAGCGTAACAGCCATCAGCGCGACGCTCACGCTTATGCGCCCGCCCTTCGATCGAGTAAGAAACATATTCCAACTTTCCCGGACGACGAATGAAACGTCGGACGGTAAGCATCGTATCAAGGCCGCCCAGGTTGAGTGGTCAGTTCTTTAATTCTTCGCGAATTTCGGCCGCTGCTTTGCGCGCTTCGAGGATTGCTCCGGTGGGAAAGCTGATTGCGCCGACCTTCGGGTGACCGCCGCCGCCGTAGCGTTCGCAGATGCTGGCGAGGTTATGCCTGAGTGGCTCACGCACCCAGGGATTCGAGCCGACCGAGACTTTGGTGCGGAAACTGGAACTGGAGACGGAAACAGTATAGGCGGAATCCGGGAATAAATAATACGGGATGAATTTGTTGTATCCCTCGATCCCGTAATCCACGAGGTCGAAATAAATAACGCCCCGATCGCACGAGCCCGTCTTCCGGATGACATCGATATTTTGAACGTGTGTTTGGTGCAGCCGGCGATATTCCGCTTGAATTTCGGATTCAGCGATGATTTCGGCCAGACTCTTCTGCTGCATCAGGCAGATGACTTTCTTGACAAGAGCAGGCCCTTTGCTGCCTTCGACGACCAGCGTGAGTTTCATGGCGGGGGCGTCCATCTCGACGGCCGCTTCCGCATTGTCGTAGAGAGCGCCGTCGATCATATCGGCCCACGTGACGAGCTGTTCGAGGTCAGGGGCGTCAAAACCGTAGTCGCGCTCGACAACGTTCGCTATGAACTTGGTGCAGGAACGGTAGCTTGGGTCCAACAGCTTACGGGGTGAGTTTTCGCAGCGGAAATGCTCGGCGTCGGCAGTACTCAAAAAGGCGCTCTGATGATGGTCAAACCACCAGGTCAGGTTGGGGTGGGTAGCGTACTTGAAATCTACGATTACGTTGACGTCTCCGTCGAAAAGGCTATCTTCGAAGAGCTGGTCGGCCCGATGGGCGAGGCCGGTGTACTCGAACTGGGCACCGGGGTAGAAACGGCTCTGCAGGAACCGGGTGATATAGGCTGCCGATGCTGCCCCGTCGAAGCAGTGGTCATGATAGAGGACTCGCACCTTCATCAAAAATGCATGATCTCCGAAAACCTTATAGATTGCCTGACGATCGCACGAAAAGCAAGCGGTAGGAGATAATTAGGTAAAGTAAATCTGTTTGGAGCCAGACGTACCCACGTAGCAGTCTGACGATTTTGCCGTGTCCGCGATCGAGAGACTTACGGGCCGTAATCGCTACGATAGAGTTGATCGGCTAATTAAAGCCGCGAATTACCTGCTAGTGAATTGAAGACAGTGGATCGACGAACTGAACGACGACGCTGAACCAACGATGCTGAAAACCAAAGAAGAACGCCAACCCGACCTAAACGCCCAGGAAACTTCGGAATGGCTGGAAGCGCTTGACCAGGTGGTGGACGAGGCTGGGCCCGACCGGGCCACCTATCTGCTGAAAAAGCTTCTGGATCGCGCCTCCGAGTTTGGAGTGTCGACTCCGCGGGTGAACACCCCTTACCTGAACACGATTCCGGCGCATGAAGAGGCCCCATTCCCGGGCGACCGCAACCTGGAGCGCAGCATTAAGAGCCTGATCCGGTGGAACGCGGCGGCGATGGTGGTTCGGGCGAACAAATACGATCCGAACATTGGCGGACACCTCTCGACCTATGCGTCGTTGGCAACGATTAGCGAAGTAGGGTTCAATCACTTCTTTCGTGGGAGCATCGACGGCCAGCCGGGCGATCTGGTGTATTACCAGGGGCACGCATCACCCGGCGTCTATGCACGGGCGTTTCTCGAAGGCCGGCTGACGCAGGAGCATCTGTTCAATTTCCGGCATGAGTTGCGCGAGCATCCGGGACTCTCGTCTTACCCGCATCCGTGGCTGATGCCGAACTTCTGGCAGTTTCCGACTGTGTCGATGGGTCTCGGTCCGATAAACGCGATTCACAATGCGCGTTTCCTTCGTTATCTCGAAAATCGGGAGCTCATTCCGAGAACGGGTCGCCGCGTGTTTGCATTCTGCGGGGACGGCGAAATGGATGAACCTGAATCGACAGGCGCACTCCACATTGCGTCACGCGAGAAACTCGACAATCTGACGTTTATCATCAACTGCAATCTGCAGCGGCTGGATGGGCCCGTGCGCGGGAACAGCAGCATTGTTCAGGAACTCGAAGGCGTGTTCCGCGGCTCCGGCTGGAATGTGATCAAGGTTCTCTGGGGCGGCGACTGGGACGATCTGCTAGCGCGTGATACGAGCGGCCTGCTGCTGAAGCGCATGGAAGAGTGCGTAGACGGCGAGTACCAGAATTTCAAAGCGCGAGGCGGCGCTTATACGCGTAAAGAGTTCTTCGGGAAATATCCCGAACTGCTGAAACTGGTTGAGGATAAGTCGGACGAGGAGATTGCCAAGCTCAGACGAGGCGGGCACGATCCTGTCAAGGTATACAACGCGTACAAGCGCGCAACGGAGCACAAAGGCCAGCCCTCTGTCATTCTTGCCAAAACGGTGAAAGGGTATGGGCTCGGCGAGGCAGGTGAGGGGAAGAATATCACTCACCAGCAGAAGAAGCTGAACGAAGAAGAGCTCTTTTACCTCTCCGGGCGTTTTGGTCTCAACCTGCCCAAAGAAACGATCCAGTCGATCTCGTTGGTGAAACCGGCGGATGATGCCCCGGAGATGCAGTACCTTCGAAAGCGGCGTGAGGCGCTTGGCGGATACTTGCCGGCGCGTAATCCCAAGAAGATCGACTTGAAAGCGCCGCCTCTTGAAATATTTAACGAGTCGCTCGGCGGATCGAGAGGACGGGAAGCATCAACCACTAGCGCCTTTGTGTCGGTCTTGAAGGCGTTGATCAAGCTGCCGGAAATCGGCAAGTATATCGTGCCGATTATCCCGGATGAAGCGCGCACGTTCGGCATGGAATCCATGTTTCGCGAACGCGGCATTTACGCGAGCGGGGGGCAGCTGTATAAGCCGGTCGATAGCGATGTCCTGATGTATTACAAGGAATCGCAGGATGGCCAGATTCTCGAAGAAGGCATCACGGAAGCCGGCGCCATGGCGTCATTCACGGCGGCGGGAACAGCCTATGCCAACGTGGGCGTGCCCTCGATTCCGTTCTTCATCTATTATTCGATGTTCGGATTCCAGCGCGTAGGCGACCTGATCTGGGCATTTGCCGATGCACGCGGAAAAGGCTTCCTGGTGGGCGGGACGGCGGGCCGGACGACGTTATTAGGCGAGGGGCTGCAGCATGACGACGGTCACAGCCACGTACTTTCAAGCGTGGTGCCGACATGCCGCAGCTACGATCCCGCGTTCGCTTATGAGATTGCCGTAATCGTGCAAGACGGTGTGCGCCGCATGTACGAGAACAACGAAGATCACTTTTACTATCTGACGGTTTGCAACGAGAATTATGTGCAGCCGCCGATGCCGCAGACACCAAATGTGCAGCAAGGCATCCTGCGGGGTATGTACCGCTACCAGCAGTCGCAAACCGGGCCGGCGCAGGTAACGTTATTCGGAAGCGGGCCCATTCTGAACGAGGCGCTCAAAGCGCAGAAACTCTTGGCCGAGAAGTACAGCGTAAGCGCTGACGTGTGGAGCGTAACGAGCTATATCGAGTTACGCCGCGACGCTTTAAACACCGAGCGCTGGAATCGTTTGCACCCGGCTGAGAAACCTCGGAAGCCGTATGTGCTAGAGGCACTCGGCGACTCGAATCTGCCGATCATCGCGGCTACCGATTACATGAAAATCGTGGCTGATCAAATCTCGCCATGGCTTCCGGGGCGGTTAACCGCGTTGGGCACGGATGGATTCGGACGAAGCGAGAACCGCGAACACCTCCGGCGCTTTTTCGAAGTAGATGCCGCGAGTATCGCAGCGGCGGCGTTGTCACGACTGGCGCAAGCAGGCCGCTTCGACGCGAAGCGAGCCCAGCAGGCGATTGCCGAACTCGGCTTGAATCCGGAAAGCATCGATCCGGCTTTGGCGTAAGTAGCTTCGGCGCAGCTCATGCCCGGGTCCGGGCCGAGACTGCCTGTTTCTATCGAAAAATTAGGTAATTCTTCTCCCGAATCGCTCTCGTGCTGGGCAGAATCAACCGGATATGAGCACTGTGACAACAGAAACAAGGAGCACGTTTTCACTCGGCGGAGATCTACCGGTGAACCGGCTCGGCTTTGGAGCGATGCGCATCACAGGTCCGGGGATCTGGGGTGAGCCAAAGGACGAAGCAGAAGCACGCCGGGTTCTGCGGCGCGCCGTTGAACTTGGCGTCAACTTTATCGATACAGCGGATTCGTATGGGCCCGAAGTAAGCGAACGACTAATCGGGGAGACTCTTTCGCCATACCCTGCGGACTTGGTAGTTGCGACCAAGGCAGGGTTGACGCGGCAAGGACCAAACCAGTGGGCGCCGGTTGGCCGTCCAGAGTATCTGCGGCAGCAGGCAGAGATGAGTCTGCGGCGGCTGCGCGTCGAGCGAATTGATCTGTTCCAGCTACACCGCATCGATCCGAAGGTTCCGGTGGAAGAATCGCTCGGAGCTCTGGTGGATCTGCAGCGCGCAGGCAAGATCCGGCACATCGGCCTCTCTGAAGTGTCGCCGGAAGAGATAGAACGCGCGCAGAAGACCGCCAAAATCATGAGCGTACAGAATAAGTACAACTTGAGTGATCGCGCGCATGAGCCTACGCTTGCCTATTGTGAGAAGCACAAAATCGCGTTCATTCCATGGTCTCCGGTAGCCGCCGGAAAACTCGCTGGAGCAGGTGGCGCCTTGGACCAATTTGCTAGGCGGCACGAAGCGACTGTTGCGCAAATCTCGATTGCGTGGCTGCTGCACCGCTCGCCCGTGATGCTGCCGATTCCGGGCACATCGACTGTAAAACATCTGGAAGAAAACGTAGCTTCGCGGGATCTGCAACTAGACGCGAACGAATGGAAGCAGATCGAAAGCGCAGCAAAGTCATAAGCTGCGGTTAGGCCGTCGTTTTATGCTTTAGATCTATGCAGCCTTTGCGCCGGCAACGCGTTCTCTCCATCGCCCTTTTACTTTCGCTTGCCTGCATTTCGCAAGCAGCTGACGGAAAACTAGATGAAGTGCTGCGGCAGCTCGAACACGTTGAATCCTTTTCGAGCGTAAGCATCTCACCGGATGGCCGGTGGGTTGCGTGGGTGCAACAGGGGCCGAGCAAAACCGAAGCTGTTTACGTGCTCGACTGGAAAAAATCCGGGGCGAAGGCCCGGCACATCACCGTGGGAGATGCACTGAACGGCGGAAGCGCTTCTGACCTGACCTGGTCTCCAGACAGCCGGCAGATTGCGTTCCTGAGTCACAGTGACGGCTCGCAAGACCAGATTTACCTCGCTGCGCCGGAGAGCAGCAGGGCGCGGAGCATTTCAAATCTGGACGGCTATGTCACGGGGCTGCGCTGGGCACCCAAGGGAGATCAGATCTCTTTTCTGTATATCGAGCATGGCGGGGGCGGCGGTCCACTCGAAGCCGTGCCTGCGCACACGGGTCTTATTGGCGGTGACATTCGCAATCAGAGATTAACTGCTCTGGCTGTTGGCGGCGGCGCCTTACACGCGATCACTCCGGCCAACCTGAACATTTACGAATACGAGTGGTCTCCTGACGGGCGTCAATTTGTGGCAATTGCGGCGCCGGGTCCGGCCGACAACAACTGGTGGACAGCGAAGCTTTACACGGTTGCGGCAGACTCTGGCCGCATGAACATGATCTATGCGCCGCCTGTGGAGCGGCAGGTCGCTGCGCCGCACTGGTCGCCCGACGGCAGCAAAATTGGCTTTGTTGGCGGCCTCATGAGTGATGCGGGATTCGATGGCGGAGACATCTTCGTTCTTGCCAGCGGCGGCGGGAAGGCTCGCAACGTGACGGATGGGCTGAAAGCAACGCCGACCGGTTTTGGCTGGCGCGACAACGAGACACTGCTCTATACGGAAGCGGTAGACGGAGGCGGCGGCATCGCGACACTTAACCTTTCAGACGGTCAGACGGAAGTTCTCTGGAAGGGCGGCCAGTCTTTGCATCAGGATGGTAATTTTCCGAACTTGAGCGTGGCGAAAGACGGCGTGACAACTGCGGCCATTCGGAGCACGTGGGAGCATGCGCCGGAGATTAGCGCAGGACCGATTGGAGACTGGAAGACGCTCACTTCGGTGAATGCCGATCAACGGCCACGCTGGGGCAAAGCGGAGAGCCTGGTTTGGCAGAACGAAGGAAACCGCGTGCAAGGCTGGCTGCTCTATCCCGAGAATTTCGATCCGAGCAAGCGCTATCTAATGGTGGTCGACATTCATGGCGGTCCGTCGGGATTTCGCGCGGCGTCCTGGCCATCCGTGCACTTCGATGTTTCGGTAATGGCTTCGCTCGGGTATTTTGTGTTCTTTCCCAATCCGCGTGGAAGCTATGGCGAAGGCGAGGCGTTTACGCGGGCGAACATCAAAGATTTCGGAGGCGGCGATCTGCGCGACATTCTCGCTGGCGTCGACGAAGTGGTGAAGAAAGTTCCGGTCGACGAGAAACGCATCGGCGTGACCGGCTGGAGTTACGGCGGCTACATGACGATGTGGACCGTTACGCAGACCAATCGCTTCCGGGCGGCTGTAGTGGGCGCCGGCATTGCAGACTGGTTGAGCTACTACGGCGAGAATTCGATTGACGAATGGATGATCCCGTTCTTCGGAGCGTCTGTATACGACGATCCCGCAGTGTATGCAAAGAGCTCGCCGATTACTTTTGTCAAGCAGGTGAAAACGCCGACGCTCGTGGTCGTGGGTGAGCGCGATGGGGAATGCCCTTCCCCGCAATCGTTCGAGTTCTGGCATGCTCTGAGGGCTCAGAATGTGCCAACGGATTTAGTCGTGTATCCGGGCGAAGGCCACTCATTTCACGATCCTAAAAACAGAGCTGATGTTTTGCGCCGCACGGTTCAATGGTTCGAAAAGTATCTGCAGTGAATTGATGCGCGAGGGCGTTAGCGGCGTTCTTTAGCGAGCCGGAGTTCGTCTTCGAGTTCGTACATACGGTCTTTAATCGGCTTATCAGGTTTGCCAGCTTCCACCGCTTGTTCGAGCTTACGCTTTTGCGCGGCGAGTCTACGCTCGATAGCCGCAATCTCGGCGGAGTGCGCGGTAGCTTGGGGCACCTGCTTGTTCGCAGGTGCCGCGGGCGGAGCTTTCTTCGGCCGGGTCGCCTTGGGTTTTGATGGAATGGAAAGCTTCAGGCCAAACTCCTCCCGCAGCTCACGCTGGATTGCGAGGAGTTCATTCGCCAGTTCATGAAAGCGCGCAATCAGCTCTTTCTTGGCAGCGCCGTGTAACTTCAGAATGTCCTGCTTTGCCTGTCGATAGTGTTCGAGAGTGTTGACCATTGCAAATTCCACAGCTTAACAGCTCGATATTTATGATCGAGCGAACAGTTCTATTGTTGTTAGCTTTTGAATCTGTCCGGTTTTATTGACACGGTATCTGTCCGGTCAGGCTGCTTTGGTTCTTGCCTTGGATTTGAGTGTACGCGTAGTCGCCGTCGGACGGTGGGCAAAGTGGGAATCT
>JAABUQ010004715.1_pt1 | contig 22893 bp, 23 predicted proteins | sample 5560001 | NCBI WGS metagenome assembly JAABUQ01 (sample SAMN10711888, study PRJNA513371) | rock metagenome | isolation source: Antarctica rocks | place: Antarctica: Victoria Land, Finger Mt nord | collected 2015-12-18 | reverse complement strand
ACCCGTACCCGTCGTTGCAGATCGTGGAGGCAGAGGTGGGCCGAGCGGAGCTGTCGTCGCAGCAGCGGACGCAGAGTCTGGACAGCAAGGCGGGTCTCAGCTGACGGTGGATCAGCCGACGGTGGATCTGAGGACCGGGGCCAAGGTCGTCGCCGCCGGCTTGGTCGTCGGCTTTCTGGCCGGTCTGCTCGGCGTGGGCGGTGGGTTCATCATCGTTCCCGCCCTCGTGCTGGCCCTGCGCTACGCGATGCCCGTCGCGGTCGGCACCTCCCTCGTCGTGATCGCCATCAACTCCGCCGGGGCCCTACTCGCCCGGGCCGGGCACGAACAGTTCCACTGGTCGGTGATCATCCCGTTCACCGTCGCCGCGATCGGCGGGACCCTCGTCGGCAAACAGATCGCCGACCGGGTCGCCGGGGCCACCCTGACCCGGGTTTTCGCGGTGCTGCTCGTGGTCGTCGCCGCCTACGTCGCCGTCCGCGCCGACACCGCCCTGAGGTGAACATCCCCGGCAGCGGAGGCAGCGGGGTCGCCACTGCGGTCCGCGCCGCGGTGGCGTTTCTTCACCGCGCCGCGGACCTCGCGTCTCCGCTGCCGGCCGCGGGCGCCGCCGGTGCGGTAGCGGTCACCGTGTGGGAAGTGGCGTGGGCGCGGACCGCCGCCCAGGTGCGGGCCGTGTGTCCCGGCGGCGGCCCCGATCCCACCGCGGCTGGGTAGCGGGACGCGGCCCTCGCGGCCGACCTCGCCACCCAGCCGTGGTGGACCCACCCGGGCTGCGCCCCGCCGCGCTCGCCCAGATCGCCTGGACCACTGCGACCGGGGAATAGACCGCCAGCGGTCCCGCGCAGCAGGAATGGCGTCCCTGCCACCAGCTGATCGACACCATCCACGACCAGACCCGCGGCCGGCGGTTCTTCGGCTACCGCGGCAGCGTCCACCGTCGGCTGGGTCCCGGTGCCTCGCTCTAGGTTGACACAGAGGGGACCGCGAGGTAGGAGGTCATCGACACCACGAAAGGCCAGCAGCCGGGGTATCTCGGGATCCGCCGGATGTGCGGGTGGCTGGGCGTGTCCGGGTCCGGGTCCGGGTTCTTCGCTTGGCGGACCCGGCCGGCGCCGGCCCGGGCCCGCCGCCGCGAGCAGCTGGCGACCGCTGGTCCTTCGACCGGTCCCGCGGCACCTACGGCTACCGGCGTATCCACGCGGACCTCAACCACCATGGGATCCTCGTCGGTGAGGACCTGGTCCGGCACATCGCCGCAGCCCAGGAGCTCATCGCCGGCCAGCCGCGGCCGTGGCGGCGGACCACCCTGCCCGACCCGGGAGCCGGCCCGGCTGACCTGGTCGGGCGGGACTTCACCGCCGACGCCCCCAGCGTCAAGCTGGTCGGGGACATCACCTACATCCCGACCTGGGCCTCGTTCGCCTACCTCGCGACCGTGATCGACTGCTACCCCAAGCAGGTCATCAGCTGGGCCGTCGCGGACCACATGCGCACCGACCTGGTCACCGATGCCCTGGACATGGCCCGGCGCAACCAGCACCTCACCGAGGTCTGCATCTTCCATTCCGACCGGGGCACCCAGTACACCTCCCACTCAGCTCGCCGACCACCTCACCGCGCACCGGATGCGCGGATCGATGGGCCGGACCGGGGCCTGCTGGGACAACGCAATGGCCGAGTCATTCTTCGCGGCCCTAAAAAATAACTCGTCCACCGGACCGTATTCCCCACCGTCCGGCACGCACGCAATTCGGTGGCCAACTACATCGAAATATTCTACAAATCGGCAAGGACTCTACTCCGGCCTGGGCTACCGGACCCCGCACGAAGCCCACACCACCTACCAGATCAGCCCATCAGTCGTGTGAAACGCCATTGAGGACTGATCCACGAAACGACCGGCAGATCAGTGTTCAACGACGCGCTGGTCGGGGACCTGCGGGTTGCCCAGGTCGCTTACCCTAGCGATCCCGAGCTGGCCGACCTGATCAGCGGGTTGCACGCGGCGAGCGCAGAGTTCATCGAGCGTTGGCACACCGCTCGACCTGCTTGCTATCGGGGTGCGCGCAAGCAGGCGTTTCATGCAGTCAACCCGCCTGAAAACATTCTGGTTACAGGTGCGCGTGCAGTTGTTCAACATGGTCGTCGGCCCACCGACGCAACCCGTCGAAGGCCGAGAACAGGCTATGGCCGAGGGGCGTAAGGGCGTACATCACCGACACCGGGACCGTCGCTTCGACCTGCCGATCCACCAGCCCTCTGCTCTCCAACCGGCGTACGCAGCTGGTCAACACTTTCTGGCTGATCCCGTTGACGGCCCGTCGCAGGTCGGCGCTCCGCTGTACACCGTGGTCGCTGAGCTCAATGAGCACGAGCATCGACCAGCGGTCCCCGAGGAGCATGGCTAGCTCGTGCGTGGCGCAGGAGGCGTCTGGGACGGCGTGCAGCACGGGGGCCGGTCGGCTGATGTCGAGCGGTCGGCAGGCACTTTCCACGAGCGTGAGTATCACACCCGAACCTCGGCCTGGCACGCCGGCCCAGTCCCTGCCAACGTTCCTCCTAGTCATCTGGTCAACGTGTCTGACGCGCCGGTAACCTCAGGGCAGCCCTACATGGGCAAGTGCCGCGTCTACCGCGGCTCGGCTGTCCTTGCTCGGCATCGTCATAGGGAGACGCAGCGCATGAGGAAATCCGGCTATCAGTCGCGTGAGTGCGTACTTGACCGGGCCTGGCGAGGCATCGCTGAACAACGCAGCGTGCAGCGGGAAGAGCCGGTCCTGAAGCTTCAGCGCGAGGTCACGGTCTCCCGCCCGGCAGGCCTGCTGCAGGTCGGCGCAGAGCCGGGGCGCCACGTTGGCCGTCACTGAGATGCAGCCCACGCCACCCAGGGAGTTGAAGGCCACGGCAAGCTCGTCGTTGCCGGTGAGCTGGGGGAAGTCAGGGCCAAGGCTCGCCCGGTGCTCACTGACCCGCGTGAGCACGCCGCTCGAGTCCTTGATCCCGACGACGACGACGGGGAAGTCGCTCACGATACGGGCGAGTGTTGTTGGCTCGACGTCGGTCACGGTGCGGGAGGGAATGTTGTACAACAGCATGGGGAGAGGGGCATTTCTCGCCAGCGCGGCGAAGTGCTGGTAGATCCCCTCCTGGCTGGGTCGGTTGTAGTACGGCGCGACGACCAGAGCCGCGTCGGCCCCGGCCTCAGCGGCCGCCTGCAAGTTCACTGCGGCGACGCGGGTGTCGTTCGAGCCCGCTCCGGCTATTACGGGTAGTCGCCCGTTAGTTTGCTGCACACAGACCTCGACCACGCGGAAGTGTTCCCGTGCGGTGAGCGTGGCCGCTTCGCCCGTGGTGCCGCAAGCCACCAGCGCCGAGGAGCCGCAGGCGATCATTCGCTCCACGTGGCCTCGGAGGGCCTGCTCGTCGACAGCCCCGTCAGCTGCGAACGGGGTGACCAGCGCCGGAATAGACCCGGAGATCCTCACCGCGGTGACGCCTGCTGCACGGGGGGTCGGTCCTCGGTCTCGCCGGCGGCGCCACCCGCTGCGGCGCGCCCGCGGTGGACGTGCCGGCGCAGACGATCAAGCACGGCGGTGACGCCCCGCTCTCCGGCGAAGATGCCGAGCAGCGCCGCACAGTGCCCACCACGGCGGAGCGGGTGTGGGCACGCCCATGAGCCAGTAGAGCAGACCGACTAGCAGGCCGACGCCGAGCGGCGCGGAAGGCGGAGACGGATCTTCTCACAACAGCCTCCCTGCTGCGGCGAAGCCGATCAACATGCCGGCCAGCCCGGTGAGGCCGGTCAGCGGCGGGGCGGGCGAGCGGACCCTGAGCGCGGCATACGCCACACCGACCACCACCCCGGCTAACAGTGATTGGAGGTAGAGCACCGTTCAGCCTGCGCTCTCGTGATCCCCATCGGGGTGGAGGTCGACGGCGCCGTGCCCGGCGGTGACGGCCTCGTCGGTGACAACCGGCGGCGGTGGCTGCCCGTCGCCGAAGGGATGTCCGCCCAGCTCCTCACGGCGGTGAGGGGTCAGCCAGCCGGAGGGGTCGGGGCCTAGCGGCACAATTCCCGAGGGGTTGAGCTCTTCCTGCGTTCGGTAGTAGTGCGCCTTGATCTGCTCGAAGTCGATGGTGTCGCCGAACCCCGGGGTCTGGAACAGATCGCGCGCGTAGGCCCACAGCACCGGCATCTCGGTGAGCTTGCTCCGGTTGCACTTGAAGTGGCTGTGATAGACCGCGTCGAAACGCGCCAAGGTGGTGAACAGCCGCACGTCGACCTCGGTAATGGTGTCCCCCACGAGATAGCGCTGCGCCGACAGCCGCGTGCTGAGCCAGTCCAGCCGGTCGAACAGGATCGTGTAGGCCTTGTTGTACGCCTGCTGGGTGCCGGCGCGCCCGCACCGGTAGACACCGTTGTTGACGTCGGAGAACACCACGTCGTTGATCTCGTCGATCTGCGCGCGCAGCTCCTCCGGGTACAGGTCCGGCGCCCCTTCGCGGTGCAGAGCGCCCCACTCGGTGGACAGGTCAAGGGTGATCTGCGGGACGTCGTTGGTGACCACCTGGCCGGTGGTGGTGTCCACCAGGGCCGGCACGGTGATGCCGCGGGGGTAGGCCGGATCACGGGCAAGGTAGGCGTCACGCAGCCGGGGTATGCCCAGGACCGGGTCCACCTCGCCGGGGTCAAGGTCGAAGGTCCAGCTGCGCTCGTCGTGCACGGGGCCGCACAGTCCCAGCGAGATGGCGCCCTCCAGCCCCAGCAGGCGCCGGACGATTATCGACCGGTTGGCCCACGGACATGCGCGCGCGGCGACCAGCCGGTAGCGCCCGGCCTGGACGGGGAAGCCGTCTCGCCCGTCGGCGGTGATCCGCGTGCCGATGTAGCGCTGGTCGCGGTCGTAGGTGCCGTCGGAGCGGGTGTCGGGGTGCGTATGAACCTCGTTGGTCGTCGCGCTCACGTGAAGCCTCTCTCCTAGGTCAGGTCAGGCAACGACGGCGAAGCCCCCGGACCAGCCGACCTTCTCGTCGTTGGCCAGGGTGAGCTGCAGGAAGCCCATCGCCTCCAGCTGGCGGGCACGGTTCAGGGATCCGGCGTCGATCGCCTGGATTCCGGAGGCCTTCACCACGTCGATCAGCGACTGCTTGGCGCCCGCGTCGTCACCGGCCACGAGCACCGTCGTGGGGTGCGGTCCGACCTGGCCCTCCTTCAGGGTCGCGGCAAAGGTGGTGTTGAACGCCTTGACCACCCGCGTGCTCGGCAGGGCGGCCTGCAGGCCGGCCGCCGCGGAGCTGTCGACGGGGACCTTCAGAGAGTCGAAGGTGTCGAAGTCCAGCGGGTTGGTGATGTCGACGACGGTCTTGCCGGAGAGCTGCTCGCCGTACTGCGCGACGATTGCCTCGAGCGACTCATAGGGCACCGCGAGGACCACGATGTCGTCGGCGATGGTGGCCTCGTCGGTCTGGGAGACGTGGTGCACCGTCGACCCGCCGCGGGTGAGCAGCTGCCCGATGGCGGTGCCCATGTTGCCGGAGCCGAAGATGGTGATGCTGGTCATGTCGGACTTCCTGTCGGTATTTGTGGTTCAGTCAGATGGACGGGGTGGCTGGCGCCTCACTGGCGCCCGCCCCCCGCACGCCTGACGCTAGGAACGGTCGACCGTCACCGCAAGACCGCACTCTCCGGTGCCATGGGTACCTTTAGGTGCCCACACCCCTGCAGGGTGTTCTTCGATGCCTCCGACAGCCTGTGTTACCCGGGCCGATGGCGACGGCGGGCCGGCGGCTCTGACCGCCGGGGCCCCGAACGGGAACTGCACGCGGGTGGGCGGAGGCGGGCAAGGTCCTATCCTCCGCCGATGCTCGCCACAGAGGGTTGCACCCCGATCGGCGACCACGGTCTGATCGGCGACCTGCGCAGCGCGGCGCTGGTGGGCACCGGCGGTCGGATCGACTGGTTCTGCTGTCCACGCTTCGACTCCCCCAGCGTTTTCGGTGCGCTGCTGGACCCCGACGGCGGGCATTGGACGATCGCCCGGGTCGGGCAGGCCGACTCCCGCCAGTTCTATCTTCCCGAGTCCAACGTCCTGATCACCCGGTTCCTCGCCGGCTCCGGAGTGGTGGAGGTGCTCGACCGCATGCCGGTGCTGGCCGCCCACCACGCCGACCATCGTCAGCGTGTGGTGCGCCGCGTGAGCGCGGTGCGCGGGTCGATGCGCCTGCGCATGGGTTTCGCCCCTCGCTTCGACTATGGGCGGGCACGCCACCGCGTCGACGTCGGGGCCGAGGGGCGCCTTGGCTTCACGGCGGATGACCTGACTCTCGTGCTGAGCGCGTCGACGCCCCTGGAGAGCGACGCGCACGGGGACGCCGGCGCCGGCCTCGACCTTGACGAGGGCGACGTGGTGACCTTCGTGCTCGACGTCCTGCCTGGCGGGCGTGGCGAAGGCGACGGGCCGGTCGAGGATGCGCCTCCGGCGGATCCGGAGGCGCTGGTGGACGCCACCGTCGCCTTCTGGCGGCAATGGCTGTCGGCGTCGCGCTACACCGGGCGGTGGCGGGAGATGGTCAACCGCTCGGCATTGACGCTCAAGCTGCTGACCCACGAGCCCAGCGGGCGATCGTTGCCGCGCCGACGATGGCGCTGCCCGAGGAGATCGGCGGCAGCCGCAACTGGGACTACCGCTACGTCTGGATGCGTGACGCCGCTTTCTCCGTCTACGCCCTGCTGCGGCTGGGCTTCACCGACGAGGCAGAGGCCTTCGTCGGGTGGCTCACCGCCCGCTTCGCCGACGACGACCGGGGCGGTGACGGGCCGCTACGGGTGATGTATGACATCGACGGCGGCCCGACCGGCGGTGAGTACGCCCTAGAGCATTGGGCCGGCCACCGCGGTTCGACGCCGGTGCTCGTGCGCAACGACGCGGGCGAGCAGCTGCACGGTCGGCGGGGCAGGTGAGCGCCCGGCCCTCGGAGCGGGCGGTCCCGGAGGGGGCGGTCCCGGTGGGGTACGCGGAGCTGCTGGAGGCGCTGAAGGCACGGGTCCGCTCCACCCAGGTGCGGGCGGCGCGGGCGACGAACACCGAGGTGCTGGGGCTGTACTGGTCGATCGGCCGGGACATCCTGGACCGCCAGGACACCGCCGGATGGGGCGCCCGGGTGGTGGACCGGCTCGCGGCGGACCTGCGCCTGGAGTTCCCGGACCAGCGGGGCTGGTCCCGACGCAACCTGCTGTACACGCGGGCGCTGCTGGACCGGCTCGAGGACCGGGCGGAGCGGGACTGGTACGCCGCCCGCGCCGTCGAGGACGGTTGGTCGCGGGCGGTGCTGGAGTTCGGGATCCGTAGTGGGCTGCGTACCCGGGTGGGTGCGGCGCCGTCGAACTTCACCGCCGCGCTGCCGCCGGTGGACTCCGATCTGGCGCAGGAGCTGGTCCGGGATCCGTACGTGTTCGACACCCTCGGGCTGGCCGCGCCGATCGCGGAACGCGACCTTGAGCAGGCGCTGATGGACCGGTTGCAGGCGACGCTGCTGGAGTTCGGCCGGGGGATGGCGTTCGTGGGTCGGCAGGTCCGGTTGGACCTCGGGGACGGCTTCGAGGTCGTGGTGGACCTGGTGTTGTTCAACATCGAGCAGCTGCGCTACGTCGTGGTCGAGCTGAAGGTCGGCCCGCTCGCGCCGGGGGATGTCGGGCAGCTCGGGGTGTACGTCGGGGTCGTCGATGACCTGTTGCGCCGCTCGGAGGTGCACGCCCCGACCATCGGGCTGCTGCTGGTCGCCGGGCGCAGTGACCCGCTCGCCCAGTACGCGCTGGCGGCCAGCTCCGCACCGGTCGCGGTCGCGGACTGGGCGTCGCTGCCCGTGCAGACCCCGGCGGTGCTCCCACCCGCCGACCGGCTCGCGGCGGCGCTGGACGCCTCCACGCTGCCGGTGGTCACCGGGCACGGAACGCCGACGAACTGAAGGTTGACCACCGATGTGGGCACCTCAGTCCGAGGGAGACAGGACAGATCAGCTGGGCCGTCCCCACACCCACCGGGCCGTGGGTGTGGGGATCTGACCAGACAGACGGTGCGGGCGGCCCGGGTGGGTGGGATTCGCGGTGGGGGCTGGCCCGGGGGGAGCGGCCGGTGGGCCGGTGGGGGTTGAGGTGCCGGTCAGGTGACGGGCTGGTCGTTGGGTGGGGGCAGGGTGGTCCCGTCGCGCAGGATGACCGGTCCGACAGGGACTGAGCCCGGGGTCGGTGGTGGTGGCGGGGGTGCCGGGGTGGGCGACGGGGACGGGGGCGTGGGCTGGGTGATGGTGGTGCCGTAGGGCGGCGGGATCGGCGCTGGTGGAGCGGTGGTGTCGACGAGGTCGGCGAGGGTGGGAGCGTCGTCGAGGCGGGGCACCCCGAGCGGGGGGAGCCCGAGCAGGTCCAGGACGGTTTTGCCGATTGTGGTGTGCCCGTTCCAGCGGGGGGCGATGCCGGCGGTGACGGGGCCGCCGAACATGAGCAGTGGTACCCGGGGGCCGTAGGCGAGCTGGACCCCGTCGGGGGTGTGTTCCAGGTTCGGGGTGGCGACGTGGTCATCGAAACCGCCCCAGTCGTCCCAGCTGAGCAGGAACACGGTGCTGTCCCAGAGCCCGGCGGTGACGATGGCGTCGACGGCCTGCCAGATCTTGTCCTGGCCTTTGGTCACGTCGGCGACGGGGTGTTCGTCGTACGGGCTGTCGTGCCAGACCATCGCCAGCTCGGGCAGCGTGCCGTTGCGGGCGTCGGTGACGATCTGGTTAGACCGGACGACGTTCGGGGACCCTTTCAGCTGGGTGTAGAAGTTCACCGGGTAGCCGGAGGAGCCGGTGTAGGCCTTCCAGCTCAGGCCGTGGTCGCCGGCGTGCCCGGGTAGGGAGGGCATGTCCCAGACCGGGTCGGTCTGGCTGCGGGGTGGGTTGCGCAGTGTCGGGGTCTGTCCGCCGATGATCAGCAGGTGGTTGGGGGTGGAGTTCGTCCCGAAACCGGAGCAGTGGTGGTCCAGGAACGCCCCGGTCTTGGCCAGCCACGCGTAGTAGGGCAGGACCGTGTCGGTGTCGATCTGGGTGTGCACCGCGGGGGTGGGGGCGCCGGTGGCCTGGGCGTGCAGCCAGCTGGCGTAGGCGGCCCGGCTGTGGGCGTGGTCGTGGGCCGGGGGGTTGGGCTGGGTCGGCCAGCCGGTGGCGACGTCCGCGCCCCAGGCCCGCAGTGACGTGAAGTAGTTGTCGGTGGTGTGGTTTTCCTGGGTGAACACCACGACACGATTGACGATCTTGGCCATCAACCCACCGTCCTCCCGCCGCCCGGGTCTCGGCAAGCCAACACCTCGTGAACAGGATGGGCGGGTGCCGGGTGCCGAACTCGGGGAGGCCCGCTCGCTGGAAGTCCCCACCTTGAGCACCCGCCGTGTGGTGTCGCCACGGGCGGGCGAAGGGGCCTCGGTCCGCCGCGGCGCCGCGGGCGGTGGTCGAGGAGCTGCCTGCGGTGTTCGGAGTGCCGCCGCGGGTGGGGGATGGCGAGGACCTGGTCCGAGGTCTACGTGGACGAGTCGGTCCCGCGTGGACGCTGCGGTGCTGCGCCGGGACGCGGTCAGGGCGCCGGGGTCTGCGCACGTCGATGACCGACCGGTCGGTGGCCGGTTCATGGGCCGCGCGGGCACGGTGTATCCGGTACGGCGGCCGGCTCCTGGTAGGGACGGCAACGGCCAGAACGGCTCAATTCGCGCCGCAGGATGGGTGGTGGACCTGCTCAGCGGCGGACGGACGGCCCCGGCCGAACGCCTGGGGGACGCACACCGGCGCCGGCACCTGGGGCACGCCACCCTGCTCCACGGCCGACGGCGAGCCGTCGGACAACCGCCGGATGGACACCAGGGTGCCCGTCCCTGTGGATCCCGGTTATGGCGCTTCCGTCCTGTCCATGGGGTGCGACCGACTGTCAGGGGGCGGTGTAGACGTCCCGACCGAAGGTGTGTGGCACGGTGCTGGCGTAGCCGAGCCGCGACAGGCCGAACGTGTCCTCGATGCTGGCGAGCAGGCTGTAGTGGTTGTAAGGCGTCGTTGTGGTGGTGCCGGGCCGGATCCAGCGCGAGAGCAGGACCGCACCGACCCGGCCGCCGCCCGGGCCGGTGATCCCGGGCAGCGGCGAGTTGGGCCCGGCCGTTTCGCCGCAGCAGGCGGTGGAGTCGGTCTGCGGGCTGTCGGACTCGTCGAAGGTGATGACGATGAGCCCGTCCTTCTTGTAGGCGGGTGACGCCTGGATCTTTGGGACCCAGCTCTTGAGCCAGGCGTCGATCGAGACCAGCCCGCCCGGCCGGCCGTCGGCGCATGGTGCGTCGTGGCCGTCGTTGCACAGGTTTGGGGTGATGAAGTTGACGTTGGCGGTGGTCGCGACGCTCGCCAGGTCGTGCGGTAGGGCCGTGAGGTCGACGTCGTTGCGCGCGCAGGCCGGTGAGTCGATGATCGAGTGGAAGTACACGAAGGGGTTGTGCCGCACGGCGTACTGGTCGGTGGGCGTCGCCTGTTGGGTGCCGTCTCGCGTGCCCAGCACCGGGTGCTCGCAGGTGCCCGTGCCGCCGCCGAGTGCCATGTCCTGCATGTAGCCCTTCCAGGTCAGCCCCTTCGCGGTCAGCTGGTCGGGCAGGGTTTTCACGTTCGCCGGGTAGACGCAGCCGTTGCCCACGATCTGCTGCGGCGCCACGGCCGGCCCCGGAGCGACGAAGTCGCTGTAGATCTGGCAGTCGGCCTGGGTCTGCGGGTTCGGTGCCTGCCCGGAGATCTGGGCGAGGTAGTTGGGCAGGCTGTTGTGGGCGACGCCGTAGTACTGGGTCAGCAGCGCGCCGGCCGGTCGCAGCGTGTGGTTGAGGTAGGTCGCCGGTGAGGACGCGCCGAACGTCTTGGTGAACCCTTTGTTCTCTAGGTTGATCACGAACACGTGCCGCACCGCCGCCGGCCCGACGGTGGTGGCCGGGGCGATCGCCGCGGCAGCAGTGACCGGGGCGACGGTCGTTGCGCCCGGGGCGGCGGTCGCCGCGGCTGTGAGGGCAGCAAGGGCCAGGGGCAGCAGCACGAGGCGGGTCAGCACCCGGGCAGCGTGCCCGCTCCGGGCGACGAGAAGGCGACGGGAAGGCGAACAGTGAGTCACTTGTCGACCTCGCCGAGCGCGACGTGGAGACCGGCCTGCAACGCCGGCCCGGCGTAGGCCTGACCGTGGGTCCAGGCGGCGGCCGCTTGGGGGGTGATGCCCGCGCGGGCCGTCAGTGGGCCGGCCAGGGCCCCGGGCAGCGCGCCGCCCCGGGTGGCCTGCCACACCTGTGCCTCCAGCACCGGACCGGCCAGGTCGACCTTGGACAGGTCGACCGGGACCGCGGCCGGGGTGCCCGCCGGGGCCGCGGGGTTCATCGCGTTCAAGGGGTACGTGGGGGTGATCGCGGTGTAGGGCCGCAGGTCGGGCGTCGTGCTGAACATGTCGTAGGGGACGGTGGCGTACTGCGTGTAGGAGGAGATGGGTGCGGTGCCCAGGATCAGCTCGAGGGTGCGCATCAGCGAGACCTGCGAGATGTGCAGCGAGGACAGCGCCCCGGCCTTCACCCAGGGCGAGGCGATGAGCGCGATGTTGCGGTGTCCGTCGACGTGGTCCAGGCCGTCCTGGCTGTCGTCCTCCTGCACCACGACCGCCGTGGACGACCACTGCGGGGTGTGGGAGAGGTACTCCACGAGCCTGCCGATCGCCAGGTCGTTCGTCGCGACGTGGGCCTGCGGTGTCTTCTTGCCGGCGGCGGTGCCGTCGGTGTGGTCGTTGCCGAGCACCAGGTAGGAGAACTGCGGGGTGGTGTTCGTCGCGACCAGCGGCGCGTACTCCCGCTGGAACTCGGCCTCCTTGTCGGTGTCGGCCACGGCCGTGAGGGAGACGTTGGCCCCGAACTGCGGGGAGAACGCCGCCAGGGAGGCCCGGTCGTAGAGGCCACCGGGTGTGGTGCACGTCGAGCCCGGGGCGACGGTCGCGGTCGGGGTCTGCGTCGTGGTCAGACCGACGAGCTCCCCGTAGTTGTGGAACGTCTTGCCCTGGGCGGCGAGCTGCTGGAAGATCGCGCCGCAGCGGGGGTAGACGATCGGCGCGGTCGGGTCGTACGGGTGGTTGCGGGTGGAGTAGTAGTGCACCCACGACTTCTCCGTGTAGTCCGTCGAGGTCCCCTCGGCGGTCCAGTGGTGACCCTGGATGCTGGCCTCGCCGTCGCTGTAGAAGTTCTGCGACAGCGCGAACCGGCTGGCCAGCGCGTGGGCGTTGGGGGTGACGGTCTGGCCCTGGCGGTTGACCCGGCCGAACTCGACGTAGTTCGGGTCGACGTTGGCGCCCGGGGTGGTCAGGTCGCCGAAGACCTGGTCGAAGGTGCGGTTCTCCCGCACCACGTACACCACGTGCTTGATCGGGCTCTGGCCGGCGTGGGCGGCGTCCGGGATCGGTGAGCCCGCCGGCCGCAGGCTGTTCGCCCTGGTCGGGTGCAGCAGGCCGCCACGGGCGGTCGTGGTGAACGAGGCGAGCGCCGCCGCCGTCGGGCGCGGCACCGTGGTGAGCAGCCCGTGCAGGTCGTTGCCGTCGTACTGCTGGTGGTCGGTGACCGCGACACTCGTCAGGCCCTTGGCGGCCACGGCGATCACCCGGCCGGTCGACGGCTGGATCGCGACGCCCGTCGGGTAGTTGCCGGTGGGGATGTCACCGAGGGAGTGGAACGCGGCCGGGTTCCACGACTGGGGGCCCCGGTTCAGGCCCGCGCCGAACACCCCGACGGCGTTGTCGCCGGCGTAGGTCACATAGACCAGGCTCTGCGCGCTGTCGATCGCCACCCCGTTCGGTGTCGAGCCGTTGGCCTCACCGGTGACGAGGTGGGTGGACAGCTGCCGGACCTGGGTCGGGACCGTCTTGGTGAGGTCCAGGATCGACATCGAGTCGTCGTTGGCGTTCGTGACGAAGGCGAAGTGGCTGTTGCGGGTGACAGCAACCGCTGTCGGGTGGTCCCCGACGGCGGTCGCCCCCAGCAGCGCCCCGGTCGCCGTGTTCAGGACGCTGACAGCGTTCAGCCCCTGGGAGGTCACCAGTGCGCGGGTGCCGTAGACCGCGACCGACCCGGGGTAGGCGCCGCCGGCCTGACCGGAGCCGCCCAGGGTGGTCTCCCACCGCACGTGCCCGTCGGCGGCCGACAGACCGGCCACCGTCGAGCCCTCCTCGTTGGTCACCACCAACTCCGAGCCGTCCGGCGTCACCGCCAGCCCGCGGCTGTAGGCGCCGGCGTCGCCGACGACCGGGGCGCTGCCCGGCACCCCGCCGAAGCCGCTGCCACCGACGGTCGGCGCCCCCGCCTTCAGCGAACTCTTATACCGATGGACGAGCGTGAGCCGCTGGTTCGCCACCGCGTAGTCATAGACCTGGTCGTTGCCGCCGCCGGTGGCGTACAGGTGAGTGCCGTTCGGGCTCCAGGCCAGACCCGCCTCGTAGAACGTCGGCTGGCCTGCCTGGGCGTCACGGACCGTCTGCACCACCTTCGCGGTGGCGACGTCCAGGACCTGGAGCGACTCGTTGCCCTGCTCGGGTGCTCCCTGCCCCTCACCGCTGTTGGCGACGACGGCGGTGCGGCCGTCCGGGCTCAGTGACACCGCCACCGGGAAGTCGCCCAGGGTCACGCGCGGCGCAGGCGGGTTGACGAGCCGACCGTTCGCCAGCAGGCCGCCCTCGGCGTACAGGCCGGTCGTGGAGTACGGCGTCACAGGTGAACCAGCGGCCCGCGCCGGGCCCGGCCCCACAGTTCCGACACCCAGCGCGGCGGCGACCGCGAGGACACCCAGCACCGCGACCCGGCGCAGCGGACGCGATGACGCGTTCTGGTGGAGAAGGTTTCGATGCATCATGCACAGCAGAGTCAAGGACCGAGGTGAAGCGCAGATGTCCTGTAGGTGACTGCTCGCCTCCGGTGACGGCGCTGATCAGCTGAGGGATCTCCGGCGCCCCGGCCGAGATCATCAGGAACCTCGTAATCGGTGGCCGCGGACCACTGCTACCGACGTCCTGGTGCAGAACAGCTGGATCGGACGATCCATCGACCTCGTTCTCGTCTTCAGTCGCAGTCGCGGCTCGCCCGAGCGGCCTGGGCGACAGATCCGGTCAGGATGGCGGCCGCGCCGACCGGATGACCCACCAGGCGGGCAGCCCGATCGCGGCCAGTACGCCGGTAAGGATCAGGGCGGCGACGACCCACGCGGCCACCCGCCAGTCGTCGCCGACCACGAAGTCCAGCCAGAACAGCCCGAATCGTCGCAGCACGTCAACGGCTCCCGACAGCGTCGGGTACCCGGACCTGGGGCCGACCGGCGCGTCGGGCGCTCGCGATGAGCACGGTGGTGACCAGCACCGCGAATGCCAGCAGCCACAACAGGCTCAGGTCCGCGCCGGGCCAGTGCGGTCACCGTGCCGCTCCGACACGCTAGGACAAATTCGGTTCCATCATATTCCTCCATGGGAGAAGGGGCTTCTGGTCGCTGCGCGGCAGCGGGCGACCCGCTCGATCGAAGGAGGAATTTCATGCTCGGCCCGACAGGATCGTTCAACTTCCGCGACGTCGGCGGTCTGCTCGCGGGCGGCGGGAGCCGCGTGTCGGGAGGGCTGCTCTACCGCGCGGGCAACCTGGACGGGCTCACCGATGATGGGTGGCATCAGCTCAGCGGTCTCGGGGTCCGCACGGTGGTGGACCTGCGTCTGCCCGAGGAGACACCGGGCCGGGCGGTCGGTGCGGCCGTCCCGGTGGGCGTTGCCGTGCACCGCTTCCCGATGTGGGGCGGGGAGCCGGGCGACGCGGTCCTGGCCCGGTTGACCACTGATCCAGGTTCGCGCCCCAGCAGCACAACGCCGGAACGGGCGCTGCGTGGGTTCACGGATGCGAAAGTGCGCGCCTACGAGACGATCGTGGTCCGGGAGGGCGCAGCGGTCGGTGCCGCCGTCCGGGTGCTGGCGGAGCCGGGGGGCCTGCCGGCGGTCGTGCACTGCGCCGCCGGGAAGGACCGGACGGGGCTGGTCGTCGCGGTGGTCCTGCGCCTGCTCGGGGTCTCGGAGCAGGCGGTCATGGCGGACTACCTGCGCTCGCGCGACGGGGTCTCGCAGACCCGGCTGTCCCGGTACACCCTCGAACTGGAGCGGCTGGGCATCCCGCTGGCGGCTTTCGTCCCGGTGTACGCGGCCCACCCTGCGAGCCTGCGGGCCGCGCTGTCGGCGATCGAGTCGGGGTGGGGTTCCGCGCGGGGCTACCTGGTGGGCCCGGGTGCAGTGCCCGCGGATCTCCTGGATCGTCTCGGCGACCGGCTGACCGAAACGGTCGATCCCGCTCATCCCTGAGCTCCGCGCGCCGCGACCCCGGTGGCGACGCCGAGCGTGGCCGCGACCACGACCAGGACGAGGAACCCGACTGCGACGATGTCGGCAGGGCGGGTCTGGTGCTCCCGGAGCGTCGTCGGGGTCGCGACGGCGCCGAAGGCCCGGGCGTCGGCGACCATCGCCATCGTCCCGGTCGAGCGCAGGGCACCGACCAGCAGGGGCACCGTGACCGCGGGGATGGCGGTGAAGACCCGGCCCAGGTAGCCCGGCACCTCCCAGGGGCGGGTCCACCCCGGGCGGCTCAGGTCCAGCCCACGGACCTCGACCGCACGCAGCAGCACCGTCAGCCGGGTGAACAGGTCCGGCAGGAACCGCAGCGCCACCCCGAGGGCGAACCCGGCCTTCGCCGGAAGCCGGAACTTGCGGAACGCCCACACCATGTCCGCCGGTGTCGTGGTGAGAACCAACAGCAGCGAGGACGACACCGACACCAGCAGACGACCGGACTGTTGCCCGCCGTACACCAGCCCGCTGACCGAGATCCCCGGAGCGCCGACCCAGCTGATCGTGGCCGGGAAGGGGAAGTCGACGATCGCCTGGCCGGCGGCGTTCACCGCCGGGTGGAACAGCGCCTGGGACCACACGACCCCGACCGCCGGGGCCAGTGCCATCGTCAGGACTGCACGGACCCGCGCAGCGGACGGCCGCAGCACCCACCACGGCACCAGGGTGATCAACACCAGCCCGAGCACCCCTCGCCAGCTGAGCAGGACCCCGACCGTGGACACCACGAACGGGTACAGGAGTTTGATCCGCGGGTCCAGCCGGTGGATCGGGCCATCCGAGGCCTGGAAGGAGAAGATGCTGCGCAGGCCACCGAGCCCGACGAGCTTGACGAACACGACCGGCAGCACGACCGGGACGACGAACACGGCGAGGTACCCGGTCAACGTGCGCCCGGCCAGGGTCTCCAGCAGTGCGTGCCTCACCAGGCCACCGCCAGGGGCGTGCTGTCCACCGTGGCGAGCAGCTCCTCCAGGGTGAGCATGACCCGGTCCGGCGGCGCGGGCGCCAGGCGCGCGTGCAGGTCCGCCACCGGCGGCGGGATCAGGTGGGCGGCGGCCAGGGTGTCCGCGGCCGCGAACACCCGCCCAGGCGGGCCGTCCAGCACGATCCGTCCACCGTCGAGCACGGCGACCCGGGTGGCGTACGCGGCCACGGCCCGCATGTCGTGGGTGACCATCACGTAGGTCAGGCGCTCCCGCCGGCGCAGGTCGTCCAGGAACTGCAGCATCGCGCGCGCGTGCCCCTCGTCCTGACCGGTGGTGGGCTCGTCCAGGATCAGTCCGCCGGGCACGTCGACGAGCAGAGCAGCGATCGCCAGGCGCTGACGCTGGCCGGCGCTGAGGGTGAACGGGTCGGCGTCGCGCCGTCCGGCCAGGCCGGTCAGCTCCAGCAGGTCCTCGATCCGCGCCTGCGTTCCAGCATGCTCGAGGGAGCGATCAACGCGACGACGTGACCGGCCTCTCCGCCGGTGCCGCAGGGCGAACCCCAGCTCGTCCGCGACCGAGGATGTGAACAGCATCGAGTCGGCCGCCTGGAACAGGTAGCCGAGTTGACCGGTCTGCCGCGAGACGTCGGAGGGGTTCACGGTCCGGCCGTCGAGCTGGACCCGACCGGCGTCCGGGCTGCGGAATCCCATGGCCAGTTCGACGAGTGAGGTCTTGCCCGATCCGTTCGGGCCCACGACCGCCAGCCAGTCCCCGCGTCGCGCGTGCAGGTCCACCCCGGACAGCACGGGACGGCCCTCGTAGGCCACCTCGACGCCGTCCCAGCGGATGAGCGGGTCATCCGGGCAGCCGTCGGTCCCGGTTTCGCTGACACCGTCGATCCGAACGCCGATCGACGCGCAGGTCGACGATCCCCACCGGCCGATGCGGTCACCTGCCGGGGTGCCGGACAGCGCGTCGTGCGCGGCCGCGACCGAGAGCGGCGCCCCGCCCGGGAACAGCTGGGGGACGGCCAGTGCGAGCCGAACCATCTCCGGGACGGCGACCCCGAGGTCGTCCCAGCGGTCGGGGTCGTCGAAGGCGTGCGCGGCAGGCCGGTCCAGCACCACGCTTCCCCGGTCGAGCAGGACGACCCGGTCCACCCAGGGAACGACCTCATCGATCCGGTGCTCGACCAGCACGACGGTCATCCCGTGCTCGCGGTTGAGCCGGCGGATCACGGCCAGCACCTGCTGGGTCCCGGCCGGGTCCAGATCCGAACACGGCTCGTCCAGGACGAGGACCTGTGGCCGCATGGCCAGGGTGGCGGCGATCGCGACCCGCTGCTTCTCTCCGCCGGACAGCGACGCCGTGGTCGCCCGGCGCAGCCTTGAGCAGCCGGTCACTGCTAGCGCCTGTTCGACGCGCCCGGCGATCTGTTCGCGCGGCAGTCCCATGTTCTCTGGCCCGAACGCCACCTCGGTTTCCACCGTCGGGGTGACCAGCTGGCTGGATGGGTCCTGGAAGACCATCCCGACCCGTTCGGCGATCTGCGCCGGTCCGAGGCCGGCCAACGCCAGACCGTCGAGCATCACCGACCCGCTGCACCGGCCCCGGATACGGCCTGGCACCACACCGCAAAGTGCCAGCGCGAGGGTCGACTTCCCGCACCCCGAGGGCCCGGCGACCAGGACGAACTCCCCGCGGGGGATCCGCAGGCTCACCCGGGACAGCGCCGGCTGCGCCGCCCCCGGGTACCGGAAACTCAGCTCCTCGACGACGAGGTCGGGCACCTAGCGGGTCCTCCGCGACGCGCGCCCCCACGCCACCAGCAGCAGGACAGCGACGGCCCCGATGATCGCGGCGGCGACGAACACGGTCCCGGCGGTGGACAGCCCGAAGTTGTACGTCGACCCCGACCCGTACCCGGTGGCCCGCATGTAGAAGCCGTCGGCCGCGAGCAGCACGGCAAGGACGGCGGCGACGGCACCGATGCGCAGCAACGCCGCAGCACGGCGCGCGCCCGTCGCCGCGCCCACCGGACGGGCCGGCGCGGTCATCGCGCCACCTCTCCCCGGGCGGTCCGGTCCGGTCCGGCAGAAACCCCGGCCCCCGCGTCCGGCCCGGTCTCGGGCCCGGTACCGGGCTCGTCGTGCTCGTACCCGGCCGAGGGGTCCACGGTCCGCGCGACGCGGATCGCCAACGGCGCGGTGATCCCCGCTCCCAGCCCGTTCCCGATCGTGTTCAGCACGACGTAGAGCAGGATCGCCGACCCGGTCTTGGTGACCCCACTCAACAGCGGGGTGATGACCGCGGACTGCGCGGCTGTCGCCGGGAAGGCGCGCAGCGCCCCCATGACCAGGCCGTCCATGACGGCCGGGGCACCGGATCGGCTGAACACCCGGCCACGCCGGGCCAGGATGTAGAGGTCGATGAACACCCCTTGCAGGAGCCCGTAAGGCCAATACAGCGGACTGGACTCCGATCCCCCGTACAACAGCTGCATGAGCAGGAAGTTGAGGAAGACCATCGCGGTGGCCGCCCCCGGCTTGCGGATGATGGCGACACCGGTCATCAACAGGAACATGTACGGCAGGTCGTTGGCGGCCAGCTGGTGGGCGAAGGGGATCGCTTCGATGACCGGGGTGACGAACTGGTCACCGATGAGGTTGTCATAGACCTCCAGCAGCACAGCCATGATGGCGACCACGAGAATGTCCTGGGTCGTCCACCGACCCGTGCTGCCGGACCGACCGCCGGTCCCTGCGCGGGCCCGGGTACGCGCCACGAGCAGCGCGACGATGCCCACACAGACCGCAACGAGCGCCACATAGACGGCAACGTTGAGCGCGAACGGCAGCTGGAACGGGGTATTCCCGATCGACGCTGCTCCTAGGCGAGCAATCGATGTCACGTCAGGCCTCCACAGGAGTTGTGCACACGCCGCTGGGCTGTCAACTATTGAAACGGTAGTAATTACCGGTGAACGGCGAGGCGCGCGCCGGTAGACACCCGGTGAACGTTCGGCGACAAATGGGCTAACGGATTGCTTGGGCAACGCCTGTGCCCGGTCCAGCCGCGCCCGGCCCCACCCAATGGGCTCGCTGCCTCCAGATACCGGTGTTCCGTTGGGCGGCAGCGGCAACCGCCAGCCGGGTGTCGAGGCTGCCCTAGGCCGAGGGCCGGGGGAGTGATCGGCGCGGGAGCCTTGAGGCCGGACCCTCGGTTACGTCCGCGACCTCAACGGCTACCTCGTCGAGGTGTCCAGCCCCTCCGCCTGGCAAGTCCCGGACTCGTCCACGGGTCGACGCCCACCTTGGTCAGCCTGCGGGTTCGACGGGTGGGCGGCCGGTAGGACCGACCCGGTCGGCGACGTTGCCGGCTGTTCACCCGCGCGTCACGGTGGTGTCGGCGGCGTTGGCGACGGTCCGGGTCCATGCCGCTGCGGATGATCACCGGTCAGTTCCGGATTGTGGGGACCCAGCCGGACGGGGACTCGGTCCGGTTCTACCCGGATGACGCGGACGCGTGGTCCAAGACCGGGGTGCGGGCGCGGGTGAACCCGTCGGGGGGTGTGCAGCTGCGGTTGGACGCGATCGATGCGTTGGAGACCAACTACACCCCGCCCAAGGGCACCGGCCGCCTGCACCAGCCCGTCGGGCTCGGCCGCGCGGCGACCGCGTCGCTGCTGGGCCGGCTGGGGTTCAGCGGGGTGGTCACCGACGAGGCGAGCTCGACGGTGACCGCGGCCACGCCGCCGGCGGCGCCGGGGTTCGTGCTGACCCGGGTCGCGGATACCTACGGCCGACCGGTAGCCCTGGCCTACCCGGGTGGGCCGGGCGACGCCGGGATCACCGGCCCGGACCTGGCCCCGGTCCGGGTGGACCTGCCGCTGCTGGGAAGGTCGGTGAACCAGGGGCTGCTCGCGGATGGGCTGGTGTACCCGACGTTCTACGCGAAGCTCTACGTGGATCTGCGCGCCGAGCTCGCCCGGGTTGCGGTCGCTGCCCGGGACGCGCAGTCCGGGGTGTGGGCCGAGGACGCGACCGTGTCGGGGTTCACCCTGACCAGCCGGGCGCAGCTGGCCGATGAGCTGGTGATCCTCCCGAAGCTGTTCCGCCGGATCGCGGAGTACCTCGCGTTGGAAGCGGACCAGACCTCGGTGGACCTCGCGCAGTTCCCGGGGTTCCTGGCCGCGCACGCCGACGCCCTGTTCACCGTCCCCGACGGCCACGCCACCACCCTGGACACCCTGGTCCAGATCACCGGCCAGACCGTGCGCCTGACCGTGCCACCGGAACGGATCGTGTTCGCCGAGAAGTAAGAGCGCCGCACGCCTCGGCGACCGGACGGGCTCCGGAAGCGAGCAGGACCCGGTGTAAACGACCGAACGGTTCCAGCCCGACCCCGACACGGCCGCACCGGGCGGGTGACGGCGGCTGGACCCGGCCGCTGCGCAGCGGCCGGTTGCGGCCGGACACTGCGGGGTCGACCATCCCCGGATGACCGAGAACACCCACCAGACCCCGTCGAATTCACCGGCACCCGGCCCTGCTCACACCGGCGGCCCTGCTCACACCGGCGGCACGGGCGACGCCGCCGGTGCCGGCGGCACTGGTGACCAGACCCGCTGGGCCGACGTCGTCGCCGAGCTGCGGCGGCTACGCCGCGACCAGGCCGCCGCCTACGAATGTGACGAGTGGGCGGCGGCCGCCGACCTGCGGATTCTGTTCGCCGGCCACGCCAGCAGCGGCATGGGCGCCGGTCCAACCAGGAACTGACCCCTCCGGGACTCCCCAGGGGAGACAGCCGCCGCAACCTGCCCTACATGCGGGCCTTCGCCGCGGCCTGACCCGACCTGGCCGAAGGTGTGCCACAGCCTGTGGCACAACTTCCCTGGGGTCACGTCCGGGCGCTGCTGGACGGCTCGAGGACCAAGCGGAACGGGACCGGTACGCCGCTCAGTGGATCCCTCCGGTCGAGGGCGCCCGGGCCTCGTGCCGGCCTGTCCTCACACCATGGGAGTCCGGGTCGTGAGGATCGGTTCACCAGACCCCCGCCGACGTGCCGAGGAGCCCGTTCACCTCCAGGGACACGAGATCCTGGGCGTCTCACGGTTGCCCGGGCGCTGGGTCCAGGACGGCGAAGGCGACGACGTTGTCCAGGTAGTGGCCGCTGGTGGTGTCGAAGTGCCCGCCGCAGGTGATCAGCCGCAGTTCCGGGCGGCTGGTGTTCCCGTAGACCAGAGAGGTGGGGAACGCGCCTTTGGGGACTTCGAGAACCCTGGTCGTGGTGAACCGGGCGGTCGAGCCATCGGCTCGTTCGACCGTGATCGGTTCGCCGGGGAGCAGCCGCCCGAGCGCGTAGAACACCCCGGGCCCGTCGGCCGCCGAATCCACGTGGCCGACGATGACCGACGGGCCGAGGGTGCCGGGGGAGGGTGAGTACCGGTACCACGCGGTGGTCGCCGCGTCGCCGGGCACGCCGATGGCCCCGTCCGGCTCGAGGCCGACCGTCCCCACCGGGGCTCGCACGCCGATGGAGGGGATGGTAATCCGCAGCGGGGCCGCAGCTGCCGACCCGGCGGGCTGAGCGGTGGCCGGCCCGGGGGACCACGCCGTCCTCGGCAAGGCCAGCGGGCTGGCCGATCCACCCGCTGCGTCAGGTGGCAGCACTCCCGCTGCGGCCGGCGCCGGACGGGGCGGTGGCCGGCGTTCCAACCCGTGCGTGAGCACGCCGACCCCGGCACCGGTCAGCGCCAAACACGTGACCAGAAGTGCGGCGGCGCGCCGTGGTCCGTGCGGCCCGGGCCGGTTCGGCGCCACGTCGGATGCGGACGGTCAGGACCGGTGCCACTGCCGCCGGCCGGCCACGCCTGCCCCGAGGCCGGCGAGCAGCAGCAGCCCGCCCAGGATGTCCAGGACGGTGGCCGGGCGGCTGGTCGACCCACCGCCGGTCTGGGCGCCTCCGGTGGGTACCCGGGTCACCTGGCCCGCGCTGGGCACGAATGCCAGGCCGGCCGGGCTGGCCAGACCGGTGACGAACGGGGAGACCTTGCCGGTCGAGAGGTCGAGTGTCCCCACGGTGGCCGGGTTGACGCTGCTGTCGGAGGGGACGGCGCTGTAGGCCTGGCCGGTCGGGAAGCTCCCGCGTACCACGAGCACCTTGTTCGCCTTGGTGTCGGTGATGAACAGCGCGCCCTGGGTGGTGGTCGCCCATGCGGTGTCGTTGATCTCGGTGGAGGTGTGGAGCACGTTGAGCTTGGGGGTTGACGAGCCGATGGTGCTGGTGAAGATCAGCTGCTTGTCCCCTTGGCCGTCGAGCAGGAAGTCCCCGCTGAACCGGGCGCTCACCGCGGGCACGACCTCGCTAGAGTCGGGGTCGGTCAGCGCCAGCTTCTGCGGTCGGCCGCTGCCGGGTCCGGCGTTGGCAAGCGTCGCCGTGCTGTTGTCGTTGAACACGGGCCTGACGTGGGCGGTGGAGCCGGACAGGGTCACCGCGTAGACCGCCGGCACGGCGGTGTTCGAC
>JAABUQ010004714.1_pt1 | contig 22894 bp, 12 predicted proteins | sample 5560001 | NCBI WGS metagenome assembly JAABUQ01 (sample SAMN10711888, study PRJNA513371) | rock metagenome | isolation source: Antarctica rocks | place: Antarctica: Victoria Land, Finger Mt nord | collected 2015-12-18 | reverse complement strand
CACGCACCTATGCTCAGTTAGACCAAGCGATTACGGATGCTCTTGCTGCAGTGACCACCAAGGATATTATTGGCTGGTTCACTCCCTGCTGTTGCTATACTCCATCCAATTGAGAACCGCTGTAGCTCACTCCCTGAAGGCTTTTTTCGTCTATGTGCCCCGAGCTAATTAGACCTAGGAAAAACGTCAGTTCGCCTTCAGCAGCCAGCCGGTCGGCGACTTCAGCACGAGCCTGCATTTTACCGAAACGACGCCGCTTGATGTACAACAGTTCCACCGTCATCACCAACCGATCACCTGGTACCACCAGGCGGCGGAATCGGACTTTGTCAATACCGGCAAATAGGAATAGTCCGCCTTCCACCATTGGCAAGTGAGTCAGCACGACGCCTCCAACTTGTGCCATCGCTTCCACAATTAGCACCCCAGGCATAAGCGGTTGCCCTGGAAAATGGCCTTGAAAATGGGGTTCGTTGAACGTAACGTTTTTAATCCCAACGGCTCGCTCGCCTGGTACATATTCAACAATCCGGTCTACAAGCGAAAAAGGGTAGCGGTGGGGCAACAGTTTCTGAATTTCTTCGACCGTGAGAATCGGTTTGGTTGTTTTTAAAGCAACGGGATTAAGCTGATGCTTTGCAGAACCAGGGGCAGGAGAACCGTTGACATTAATGTCGTCGGCTTGTACCTCTTCAAGAATTTCCTGCTCACTCATAAATACTTAAGCACATTAATCACGGCTTGACTCAAAAACTCAGTTGGCTACAGCTTGGTAGAAATTAACTAGCACTCAAACTTTTTAAAAGTCAGGACAACATTGTGACCTCCGAAACCAAAGGAATTAGAAAGGGCAACTTCCACCCGTTGCCTTCGGCGAAGTTTCGGAACATAGTCTAGATCGCAGGCTGGATCGGGATAATCGAGATTAATCGTAGGTGGAATTTCGTCTGTGGCTACCGTTATTGCCGTTGCAACAGCCTCGATGCCTCCAGAGCCCCCTAAAAGATGACCAGTCATGGATTTCGTAGAACTGATTGCTACTCGGAAAGCATGATCCCCAAAAGCTTTTTTAATAGCCAGAGTTTCGGTGACATCATTGGCAGGAGTACTGGTGCCGTGAGCGTTGATGTAGTCTACTTGATTAGGGTACAAACCCGCATCTTTGAGTGACAGTTGCATGGCTCTAGCGGCCCCTTCGCCGCTAGGGACAGGAGCGGTAATATGGTAGGCATCACAAGTTAGACCGTAGCCAACGATTTCCGCATAGATGCGAGCCCCACGGCTCTGAGCATGCTCTAGCTCCTCTAGTAGGAGAATTCCAGCGCCTTCCCCCATCACAAACCCATTCCGATCCCAAGCAAAGGGGCGAGAAGCACGAGTTGGCTCATCATTGCAAGTCGATAGAGCCCTGGCAGCTGCAAATCCAGCTACACATAAAGGGGTAATGGTTGCTTCCGTACCACCACAGATCATGGCTTGAGCGTCGCCCCGTTGAATTAAACGAAAAGCCTCACCTACAGCATTGGAGCCAGCGGCACAAGCGGTGACATTACAGGAATTAGGCCCTCTAGCCCCTGTGTGGATTGCTGTTAGACCAGCAGCCATATTGGCAATCATCATGGGAATCATAAAAGGACTGCACCGATCAGGACCCCGAGAGAGGTAAATCTCCTCTTGATCTTCCAGAACCTTGAGACCACCAATTCCACTGCCAATTATCACCCCGACTTGTTCGGCATTGAGGTCATTAATTGCAAACTTTGCATCGGCGATCGCTTGCTGACTTGCACAAACTGCAAATTGGGCAAAGCGATCCATGCGCTTAGCATCCTTGCGCTCTAAATAATCAGTGGGGTCAAAACCCCTAACTTCTCCAGCAATTCGACAAGCATGGCGAGAGGTATCAAACAAGGTGATGGGTTCAATGCCACTGCGCCCTTGAAGGAGCCCCTGCCAGTATTCATTTACTGTATTTCCTAAGGGGGTAATGGCTCCTAGACCTGTGACTACCACCCGCTTTAATTCAAGGCTAACCATATTTTTTACTAGCCATATTGAGGAACTTTTAACAATCTTTCACTCAATAAGTGCTGATAGTAATTGTTAAGATTTTGACATCCCTGTTCAAGAGAGAACTGATTCGCATCTTGCAATGCACGCTGAATAATTTCTGGGTTGTTGCTTGATAACACTTTGCGAATGCCATTGGCTAATCCTTCAACATCGTTAGGTGGGACGAGATACCCATTTACACCGTCGAGCACGTACTCAGACACAGCGCCGCTATCGACACTTAGAACCGGAATACCTGAAGCCATTGCCTCTACCACTGTTCGTCCAAAAGTTTCATAAGGTGAAGGGCTGCAAAATACATCGCACGAAGCTAATAAATTAGCCTTCGCTTCTCCAAGAATAAAACCTGTAAAGTGAATGTTAGGAACCTGTTCAGCAAGATGTTTCAATTTGTTGACGACATCAACAGGACCATCTCCAGCGATTATCAGAGAGCATTTATCTTGTCTTTGCTTTAATCTAGTAAATGCTTCTATTAGCAAATCTACCCGTTTCTCAAAGCCAAGACGGCCCAAGAAGAGCAAAATTTTATTATCTTTTTCCTCAATGCTTAACCATGGTTCCAACCATTTACGACTTCGACGACTAGGACTATATGAGGAAACGTTAATACCATAAAATGGTATTGTATGCGCATTTAAAATTCCCACTTCTTGACAGCTTTTGTTGGCAGCGTCACTAGGACATAGCGTCAGATCGAACTCACGATATAGATAGCTCGTTAAATGAGAACTACGAATAGTATTTCGCAACCACTGCCAACCAGGATAAGCAGCCGAAAAATTATAAAGATCCGTATGATATTCGGCTATGTACGGAATATGATGTATTTTTGCATAGCGCCTACCCGGTAATTGCCATGTACTCAACAAGAAAAACCTCTCTACGTCCGTCATGATAATCATGTCAGGTTTATAATATGCTAGCCTTTTGCTGATTTGGCGTGCTGCAAGAAACCTGGGAACATGAGTCAGTTTATAAGGCAGCCAAGGCTTTGAGGGATAACGTTCAATAATTAACTTTTTGTCCAAATCTGATAGTGGCAGCCGGGAATCTGGCCCGTTTTGCCAATCGGGTGCAAATACAACCACACGATACATCCCTTGTTTTGCCAACCATTGGGCACGCTCCAAATTGAAGTGCGAAACACCGCTTACGTCTGGAGGAAAGCCTGTTACAAGAAAAGCCAGTGTGTAGATTCTATGGGGCTCCATTAAGTTCAACCCTTATAACTGTTTAAAGTAAAGTAGTTGCTATCCATCAACTGACCAATGTCTGCACTTGCGGGGCATCTAGGAAACCACTGCGAATGAAGTACGAGAAATAGGTATTAAGCAATTTGGAGTCTACAGGAGGACAGACAATAGAAGTACCTGAAAGCCTAGCTACTGTCTCCTGGCAATTCAACTTAGGTCTTCTTTGACCTAGTTCTGAAAAGGTCAGTTGTTCTTCAGACCACCTCTGAAGAAAGAAAGTTAAGAGTCCACTTAAGGCGTTTTTCCTATAGCGTACGGTGTCGATTAGCTCTGCTTCCCAACTTTCATAAGAAATCTGCCGAAGTGAGTAGCCAAAACTCCGAATCCAATTAGCAACGTCACTCCAGCTTGAGATATTAGGATTATTCAAGTGAAAAACCTTTCCCAGTGACTCCTTCTGTCTTGATAGATGGACGATAGCTCTACTTACATAGTCCACAGGAACAAAAGTTATGTCGGAGTTCATTCTCGGTATACTACCCATTTGGATACAGCCTTTAATCAATCGGCAGGTAAAATCATCTGTATTCCAGAGACCTGTTTTGCTGTTTCCTGAAATCAAGGGCGGCCTGTAAATAGAAACTGGAAGTCCTCGAGTGCGGGCAATTGTAACTAACTTTTCTGCCACCCATTTACTCTGCGTATAACCCAGATCTATTGCATCTGTATGAATGATTGGTTCTGATTCTGCCACCATCTTTCCGTAATAACCAGATGAATCAAAAACAGCATCAGTGGAAATATAGTGTAGTGGTTTAACTTTGAATTGGCAGGCCAGTCTCAGTATTTCCTGCGTGCCTAGAACATTGGTGGGTTTCAATACCGAATAAGGGTATATAAAGTTCAAAACGGCACCATTGTGATAAATGATGTCAATTTGACTTGCCATCCTTTCAAACTGTTCTACTGAAAGACCTAATCGGGGCTGAGATAAATCGCCAATGACTGGAATCGTTCTGGCTCTGTAATTTTCATTCCATAAGGAGTAAGATTCCAGGTTCTTCTGGATTCTCAGCATGCCTGCCTCAGTATCGGAAGCACGTACCAGGCAATAGATATCTGCCTCGGTCTGTTCAAGGAGTTCATTAAGTAAAAAGGCACCCAAAAAACCAGTTGTACCAGTTAAAAGGATAGTAGCTGTTTCGGTCTGCTCAGCATTTGCCGTACCAGGGTGGATTGAGTCATCTAGGACGGCTTCGTCGTTTAGGTTTAAAGCATTCGCTGTAACTTCTGGACCGGAAGTTGGTGTAAGTTGCTGAAGCAACAGCGCTGTGAGCATGTCAATACTGGATGCTTCTAGAAACCCACTTACAGATAATTCCACCTGTAGTTGAGACCGAATCAAGTTGACCAGCTCAACTGCCATGAGTGAGTCCATGCCCATGTCAAAAAGACTTTGCTGCGGATTTGGTAATTGAGATAGATCGAGCCCCAGCACCCTAGCGACTTCACCTTGAAGATAAGTCATTAAGAGGGAGTGGCGTTCGTGTACCACGGCAGCCTCAAATCGTTGTAAAATCTCTGGTCGTTGCATCGACTGCTGCGGGACAGCTTTCTGTGGCTGCGCCTCAATCTGTTCTAAGAGTGACCGTTTCCCCCTGGCTTCATAGAGGTCTTTAAATAGAGCCCAATCTACATTAACCACTGTTGTCTGGATACAGTCTGCCCCAAGCAGGTATTCCAAGGCAGCGATCGCTGTCTCTGGCTGCAATCCTACCACTCCCATCCGGGTCAGCCATGTCTGGAATTCTGCCAGCGCCATACCACCACCAGCCCAGGGTCCCCAATTTACACTCAAAGCTGGCAGTCCAAGTCCTTGACGATAATGAGCCAACACATCGAGAAAATGATTCGCCGCCGCATAGTGTGCCTGTCCCTTCGACCCCCAAATCGATGCGATCGAGGAGAAGCTAACGAAAAAGTCCAGATGCATTGCCTGCGTCAGTTGATGCAGAATCCATGCCCCCACCACCTTAGGGCGCAGCACAGACTCAAGGGTGTTAAGCTCCATGTCCTTGATAGCTTGATATCCAGGAACACCAGCAGCATGAACAATCCCTCGCAGAGGTGGCATTGATGTTTTAACCTCCTCAAGCACTCTAACCATATCCCCTTCATGAGATACATCTGCCTGAGCGACTAGAATCTTGGCTCCTGCCTGCTCCATGTGGGTAATAGTTCCCTGCGCCTGACTTGAAGCCCCACCGCGTCCAGTTAGCACCAACTGCCGGGCTCCCTTAGCCACCATCCACTGAGCTACCAAGAGCCCCAATGCGCCCAAACCGCCAGTAACTAGGTAGGTGCCATCCGCTCGGAACGGCACTCCTTGAGATTCTGGCAGTTGGCTCCGTACCAAACGGGCTACATAACGGTGTCCGTCTCGAAAGGCTAGATGGTCTTCCCCTTGTGAATCCCCAATTTCAGCAAACAGCTTCTTTGCTTCGTCTAACGGGGCATTCGGGGCTAAATCTATCATTCCTCCCCACAATTCGGGATGTTCCAGAGCAACGACTTTACCCAATCCCCATAAGGGAGCTTGAGCCACTGCTGGAAGTGAGGCTCCGACTCGCACAGCACTCCGGGTCACTAACCACATTTGGGGGGAGGGAGGTCTCGGGAGCCAGTCCCGTGGCGGGGAACCCAGACCGCTTGAGGGAACTGGCGTGGTCCCCTCTGGGGATAGGGGGGCAAGGGGGGGAATCTTATTGGCTAGCGTCTGTACCAGATGCAGCACGCTACCAACACCTAAAACTTGAGCTTGCTCTAAAGCAGAAATTGACAATTCCTCTGCCAATCCCGCCTCTAAACTCCATAGATGGACAATTCCCTGTAAAGGTTGCTCACTTGTTGCCCAAACTTCTTGGAACAGACGCTCGAAGTCGTCTGGACTAGACGGGTTGAGGCTTCCTACTCCGGCTTCTAAACTCTTATATGTGTCCCCAGCATAGACCAGAATACATTTGTGGTTATAGCGATTTTCATTTGAGTGAGAGCCATCTGCGGGCAAGGAATGTGTTACTGTATCTACGGCAGAGGTTGTTTTGCTGTACAAATCTCTATTGGGGATTGAAAGTAAAAGCTTGGCTAGAGCTTTTCCCACACCTCCCTGGTCAGCAAAAATCAGCCAAACACCGGGTTCAGATGCCTGGCTTACCTCTAAAGCAGTACTCAACCGACGCGGCAAGGCAAGCCACTCTACCTCATAAAGCAAATCCTTGAGTGATTCTGCCTTCTGCTGCTGTTGGTGTTGCTTAACTAATAGTTCCAGAAGCTTAGGCAGTAATTTCACCTCATCTTCTGAGAGTTGTCCTGCTGTTTCTAACTGCTGAGCTAACTGTTTGATATTCCCCTGGTGCAGGAGGTTAACGATCACAGTCTGGGCATTCTCTTGGGATAAGGACTCTGCTTTTTGGTGCCCATTTTTAGCTGTTTCAAACCAATAGCGCTGTCGCTGGAAGGGATAAGTCGGCAGTGCCACTCGACGACGCGGATAGTCCCGGTCAAAACCTAACCAGTCTATAGGCACCCCGCGCACATATAATTCTCCCAAGCTTTGGAGCAGTTGCTGCCAATCTGAACGTTCTGAACGCAGACTGGGAAGCCAAACACCCGTGTTCATCGGCAAGCACTGACGAGCCATCCCCAACAAGGTCGGCTTCGGGCCAATCTCCACAAACACTTCATACCCCTGCTGATGCAGGGTTTCCATGCTGGCAGCAAATCTCACCGGCTGTCGCGCATGACGACACCAATACTCAGGGGTTGCGATCTCAGCCGTGGCGAGTTCTCCGGTGACATTAGAAATCAACCCGATTCGTGGGGCTGAGTATGCTACATCTGCGGCAACCCGCTCAAAAGCTGTCAGCATTGGCTCCATTAAGGGGGAGTGGAAGGCATGAGAAACCTTCAACTTTTTCGTCTGGACTCCTTCAGCTTCCAGGACAGCGATCGCGGCAAAGACTGCCTGACGCTGACCGGAAATCACGATACTCTGTGGAGCGTTAATGGCAGCGATCGCGACTTCTTGGGCGTAGGGTTGAATAGCTGCTTGCACTTTGCTTTCGTTAGCAAAAACGGCAACCATCTCACCATCTTGGGGCAAGGATTGCATTAGACGCGCCCGTCCGGTAATCAGCCTTAAGCCGTCTTCCAAGCTGAATACTCCTGCTACACAGGCAGCGACATATTCCCCTACACTATGACCCATGACTACTGCTGGGTTTATGCCCCAAGACTGCCATAACTGAGCCAGGGCATATTCCAGGGCAAAGAGGGCTGGTTGGGTGTATGCAGTCTCATCCAAGAGGAGAGGGGGGGGAATTCGCCTCACGGCCCTATCAGCACCGGGGTAGAGGACTTCAAGCAAGGACTTCTCTAAATAAGGACGCAGAATTTCATCGCAGTGATCGAGAGTGCGGCGGAAGGTGGGCTGGGTTTCGTAGAGTTGGCGTCCCATGCCCATGTACTGAGAGCCTTGACCAGTAAATAAAAATGCTATCTTCGGACGCTTCTTGCTGTGTACCTGACCACTCACTAATTCATTAGTCTCTTTAATGGTGGCGAAAGTATCCATCAGGTGCGACTGCAAGGTAGATTCAAGCACGACGCAGAGGCGGTGGTCAAAATGCGATCGCCCGGTATTGGCAGTAAAGCAAACATCAAAGAGCGATGCTTCAGGATGAGACGCTAAGAAATCTGCATAACTTTGTGCTAGTTCCTCTAGAGCCTTCTCACTTTTTGCCGAAATAGTAAGAAGGTGTAGGGGGCGTTCGATATCAGCAACTACCTCAGGAGGAACAGGCGCTGCTTCCAGGATCGCATGACCATTGGTGCCACCGAAGCCAAATGCGCTGATCCCGGCAAAGCGGCGTTCTGTGCCAGTAGACCAAGGCTGGCACTTAGTAGGAATGGTAATGGTCGTCTGTTCCAAAGAAATATATGGATTCAGTTGGTTCAGATGCAGGTGAGGTGGGATTTCCCCATATTGTAGCGAAAGTACCACCTTGATCAGGCTAGCCATCCCGGCAGCAGCTTCCAAATGACCAATATTGGTCTTGACCGAGCCAATCCAACAGGGCTGGTCTGGGGCACGGTCCTGCATGAGTACGGCTTTTAGAGCTTTAACTTCAATTGGGTCTCCCAGAGAGGTCCCAGTGCCGTGAGCCTCAACATAGCTAATCTGCGCTGGTGCCACTCCAGCATTTTCCAGGGCTTGACGGATGACCGCCTGTTGAGAAGGTCCATTGGGTGCTGTGAGTCCATTGCTGAGGCCATCTTGGTTAACTGCCGAGCCTCTAACGATCGCCTGAATGTTGTCTCCATCCCTGAGCGCATCCGAGAGGCGTTTGAGGACTACGACACCGCATCCTTCCCCCCGGACATACCCATCAGCACTAGCATCAAAGGTCTTACAGCGACCATCGGCCGCCATCATGCGTGCTTGAGAATAGTTAATAGTTGGCTCTGGAGACAGAATCAGACTGACCCCCCCAACCAAGCACAGATTAGACTCCGCACTTTGCAAACTCCGGCAGGCAAAATGCAATGCCACCAGAGACGAAGAACAGGCAGTTTCTGTCACCAGACTTGGCCCATGCAGATTCAGTATGTATGATAGGCGATTGGCAGTAATGCAGAGGGTATTGCCAGTGCCATCGTAGGCGCTGATGCGGGCTAAATCCTCCTTGGCTAGCAACCGACAATAGTCGTAGTTGCCGATTCCCATGAAAACCCCTGTCTGGCTGTTAGCCAGCTTGTCTGGTGCTATTCCAGCATTTTCTAGGGCTTCCCAAGCTACCTCCAAGACCAGCCTTTGCTGGGGATCCATTCGCTCCGCCTCGCGGGGGGAAATCCCGAAGAAGCTGGGATCGAACTGATCCACCTGCTCCAAAAAACCACCCCAGCGAGTATTCATTTTTCCTGGTGTGGCTGGCTCTGGGTCATAGAATGTGCCAACATCCCACCGCTCTTTTGGCACCTCAGTGATGGCATCCACACCGTTATGCAAGAGCTGCCAGAAGGATTCGGGATCTTTGGCTCCGGGAAAACGACAACCAATACCGATAATTGCTATGGGTTCCACTTCAAAGCCTCTAACTGTAAGTATTGCTCTCTTCTATGCGACAGTCTTGGAGAACTCCTTAAAGGTCTTGATATTACTTTGAATGGCCTTGCTAATCGAGCCTCCTGAAGCCATAATGCGCACTTCGCGGTTGACAGGCCACAGATAATCAAGGGGTTCGAAAGCTCGGCGGAGATCTGACAGGAGGCGTTGGTGATACTTAAGAGTTAGATGGAAACCTTTATGTTCTTGACACAAACACTTCTCGAGCCACTGCAGTGCTTCTTGGGCAGACATATTAAATACAGGAGACTGTAGCAGCCTGTAAAACGAGAGGATGAAAGAGGCATCAGTTCGGAATACAGCAGGTAGCCCACCAGAAAGGCCACTCAGACCAACACTTTGCGCCCTGTGAATTGTCAGATTAGCTAAGAATTTCTCGTAGGCTGTTGGTTTAGAAAAGTCCTTGTACAGCTCTTGAGCAATTAACTGGGAAGTTGTCGTGTGGAAAGCCTCATCCAATAGATGGTAATGGGAGACAGCTAGTGGGGCTGAGATAAACTCGCCTTTGTTTTCTAATTCCCTGTAATAGTGGGAAAAGCGGTACTCATAATTCTTGATTAGCATATTAGCCATGAAGCGCGTGACGTAAAACACGCAAGCCAAGAAGGGCGAACTTCCACAGTTCAAGGTGAAGAATTGTAGCAGAGGCCGAGGTGCTAATTGCCCCAACAAACCAGTTGTTTGGGCTGGGATCAATTCGCCTTTGTCTTCCAACTCTCTCAAATATTGGGAATAGTAGTGTGCTTGGCTCTTCAGCATCATTTCATTAGTGATGAAGCGAAAGATGTAGTCTTGAACCGCTGACAAAGGCGAACCTTGCCAGTCAAAGGTGAAGAACTGTGGTCGATGCCCAGATGCTGAGCCTTTCAACTTACCTGGCATAGAAGCATTAAATGCTGTTTGACCTAGCAGGGCTTTTTTCGTTTTGTAACCAATCATGTGGAACGCATGAATGTGATGGCGTTCCTGAGCTGTTTCCAGCTCTAGCTCTTGGCAGAGTGTTTCGTAACCACCAACGGCAGAAAAAACACCAGATGTCACCTGGTTGTAGAGTACAGCATTAGCTTCAGTAGCAGCAGTCTGGTTATACTGTGTAGCCCAATAAAGGTGATTGAGAGCCCTCTTTTGTGAGGACGAGGCTTCTTCGTAGAGCGGGGTGCCGTAAAGCAGCGAAAACTCCGGCTCACTCCAATAATGCTCGCTGTTGCTACTGTAGTTGAAGTTTTTGTCTAGCGCCTCTATTTTCTCAGTGTAATCAGAATCAAGGTTGCGCCGGTAGTTGATTTCTGTCACCTTGATATGCTTCTTTACCTTTTCCTCAGATAAAGTCGAAAATTGGTGTTTGGGCTCCGGTGTGGTGGTATCTACCATGCTGTTCTCCTTATATTGCAATTGAGATTGCTACCGTTTGGCTTTGGTGTTAAGCCTTTAAATCCGAGCCCAAATGCCGGGCAAGACCCTCAACGGTGGGGTAATCGTACAGTAGGGTTGGATCGAGTTTTCTTCCTAGCCAATCCTCCAAATCGCCGGTCATACCAACTGCCGCAGAGGAATCCAGACCATAGCGATCAAAGGGAATCGTGGCATTGACTTCATCCGGATCCATTTCCAGCAGTTCAGCTAGATAGGAGACTATCCATGCTTGAATTTCTACAGCCGTTGGTGGCTCCTTGTGTGCCTGCTCTAAGCTAAGCGTTTGGATATCGTGATTTTCGTTCATAGCTGTTTGCCAGTTGATAGTTTCTGAAACACAGATTCAACCTCAGCCCGCAGGTGCAGGAACTTCGCTTTGCCCTGAGGATTCTCACTCCAATCCTCCACGACATTCAAATTTCCAGTGAGAAACCCAGACCGACAGGCATGGCGCTGAATCTTACCACTCGAAGTCTTGGGGATACTCCCAGTCTTAACCAGTACGGTGGCATAAACCTGTAGAGCGTGCTGCACTGTCACAGCCTGATGGATATTTCCTACCACCTGATTCACATCCAGATTCCGTAGGTAACTCCGCTCCACTTCCTGAACAACCACCAGTCGCTCTTCGCCCTTCACCTCCACCGCAAACGCGGCTCCACAACCAGGTCGCAGTGCCGGATGACTCTTCTCTACTGTCAGTTCAATGTCCTGGGGATAATGGTTTTGTCCCCGGATGATAATCAAATCTTTGAGGCGTCCCGTGACGAACAACTCGCCATCCTGCAAAAATCCCAGGTCCCCCGTACGCAGAAATGGCCCCTCACCCGTATTTGCGGTGGAGGCATGAAAAGTCTGTCTTGTCTCAAGAACTCGATTCCAATAGCCCTGAGCCACACTCGAACCTGACACCCAAATTTCTCCCACTCGGTTAGCTGGACACACAGTTAAGGATTCAGGGTCAACGATCATGATTTTGTGGTCTAACCAGCTCCTACCAACACCGACAATTGCTTGAGTGCCTTCCTGCTTACTGGTAGCTGCTACCACCCGGTTTTGCTCAAGTGCTGCCCCTTCAACCTGGCGAACAATAGGTAGAGCTGTTTTCAAACCCCCAGAAACAATCAGGGTTGTTTCAGCCATTCCGTAGCAGGGGAGAAATGTCTCTTTTCGGAAGCCACACTGGGTAAAAGCAGCTACAAACTGAGCCAGCGTCTGTGCCCGGATCGGCTCAGCTCCGGTGAAAGCTACCTCCCAACTGCTTAAGTCAAGACTCGCATGCTGTTCTGGCTTAATTTTGCGCACACACAGGTCATAAGCAAAATTAGGTCCACCACTGGTAGTAGCTTTGTAGTGGGAAATCGCCTGCAGCCAGCGCACAGGCTTCTGGAGAAACGCCAGTGGCGACATCAGAACCATTGGGGCACCTACATATATAGGCTGCAACACCCCGCCAATTAGTCCCATATCATGGTAAGGCGGCAACCAAGATACACCGATGCTGCTGGGCGTGTCCTCGAAACACTGCTGGATCAGCGCACAATTGTGCAGCAGATTGCCATGACTCACCATCACCCCCTTCGGCTTACCTGTGGAGCCGGAAGTGTATTGGAGAAACGCCAGAGTCTCGCTGCTTAGTTCCGGTTCCTGCCATGCCTCTGCCAGAGCACTGGCAATCTGATCTGTCGCCATCCAGCGCAATGCCAATTCTGGATTTTGAGCAAAGCAACTCTCTATATTGCCCAATAGAGATGTAGTGGTGAGTGCGATCGTCGCCTCGGAAGAATCCACGATCGCCTGCAGCCTAGATATATTTTGATTACGCCGGGGTGGATAAGCGGGGACAGCCACAACCTTGGCGTACAAGCACCCAAAGAAGGCAGCAACAAACTCTAAACCCGGTGGATAGAGTAGCAAGGCGCGGGAACCAGTGGCATCCAGATTCTGTAACCTAGCCGCGATCATCCGCGCCTGTCGGTCCAATTCTTTATAAGTCAGCCTACCTGCTTCTGTTTCCCCGTCTTGCAGAAAGGTATAAGCCGTTTGGTTAGACTGGTTTTGCGCTCTGTAGCTCAGTAGGTCTACCAAAGTCGGCAATTTGTACCCTGTTTCAGTTGAATAATCGAAACAAGCAGTCATTATATCCTCGCTGTTCAATTAAATGCCCACAAATTATTTTTTGAAGAAAGATCGCGTAAGCAATGCGAATAAGGTGGGGTGAGCAGAGACAATAAAAGAGAGACTCTTCAGTAACCTTGCTAGTATTTACAGCTACTTACCAGGGGCTGCTATCAATTGAATGACCCCATTTAAAAGAAACTGCAACCATTCGGGCTCCACTTCTTCAATTTATACGTTCTGTGGGTTATAACAGGCTGATCAGGAAATCCATATTCCAAGATTACAGCCCAAGACCACTACTCAGATTTTGGATTTTCTTCCTGATCAATATCTCAATTACTAAGGATACTATAAGTACTTTTTTATTTCTGTAGTATCACTTTGCTTAATTATATATTAACGCAAGGCAAGAAAGCTTTTTTGTATCTTGATGTACATTTTTTCGTATTTTTTAATTAGAAAACAAGAAAATAATTATTTAGGCAATGTCCTAGTTTTTAATTTTGGACAACAGAATCTGACTCAGCACAGATGCACTCGCCTGCCACCAAATTTTTAAGTTTGGTAGCCACCTCATCCAGACCGAAGAGGTGGCTAAACAAAACTAGGTAAGGCTTTAATCTCAGTTGGCTGATTTCTGTTGCTTCAGTTTGCGCTTCAACACTGAACCTCCAATAAGGGTTCCAAATGTTAGTAAACCTACTGTAGCTGATGGCTCAGGGACAGGGGTGGAACTAACAGGTCCCAAAGTTTGGCCTGAGTTTATAATCATACCTCCTCTAGTATCTAAAAAGGTTACTGGTTCTAGGGTGGGTACGCTAGACAATATAGTGAACGTTGGTCCAAGATTCCCTTCAATGGTTCCGAAAGAATCTAGAGCTTGAAATTGGGCTGAGTTAGATGTAAATCCAATGGGATTAAAAGACATGCCTTTTGTCCCATAACCAGCAACCCCTGATAAACCGGATATTGACAAAGTATCTCCTGATTCTACAGAATCTCCATTACCGATTAAATCGTACACATAGTTGTAGTTACCTGGAAAAAACTGCGATTTCATGGAATCGAGATCAATTGAAAATGCATTTGCCCGATCTGTAAGGCCGGTAATTGCCCCTACTGCAATAAACGCTACCCCAGCTGTAGCCATCGATAACTTTTTCAGAGTATTCATTGATTGGCTCCTAAATAAAGGATAAAGGTCTGACTCATCATTAGCGGACAGAAATCGGACTTTGGACAAATAGCCGCTAGGAACAGCTATACTAATGACTTCGGCCCCGCATCACTGTTAGAGAGTGATGCGGGGCCGAATTACTTTGGAGTTTGAGCTTGCTCAAACTGCCAAGGTATTCAATTACATGCCAAAAACCTGTTAGAAGAAGCAACCAGGATTGCCTACCCGTAAGACTTGCAAAGACCTCTCTACAACCTAAGCACAAGTAGCATGGCTGTCTTTGCTGGTCTGAACGTATTCAAATAGACATACTTATCCTGATTCACTAGGGTTGCTAGAATGCACTCTTGGTGTCTTCTCCAACAACCCACAGCGTCAATAACGCTGGGCGAGGTCGCTCTTACTAGCAGGAGGTTGAGCTAGCTCTGTGAAGGGCAATACTGCTTTCATTAGTATAAACGCAGTATAGCGAGCCTGCAATCCACTTGGTTGTATTGCAAACTACAAATCACTGAGATTTTAGAGAATTCGTCAGACCGTTTTGCTTTTGGCTTGGCTACACATGACCGTACTGAAAGCGCCTATCAGCAAGGGTGACCCAATCCAAAATCTAAAATCTAAAACTGGTATAACGCGGTACTCCAAATCGGTAAATTTTACCGTTTTGGACATTGCCGCCCCTTCCACCTCGGCCCTTGTCCGTGAAGAGAGCCTCTTTAGGGAGTCGGAGCATTCGGTTTCAGAACTTTCCGGAAGCCACGGTTGAACCAAATCTGCAAGTTATCTACATAGGTAAAGACCACTGGGATAACGACTAGAGTTAGCAGTGTCGAGGTGACCAGACCCCCGACAACAGCTACAGCCATGGGCGATCGCGCTTCAGCATCGGCTCCGAGACCCAGGGCGAGCGGCAACATCCCAGCAATCATAGCGATCGTCGTCATCAGGATAGGCCGAAACCTGCTGGCTCCAGCTTCCAGGAGGGCTTCGCGTCGAGTTAGATTGGTTTCTTTCATCAAGACTAGAGTGTACTCCACGAGCAAGATAGAGTTCTTCGTCACAATACCCATGAGTATGAACATGCCGATCAGGGCGTGAAGCACTAGAGCCTTACCAGTAAGCAGCAGACCAGCCAGCGCTCCCCCAATTGAAAGCGGGAGTGCCGCCATAATTGTCAAGGGATGGAACAAGTTGCCAAACAGTAACACCAGAACCGCGTAGATTAACAGCACTCCAGCACCCAGGGCCTTACCAAACTGGGCGGATACTTGGTCCTGTAAGTCTACATCGCCAGAATGATGGAGCTGAACCGAACTGGGTAGGTGCTTGAGGGCAGGGAGGGCATAGATTTGCTTGAGGGCAGCTCCCAGGGGGACGCCATTCAGGTTCCCCTCAACGGATATTTGCCTGTCCCGGTCATAACGCTCTATTTCGGAGGAGCTACTGCCGACGGTGACATCAGCCACAGTTTTGAGGGGAACCGTCCTGCCCCCATCACCTGTGACCCTCATGTTTTTGATAATTTGCAGGTCGTCACGAAACCGGGGGTCAATTTGAACGCGGATAGGAATCTGGCGATCGCCCAAGTTGAACTTGGCCAAGTTGGCATCCACATCCCCAAGAGTAGCTATCTTCGCCGTATTGCCAATCTGCTGGACCGAAACTCCCAGATCGACTGCACGCTCAAACCTGGGTTGAATTAAAAGCTCTGGGCGCAGCAGGCTAGCAGTACTGCTAACATTTGCTAGCGTTGGGAGTGTTTGCATCTGGTCGGTGAGCGTTTCGCCGGTCCGAGCGAGTATCGTCGCATCGTCTCCGGTAAGAATAATCGAGACTTCCTTACCTCCCCGAAACCCAATAGAGAAGCTAATCCGAGCGCCAGGAACCTCCGCCAACATCGGCTGTACCGCTTGCTCAAAATCCTGTTGGGATATTCGCTCTCTTCGAGGCTTCAAGTTGACGAATACTGTAGCCTGATTGATCGCTCCTGACGCTAAGTCAAAGTTACCAGTGGTACCATTGGCAACGAATACATTTTGTACTTCCGGACGTTGCTGCAAGAGACGGGTTATAAGTTGGGTCGTCTTATCCGTTTCCTCCAGCTTAGAGCCAGGAGGGAGTTCTACTGCCAGCACGGATTGCCCCCGATCTGCAACCGGGATGAAGCCAGACGGAATCAGGGGTGCCAAAAGCAGAGACCCGACGAAGATAGCGATCGCCAAGAATAATGTCTGGAATCGGTTGTCTAATGCCCAGTTCAAGATGGCCGTGTAGTATTTGGCAAATAATGGCCGTGCTTCGGGCTCGTCGCGTGCCTTCAAGAAATAAGCTGCCATCAACGGCGTGGCCATTCGGGCGACCAAGAGAGAAAATAGAATCGCTACCATCACAGTGATGCCAAACTGGCCGAAGAACTGTCCAGGGATACCCCCCATAAAGCCGACTGGCAGAAAAACCGCAACGATGGTCATCGTAGTAGCCACCACTGCCAGGCCAATTTCATCCGCAGCATCTATAGCTGCCCGAAACGGATGCTTACCCCGCTTGACGTGGCGAACAATATTTTCGATTTCGACGATGGCATCATCAACCAGTATCCCTACCACCAAAGCGAGAGCCAGTAGGCTCAAGTTATTGAGGGTAATACCAAGTAGCTGCATGATTGCAAAGGTGGGGATAACGGAAAGCGGCATAGCCAGACCCGAAATGACTGTGGGCCGCCAGTCCTTGAGGAATAAATAGATCACCACTACGGCCAAAACCGCCCCTAACAGCAGGGCTTCAATCGATGCCTCATAAGCTGCCTGAACAAACCTGACGGTGGTAAGAATGAGTTTGAACTGAACATCGGGAAACTGCTGTTTCAGTGCGGCAACTTTCCCAACTACGTCTTTGGCAATGGAGACTTCGCTACTACCAACAGAACGCAGAATCGAGAAGGCCACTACAGGTTTTCCATCCAAACGAGCCAACTGCCGGGGTTCTTTAGTGCCATCCTCCACACTCCCCAACTCTCCTAACCGAGTCTTGCGACCAGTTGGTAAAGCAATTTCGGTATTGCGTAACTGCTCCACTGTCGGGATACTGCCCAAGGTGCGGATGCTTTGCTCTTGTGTTCCCAGTTCCCCTCGCCCCCCCGGCAGGTTGAGGTTAAGGGCGCGGAGCTGGCGATTGACCTCGTCGGCAGTAATTCCCAAGGCTAGTATTCGGCTCGGAGAGAGGTTGACCCGTACCTCTCGGTCCACACCCCCTGAGCGTTGGATCTGAGAGACGCCTTTGACAGACAACAGCGCCCGGCTCACCTCGTTATCCACAAACCAGCTCAACTGTTCTGGAGTGCGCGACTTTGAGGCTACAGAATATGTCAGGATAGACCCTCCGACAAAATCAACGCGGGAGATGATGGGTTCATCAATGTCTTGGGGTAGTGAGGCGCGAATCTTGGTGACAGCATCCCGCACATCATTAACCGCCCGGTCAGTGTTGGTGCCTAGAACAAATTCCACCGTGGTCTTAGCAACCCCGTCATTAATGGTGGAACGAATGTGGTCAACATTTCCGATGCCTGCGATCGCATCCTCCACCTTCTTGGTGACTTCGGTCTCCAGTTCCGCCGGAGCCGCACCGGCTCGCGTCACTGTTACTGCCACCGTCGGCACATCAATGTTGGGGTTTTCATTAATTCTCAGAGAGCCAAACGACACTACCCCGACTACAGTTAGGACAAAAAACAGCACCAAGGTAACGATGGGGTGGCGGATAGACCAAGCAGAAATGTTCCAATTCACTTTCCACCTCCGGCTTGGTCCCAATTCCCTACCCGGACTCGATTGCCGTCTTTAAGGTAGCCTGCGCCAGCCACCACGACCTGCTCTCCTGGCACCACGCCAGATAGCACCTCAACCAGCCCTTGGTCTCTGGTACCAGTCTTTATAGGCCGAACAGCTACCCGTTCACCCTCAAGCACGAAAACAAACGGCTTGGCATCCCTAAACAAAACTGCTGCCTCCGGCACTACTAGAGCTGGACTGGAACCTAGCCGCAGCTCCCCTTGCACAAACATCCCAGGTTTTAACTCCGGATTTGCCGTTAGGGCGATATGTACCAGACCGATACGGGTTTGGGGGTCTACTACTGGGGCTAACTGCCGAACCCTACCTAGATATTTTTTGATGGGGTCAGCATCTGAGGTGACCCACACCTGCTGACCGAGCTTAATGCTAGGCAAGTCTAGCTCCGAAACTTCCGCATTCAGCTCAATGCGACTATCTCGCACCAGATTGAACAGCACAGAGGGACCCAGCAGCGTCAGTACACTTCCTAGCTTGGCCTGCCGTTTGCTGATGTATCCATCAGTGGGAGCAGTGATGCGAGTCTGGACCAACGAAACCTTGAGTTGCTCAAGTTCTGCCTGGGCTTTTGCCAGGTCGCCCTGAGCTACTGCTATGCTCTGGCGAGCCCCTTCCACCTTAGCTTGGGTTGTCGCAGCATCAGTCTGGTGGGTTTGGGACTCCATCTGGCTGATGGCTCCTTGACGCAACAAATCACTGTAGCGATGAAAGTTGGCTTCTGCTTCTTGCTGCTGAGCGATCGCCTCCTTGAGGGCAGCAGTCTGCTGGCGGATCGCGGAGTGCATGCGGCCTATATTTGCTTCTGCCCCCTGAATTTGAGCTAAGAGGACATGGTTATCGAGTTCAGCCAGGACTTGCCCCTTGTGTACCTGGTCCCCCTCGTCCACGTAGATATGGTCAATGCGCAAACTCGACAAACCCGATTCCTCCGCCCCAATAGAAAGCTCATCCCAAGCAGTGAGAGACCCTGTCACCAGCAGAGTTTTAGGGAAAGTTTGGAATCCTGCTGGTTGTACCGTCACTGTTGGGGCTAGGGTAGGCTGGGCTGAGTCTGAAGCTGTGGTCTTAGGTTTACTGCCCCCCCTGCTATGTAAAACCAGAATTCCCAAAGAGAGCAATCCTAAACTCAGTACTAAAAGAATCCAATTCCTTTGATTTTTTAGCGAGGGCTGTGGGTAAGTATAAGTTCCCTCTGTCTTTAGTGCTGGCTCTAAATTAGTTTGCTTGGAATGAGTTAACTTGACATCTGTCGAGTGTGCTTCACTATCTAAAAACTGAGTCATGTCAGTAATCCTTTTTGACTTCCATAGTTTAGTTTTTGTTTCACAACCAACCAGAAAAAAGTAAGGCTTCTATCAAATATCTTTGCCATAATCCCTGGGGTTCCGTCGGCAGTCTATGTAACTATTCCAAACCCATTTCACTCATCCATTGTGAAACTCTTTTTATCTTGCCAGTTTCAAAGTCAATAGTTACACCTTTAATCAGAAAGACTTTAGTACTTGGCAACAGAAAATTAGATTTTAGTTAGAAAAATGGCCACTAGGAACAGTCATAGTGATGACTCCAAAGTTACAATCTACAAGAAGTAGTTACAAGCCTATAGCTTCAGGCATTGAATTAAAACGAGTGTGCGCATCCAGCTTGTGAATCACTGTGTAAAGGAACTCATTGCTTGGTACGACCATCATCGTAGACCGCTACCTTGGCGTGAGAAGATAAATATCTATCACACATGGGTTTGCGAGGTCATGAGCCAACAAACCACTCTGACCGTTGTTGTGCCAAAATTCTCGGAATTTTTAAAGCAGCTCCCCACTGTTCACGATCTTGCGGCTTGCAATGTGGAAGAACTCCGCCAACTCTGGTCAGGGTTGGGCTATTATGCTCGTGCCCGTAACTTAAAGAAAGGTGCTCGGTTTATTGTTGAGCAGCTTGATGGTCGTTTCCCTGAGTCGTACCGTGAATGGCTGGAAATTCCTGGCTGCGGTCCTTATACGGCAGCCGTCATCGCAAGCATTTGTCACAACGAAAAGGTCGCCTGCGTCGATGGTAATGTCGTGCGCGTCATAAGTCGTTTGCTTGCCTTATCCAAGGATGTGTGGAACTCGTCTGGGCGATCGGCCATTCAATCTCATGTTGCTCGCATGATTCCTGACGCTCGTCCCGGTGATTTTAACCAGGCCATGATGGAACTGGGAGCCACTGTCTGCCGAAAAACGAAACCTCGCTGCCATGTGTGTCCTTTGCAGAAGCAATGCCTGGCTTTTGCAGGGAATTGTATCGAGAGCTGTCCTCCCAAAAGACCGCGACGTGATCCTGTGAATGTGGAGTTGTTTGCTCTGCTGCTTTGGAGGAAGGCAACTGATACAATCGCCCTTGCGGAAAGAACAAAGGGTTTTTTATCAAACACCATCGGGTTTCCACTAATCCTTGAAATTGAAGTGCCAGAAGTCAAGAAGGTGCTTGAATCCCTGCACAAGCTTCAATCCGAACTGCCAGGTGGATTTTCGCATGTTATTACCCATCATCGTATTTCCGGAAAGGTTCTTGTCGCGGAAGAGGTTGAAAACCCGAACATCATTGCAGAGATCGTTCCTTGGCAAAGATTTGGCTTTCCACAACCTTTTCACTGGATTAAAAGAGGTGTTATTGCTTCAAGGCTCTCCACTACGTTGGATAACAAAGTTTTCAAGCTTTTTCAATCATCGAGATTATTTGGTATATCAAGTCCTCAGTGAGATAAAGACCGTTTGTGCAGCATCCAAAGGGCAGTGACAAGTCGCTCCCCTTTCTAAGGAGTTCTCTGTCCTCAAAAAGTTTTTGCAACACAACCATTTACAGTACTTGCCCAGTGATGATGTTTTTTGCCATGGTTTCAGTCTCAAAGAGAATGAATATTGCTAGTGTCCTGCTGAGCCCGTTCCATGAGAATTTTTTGGACGTTTTTCTCAGGAGAATCGTCAGTTGGGCGACGCTGCAGATAGCGACCATCTGACTGAAGTTCCCAGGCTTGGCGGTTATCTGCTAGGAAAATGTCCAGCAGTTCTTTCAGCTCTTGGGCAAGCTCAGGGTCTTCAATCGGAGTGACTGCTTCCACCCGTTGATCTAGGTTGCGAGCCATCCAGTCGGCACTGCCAATGTATACTTCCTCCTGACCGTTGTTGTGGAAGTGGAAGATCCGGGAATGTTCCAGGTAGCGACCGATGATGCTGATCACCCGAATCTTCTCGCTCACGCCTTTGATGCCGGGACGCAGACAGCACATGCCGCGCACAACCAAGTCGATTTGCACCCCTGACTGAGAGGCTTTATACAGCGTCATGATGATTTGGGGATCAATCAGTGAGTTCATCTTGGCGATAATCCGACCGGGGTTGCCGTTCTGACAGTGTTCGCTCTCGCGTTGGATAAGCCCAACCATACGCTCGCGCAACGTCACCGGAGCGACTAACAACTTGCGGTAAGACTTTTGCTTCGAGAAGCCTGTCAGGTAGTTAAACAGATCGGTTAAGTCAGCCCCCAAGTCGTCTCGACAGCTGAACAACCCCAAGTCCGTATACAGCTTCGCCGTTTTGGAATTGTAGTTGCCTGTCCCAATGTGGACATAGCGACGGATAGAGCCCCCCTCCTGACGCACCACCAGCACCACCTTAGTATGCGTTTTTAGCCCCATTAGTCCGTACACTACGTGTACACCTGAGCTTTCTAACTGCCGTGCCCAGACAACATTGTTCTCTTCATCAAAGCGAGCCTTCAACTCCACCAGCACCGCGACTTGTTTGCCATTCTCTGCAGCGGCGATCAGGGCGTTGACAATCGGTGAATCGCCAGAGGTGCGGTAAAGCGTCATCTTAATCGCTAGCACCTCTGGGTCATCAGCCGCTTGAGCAATGAACTGCTCTACAGAGGCGGTGAAGGACTCATAGGGATGATGCACCAGCAAATCCTGTTGGCGAATCACCGAGAAAATATCTTTCGCCTCTTCCGCCTCCAGAGCCGAACGAGCGGCAGCAGGCTGATTCAGCCATCGCAGTCGCCGAGGGATCGCGGCTGTCTGGGGTGGATCTTTGAGTTCAGGCAGCGGTAATGCCATAAAAGACATTAAGTCTTTTAGACCTAGTAACCCTTCTATCTCATAGACATCCATCTCCGTCAGCTGCATCTCTTGCATCAGGGTCTCTCGGACTGAGGCGGGAGTAGAGGCTTGAATTTCCATTCGCACCACAGAGCCACTGACTCGCCGCTGACGCAGTTCCTGTTCAATCGCCAGCATCAGGTCGTCACCTTCCTCTTGCTCCAGCCCAAAATCAGCATCCCGTGTCACTCGGAAGCAGGAGTACTCCTGGAGGTTCATCCCTGGAAACAAAGACTCCAGGTTGTGGGCAATTACCTGTTCCAGGGGTACGCCAGCCCAAATGCTCAGTTGTCCATTGTGCTGCTGCAATTCCTCAGGGAACGGGACAAATCGGGGCAGACTATTCGGCACTTTCACCCTGGCAAAGTTTTTTTCCCCAGTCTCAGGATCTTTGACGACTACTGCCAGATTTAAGCTGAGGTTGGAAATGTAGGGAAACGGATGGGCTGGATCTACTGCTAGTGGAGTTAAGACGGGAAAGACTTGCGCTTCAAAGTAATGTTGCAGATATAGGCGCTGTTCCTGACTGATATCGGTGTAGTTGAGGATCTGAACACCTACGGCTGCTAACTGGAGGCGTAGTTCTTGCTCGAATAGCTGATGTTGCTGGTTCACCATTAGACATCTCCAAAATAGTAACATTTTATGGTAAAAGAATATTAGAAATATTTTTTACACAGAAATATGAGCAACATACTGAATCATATTGAAGAGAATCCTAAAGAAACACAGAGGTTAATT
>JAABUQ010004713.1_pt1 | contig 22895 bp, 17 predicted proteins | sample 5560001 | NCBI WGS metagenome assembly JAABUQ01 (sample SAMN10711888, study PRJNA513371) | rock metagenome | isolation source: Antarctica rocks | place: Antarctica: Victoria Land, Finger Mt nord | collected 2015-12-18 | reverse complement strand
GCTTCTCCCGGTCGCTCTCCGATTGCCGGACCATGATCTCGGACCGCCTGTTCTGCTCCTGCGCCACCTGGAGCGTCGTTTTCAACGCCGTCACCTGGCTGTCCACCACGACCTTGGTGTCGCGGATCAGCGTGCCGCTGTTCTTCTCCTGCTCCTCTGCCAGGGTCGCCAGGGCGTCAAGCGCCGCCTCCTGCGAGATGGACCACAGCCACATCGGGTCGTTGGGCATGATGCCCTCCTTCCGCGCGGCATCGCGCAGAGAGAGGGAGGCGCTTCGCAGCGCCTCCGCTGCCGCGCTCACGGCAGCCACTCCGCCACTCCGTCCTCGACGAACGCCTCTTCCATGCGGCGCAACCAGGTCTTGACCATGAATTGCCGCATGGGCGGCATCGGCTGCCCGTTCTTGTCCGGCTTGTTGGATGCAGCATCGTAGAAGCTCAAACCCGTCGCCCGCATCGAGGTCAGGCACGACAGGCGCGGGATATAGACGATCTTGACGCCCTCCCTGGTCATCCCCTCCAGCTCGGGACGCCGGAAGATCGGCTCGAACGCCTCGGCGGCTGTCTGGCCGGCCCGCATCAGGCTCTCGTTCAGGAACAGGATGGACCGCGGCCCCCGGAAGTGGCCGGCCTTGTGCAGCGCCGCGATGTGGTCGAAGTCGTCCTTCTCCGGACCGCAGAAGTAGAGCGGCAGGCAGGTGACGCCCGCCTCCTCACAGAAGTCCACCAGCGGCAGGTCGTGTTCAAGGTCGGCAAGGGCGCTGTTGCCCCCGCCCAGGTCGAGCACGGTCGAGGTCCTGGTCTGCATCATCTGATGCACCAGCTCCTCGATCCACTCGCCGACATGCGCCGGCTGGGGCGACTTCGGCTGGGTTGCACCGCCACCCGTGCCGGGCGGATACAACCCGGCCAGCGTCGGGTTGAGCAGGTCGCCGTCGGCCACCGTGACCGGCCGGCCGGCCATCCGGGCACGTTGAACTAGGAGGTCGCAGATCGTGCTGCCGCCCAGGCGACCACGCCCAAGGCGCGTCGCAAGAACGGGAGGGCGCGTCTGGGTGGACTTCGGCTCGGGCTTCGACTTCTCGTTCTCGGGCTTCGGGGGGATCGCGTTCATGTTTACCTCTTGTGGAGTGGGTCGCCGTTGGCCTTGAGGCCGCTGCGCAGGTTCGCCTTCTGCCTTGCGGCTTCGATGGAGCCAGGAGCAGGTCGGCTGCTGTCCTGGGTTGCCCCCACAGACGGGAGCGATCCCGGCTGCGCGGGAGGCAGGGCGGCCGATTGGCCGCCCTGATGCACGCCTCCTGACGGAGGCGGCGCACTCGGTTGGGAAAGAGCAGGCGGCAGCCAGTCGGCAGACGGCCGTCGGGTGCGTGCCATGAGAGATGGCAGGCTGTCCCTTGCCTGCCGAAGGGCGCGCTGCTTCGCGGCCTCCTTGCGAACGAGATACCAAGTCTGGCGAATTCGCTCGGGAGTGGCGGGTTTACCGTCTCCGTCTGTCAGGCCAAGCTGGCTAATAAGGACCTGGATCGGTTTCCAACGGATGCGGCGTCCTACGGACGCCTGCACGATCTTCGCGTGGTTGTCATACAGGAAGTAGAACAGCGGAGACCGCTCAGGCCCGCGGGCGACGCTTTTCAGGATGCCATCAACGCCAGGTCGGTTCTTTCCCATGATGGGTTGATCGCGCGCGCGGATGCGAACGGGAACCGACCTTTTTGCCCCCGTGGTCTGCATGGGGTGCGTCCGACTAGCGTCTGAGGTTCGTCTGGTTTCCGTATGGCTGTCGTATGGGACGCCGTACGGGGAGCGTACGGGGAGCGTATGGGCAAGGAGGTCAGGGAGTCAGCATACACCATTGCATCCCTTCGGGATGCGCGGCGACCGTCTCCGACGCTGTGCTCCGTTCAGGCCGCTTGCCTGGCCCCCGCTAGGCCTGGCCTCGGACCTGACCAGCCTTCAGTTCCAACGTTACCGGCGTTGGGTGGCCGGCCCTGGTTCGTTCTCACACGGTGGCCGACCTGCTACCGTGCAAGCCAGCATGACGCCCTTGTCGGACCCGACCTCCGCCCAGCGCCGCATCATCCATGTGGACATGGACGCCTTCTACGCCTCCGTCGAGCAGCGCGACGACCCAAGCCTACGCGGCGTGCCCCTGGCGGTCGGCGGGTCACGCGAGCGCGGCGTGGTGGCCGCCGCAAGCTACGAGGCGCGGCGGTTCGGGGTGTATTCCGCCATGCCCTCCGTCACCGCCCGGCGGCGCTGCCCGGAGCTGGTGTTCGTCCGGCCGCGCTTCGAGGTCTACAAGGCGGTGTCGGCGCAAGTCCACGCCATCTTCGCCCGCTACACCCCGCTGATCCAGCCGCTGTCGCTGGACGAAGCCTATCTCGACGTGACCCATCCCCTGCTGGACCGCGGCTCGGCCACTGCCATCGCCGGGGAGATCAGGGCCGCCATACGCGCCGAGACGGGCCTGACCGTCTCGGCTGGGGTGTCCTACAACAAGTTCCTGGCCAAGCTGGCGTCCGACCACCGCAAGCCCGACGGCTTGTTCGTCATCACGCCGCGCATGGGGCCGGGCTTCGTCGAGGCGCTGCCGGTGGGCAAGTTCCACGGCATCGGTCCAAAAACCGCGGCGCGGATGACGGCGCTCGGCATCCACACGGGCCTCGACCTGCGGGCGCAGCCGCTTGCGTTCCTCACCGAGCACTTCGGCAAGTCGGGCGACTACCTGTATGGCGTGGCCCGCGGGGTGGACGACCGGCCGGTGCAGGCCGACCGGATTCGCAAGTCGGTCGGCGCGGAACGGACCTTCGAGCGGGACGTGCTTCGCTGGGAGGAGGTGGAGCCGGCGCTGGCGCCCGTGTTCGCCCAGGTTTGGGCGGCATACAGCCGCGGCGGGCATTCAGGCCGCACCGTGACGGTCAAGGTGAAGTATGCCGACTTCCAGCAGGTCACGCGCAGCCGGTCGGGTGCTGAACCTGTCCCGACACAGACGCGGCTGGAACAGGTCAGCCTCGACCTGTTACGACCGCTGTTCCCGCCGCGGCTCGCGGTGCGGCTGCTCGGCGTCACACTGTCCAACTTGGACGACAAGCTTTGTAGGGGCGTCTCGCAGCTTGCTCTGGGCTTCTGATGAGATGGCTGCTTCTGACCCAAGCGGACTGGTGGGCCGGCAGGCTATGGTCTAGGTCTCCTCGCCTTCGAACGGGAGAGACAAGCAATGGCGACTGGTACTGTGAAGTGGTTCAACGCGACCAAGGGTTTTGGCTTCATCCAGCCGCAGGATGGCAACCAGGACGTGTTCGTGCACATCACGGCCGTGCATGCGGCCGGGCTGCAAGGTCTGAACGATGGTCAGAAGGTCAGCTACGACGTTGTTGCCGAGCGCGGCAAGCAGGCGGCCTCTAATCTGAAGCTCGCCTGACGCGGGTTTGGGCCTGCTCCGCGGGAGCGGTGCAGGCTCCTGCCACGTGTGCCCCGACCGGGGCGGCCTGGTCCGCCCGTATGCTGACGGCAACGACGCCGTGGCTGGGTCGCGCCGCACTTTCCCACGCGCATCCAGGAGGCGCGTACCCATGGTCAAACGTCGCAAACAGGAAGACATCGCCGGGGTGCTTGAGTTCGAGGGCCGAACCAGCGAGGACCCGGAGGTCGTGGCGTGGCTGGCCGAGCACAAGGCGCGCAAGGGAGGCAAGGTCCGCGTGAGCCAGGGCGGCACAGGTGTGCGCGTGATGTTCAGCGAGAAAGCTGACATGGCGTTGTGGGAAGCACGGGCTAAACAGGCGGCTCGGGGCAAGGAGCCTGCTGCTTCGTGAGCAAAGCGAACTGGGTATGGCTGCGCTCTGCTCTCTGGATGAAAACTCCAGGGCCGGCCTTCAATGGACGACGAGTCGAATTGCGGTACCTGACCCCAATCGGACATGCAGCTTACCAGGGCCATACGACTGGAGTTGGCCGGGAGCGGACGATCCGGTTTGAGATGAAAACTGTGGAAAGCTGCCGTTCGATCGCCTTGGCGCACACTGCGGCGCTCCGTGGTGCAGGACGTCAATGGGTGACGTGGGTGCCGGGCCGTCGCCCGTCGTTCCATCGGCCGCCGATTGCCCGCTCGATCTGGGCCGCCAACTGCAGTAACTGGGGCAAAACCCCGGGCACGCAGTTGCAGCAGAACAAAGGTCAGAGTGGGTCGGTAACTCTACCACATTGAATATATGCGGCTTTTTTCGTTCTTTTAGTGATATAGATTGGAATGCGGTTCGTCTTTGCCCGGGGTTTTGCCCCAGTTACCAACTGCAGCAACAATCCATCATCGGCCTGCTTCGCCTGCGCCTGGATGCCCAACGGGACCCCGTTCTCCTGCGTGCCCAGCGGCAAAGAAATCGCCGGGATGCCGCAGAGATTGGCCAGCGGTGTGTAGGCAAAATTGCGCCACAGATTGCCGAACCAATCGAGCACGGAAGGATTGTCGCTCAGCGTCAGATACTCCGTGGTGCCGATCGGTGGGGTGGGCAGGGCGGTGATCGGGGTCAGGATGATGTCCCAGTCCTCGAAGAACCGGCCGAAGCCGCGGGCAGTGGTGTTGAACACCGCCTGCATCTGCGCCCGCTCGGTATAGGTGGTGTGCCGCCCGGCCTCCCAGATGCGGATGTTGATCGGCTCGACCAGCGCCTCGGGCGGCTGCTCAAGGCCGAGCGGCGCCAGCAGGTTGGCGATGGTCTGCGCGAAGTTGCTGATGTAGCAGGTCGTCTGCGCGGCGAAGGCGGACCGGAAATCGATCGCCGGCAACGCCCAGTCGACGTGATGCCCCAGCCGTTCCAATAGGCGGCCAACCCGATCCAGCTCCGCCACAAAATGCGGGATGGCGCGATAGTCGCCCCATTCATGCGACAGCGCGATGCGCAGCCGCGCCGGGTCGCGGCGGATAAGCTCGACATAGGGTTCTGCTGGCGTCCAGTACGGCATGAACTCCCCGGGCGCGCCGCCGCGACATGCATCCACGAACGCGGCCGTGTCGCGCACCGTGCGAGTGTGACAGCCCTGGATGGAGACCAAGCCGGTCAGGTCCGAGGCGTACGGCGCGATGGAGAACACGCCGCGTGATGGCTTCAGCCCGATATTGCCGCAGGCCCCAGCCGGGATACGGATGGAGCCGCCGCCATCCGTTGCATGCGAGATCGGCAGCACGCCCGCTGCAACCGTGGCCGCGCTACCGGCGGAAGACCCGTTGGTGGTCATGTCGAGGTCCCACGGATTGCGCGTCACGTAGACCGCCGGGTTCTCCGCGGCGGAGCAGACGCCGAACTCCGGCGTGGTGGTGCGGCCGATTATGTTCAGCCCGGCCCGGCGTATGCGCCCCGCCAAGTAGCTGTCCGCCGTACTCCGATGGCCGCGCATCAGGCGCGAGCCCATTTCCTGCAGCCGGCCCGCCAGGGTGGGGCCCAGATCCTTCATCAGATAGGGCACGCCGGCGAAGGGACCGGCCGCGTTCATCCCGTCCAGCAGCGGGTCGGCGACAACGTCTGCGAACAGCTCCACCACCGCCGACAGCGCCGGGTTCACCAAGGCGATGCCAGCGGCGGCTTGCTGCGACAGCTCGGTGGGCGTGATCTCGCCGGCACGCACGCGCTCGGCCAGCGCCGTCGCGTCGTGCCCAGCCCATTCGTCCCAACTCATCGCCTGCGTCATATCGTGACCTGTCCTTGACTTTGCCGTGTGGCTAAGCGGTCTTGAGCGCCGCAGCATAGCTCGGCCTAATGCCGCAACCCAGGGCCGGAGATCCGAGATGCTTACACGCCGCAGCCTGCTTGCCGCCTCCGGCGCCACCCTCGCGGCGCCCGCCATCGCGCTCGCCGCGAACAGCAGCGTGCTAAAGTTCATTCCGCAATCAGACCTCACGGTCCTGGACCCGATCTGGACCACCGCCTACGTCACCCGCAACCATGGGCTCATGGTCTTCGACACGCTCTACGGCATCGACAGCACATACGCCGCGCAGCCGCAGATGGTCGCCGGGCATGTCGTGGAGAATGATGGCAAAGAGTGGCGGATGACCTTGCGCTCCGGGCTCAAGTTCCACGACGGCACCTCGGTGCTGGGACGGGATTGCGTGTCGTCCATCAATCGCTGGGGCAAGCGCGACGCGGTGGGGCAGACCGTCTTGGCCTATACCGACGAGCTGTCCGCGCCGGACGATAAGACTATTGTGTTCAAGCTGAGGAAGCCTTTCGCTCTGCTGCCGGACATGCTGGGCAAGGTGGGTAGCAGTATCTGCGCGATCATGCCCGAGCGCTTGGCCCGCACCGACCCTTTCACCCAGGTGACCGAGATGGTCGGCAGCGGTCCGTTCCGCTTTGTTGACAGCGAGCGCATTATTGGCAGCCTGGTGGTCTACGAGAAGTTCGCCGACTATGTGCCGCGTGACGGCGGTACGCCGCAATGGACCTCCGGCCCCAAGCGGGTCTCGCTGGATCGGGTGGAGTGGCACCCGATACCGGACCTGGCCACCGCTGCGGCGGCCATGCAGAGCAAGGAAATGGACTGGTGGGAAACGGCCAGCGCGGATGTGATGCCACTGCTCAAGGGCATGCAGGCGCAAATTGCCGACCCGACCGGGTATATCGGCTGTCTGAGGATGAACGAAGTGCAGCCGCCGTTCGACAACCCGGCGATCCGCCGCGTGCTGCTGCAGGTCGTTGACCAGGTCGACTACATGCAGGCGGTTGCTGGCGATGATCCGAAGCTGCGTCACACGCCCGCGGGTTTCTTCTGTCCCGGCCTGCCGATGGCGAGCGAAGCCGGGTTGGATGTGTTCACCAAGCCGCGCGACTTCGCCGCGGCGAAGCGGGCGCTGGCAGAGGCCGGTTACAAGGGCGAGAAAGTGGTGCTGATGGGCGCCTCCGACCTGCCGAACCTAAAGGCGCTGGGGGACATCTCCGCGGACCTGCTCGCGCGCGCCGGGTTCAACGTGGATTACCAAGTGCTGGACTGGGGCACGGTCGTGCAGCGCCGCACCCGCAACGAGCCAGTGGGCCAAGGCGGCTGGAGCGTCTTCGGCACCTTTTGGGCCGGCCTTGACCAGGCGACCCCGGCCAACAACGCCTTTCTGCGCAGCCCCGGCGAAAGCGGCACCTTCGGCTGGCCCAAGAGCGAGGCGCTGGAAGCGATGCGGCAGCAATGGCTGGACACCTCGGATCTGGCGGCACAGAAGGCGCTGGCGGCACGGATCCAGCAGCAGGCGTTGATCGACCTGCCTTACCTGCCTCTGGGGCAATATTTCTTCTCGACCGTGTTCCAGAACAACGTGAGCGGCGTGCTGGACGGCCCACCCTTGTTCTGGAATGTCAGGAAGGCGTCGTGAACTTTCGGCCGTTCGCCTGCGCCGTCGCACCGGGCTTGACCGTGTCATGTTCGGCGGGAGGGTTTCAATCGCAATGCCGCTGAAGACGGGCCTAGCGCGACCTCGGCACCATCCGAGCCTGGCCGAGAGTCGACTGTCCGCAATGGAGCGGGAGATGCGGGTAAGCGGACGTTGGCCAGGCGGTAAAGTTCGGCAGCTTTCGGCCCATCACCGCCTTAACTGGAATGTCCGGTTTGCCTCGCCGATGTCCCGAAACGGACCGGCAGCTTTCCACCTTCAACAACGGCAGCCGCGCCTCGGCCGACTATCGCGGCGTGATTGCCCCAAAGCCCGGTTCGCCCTAGCGTGCCCTGGTTGGCGATAGGGGGAGAGATGCTGGACAGCCGCGCATCTTGGGCGCGTCTCGGCCTGCTGCTGCTTGTGAGTTCGATCGGTGGCGTCGGCATGTGGTCCGTGGTGGTAACCCTGCCGGCCGTGCAGGCGGAGTTCGGCGTGGCGCGTGCAGGGGCTGCACTGCCCTACACGCTCACGATGCTGGGCTTTGCCGCCGGCGGCGTCGTGATGGGGCGAGCGAGCGACCGCTTCGGCATCGCGCGCGTCGCGGCCGTCGCCGGCGTGATGCTTGCGACCGGCTACGCGCTCGCCAGCCGCACGCACGATCTGCTGACCTACGCGCTGGTGCACGGCGTGCTGATCGGGATGCTCGGCTCAGGGGCGATGTTCGGGCCGGTCATGGCCGACGCGTCGTTGTGGTTCCGCCGCCGGCGCGGTGTCGCCGTGGCGGTTGCCGCGGCCGGAAACTACGTGGCGGGCGCGGTGTGGCCGCCAATCGTGGCAGCAGCGACGCAGTCCTACGGCTGGCGCGCGACCGAGCTCGGCATCGGCGTGATCATGCTGCTCACCATCCCCCCGCTGGCCTGGCTGCTGCGCGTGCCGTCTCCTGTGCAGCAAGGCGCTGTTGGCGCCAGTGCTGCGGCGGCCACGTCGCAAGCGCGGCTGGGCCTGACCCCAGGCGCTCTGTTGACGCTGCTCGTGGCCGCGGGCCTTGGTTGCTGCGTCGCAATGTCGATGCCGCAGGTGCACATCGTCGCCTACTGCGCCGACCTCGGCTACGGCCCGGCGCGCGGGGCGGAGATGCTGTCGCTCATGCTCGGGCTCGGCATCATCAGCCGTGTCGGGTCCGGCTGGGTCGCCGACCGCATTGGCGGCCTGCCGACCCTGCTCGTCGGCTCCATACTGCAATTCGCGTCTCTGTCGCTGTTCCTGTTCTTCGACACACTCACGTCGCTCTACGTGATCTCCGGGCTGTTCGGGCTGTTCCAGGGCGGCATCGTGCCAAGCTACGCAATCATCGTGCGTGAGTATTTCCCGGCGCGCGGCGCGGGCGCGAAAGTGGGGCTGGTGCTGGCGGCGACCATCGTCGGCATGGCGCTTGGCGGCTGGATGACCGGGGAGATCTTCGACCGCACCGGATCGTATCGCCTTGCATTCGCCAACGGGATCGCGTGGAACCTGGTGAACGGCGCGATCGCCGCAACGCTGCTGTGGCGGGCGCATCTTCGGCGTGGCGGCGGAGACGTTGCGCGGGCAGCGATAGCCTAGGCCGTTGATGGCTTTTCCAGGCCTGGCGTGGGCCAGACATATCACCGAAGTTGATCCAACGCGGCTCTTCATAGCCGATGTGCGACCGGTCGAGATTGGCCGAGAGCGGACGATTTGCTCCCGGGTTACGAACCCGGCGAAGAGGACGCTGGCGCAGGGCAGCTGTGGCGGCGGCGGCACTCACACGTCAAGCCAAGCCGTTACCGGGGCCGACCAGCCGCCCCGATGGGACCCATGTCAGGGTCACGCATCCGCGCTGCCAGGATGTGGCGCAGTGGGGGCAGGTTACCCAGCCGCAACGCCCCGTTTCGCAGCAGGCGCGCTGGCAGGCTGTCCCCGGCCGCGTAGAGCCGCATCAGCGCTTCCGCCCCAGCGAAGAACAGCCGCGTCTCGGCACGGTGCGCCGCCTCGTAGCGCGCCAGAGCGGCCGGGTCGGCCATGTCCCGTCCGGCCGCAAACGCGGCCCGCAGTTCCCGCGCCAATGCGTGCTGCCCGAGCATCCCGAAGTTGAAGCCATGCGCGGTCGTCGGGTGCATGCCGACCGCAGCGTCCCCTAGTAGGGCGAAGCGCCGGCCGACGAAACGGGCGGCATAGGCCGTCACCACCGGCACGGCATGCCGCCCGCCAACCGGCCGCATGGTGCCTAGCCGGCCACGGTAGCGCCGGGTCAGTTCGCAGCCGAACGCCGCGTCGTTCATCCGCAGCAGAGCGGTCGCATCGGCCTCCCCGACTGTCATCACGGCGGAGGACCGGCCGCCGTTCAGGGGCAGCGTCACCAGGGTCTGGCCATACTCGAACCAGGCCGTGGCCGTCTCGTGGTGCGGGAGGGGATGCGCGACCGGGCAGACCAGCATCCGTTGCCGGTAGTCGTGCAGCGCCGCGCCGATGCCTTGCTGCTGACGCAACCGCGACCGCCTGGTATCGGCCGCGACGACCAACGCCGCCGTCAGAACCTGGCCGTCGGACAGGGTGGCCATCGTGCCACCCCCCTGCGCCCGGACCGCGGCGACCGACAGGCCCGGCAGCACGGCCACGCTTGGAAGGCCCCGCACGACGGCGTGCAGGCTGCGGCGAAGCCAATGGTTGGGCACGAAACGCCCCAGCATGTCGCTGCCCCTCCCGCTGTGCCCAAGCTGCATTGCGTAATCGGATGGCCCGTTGAGCACCTGCATGCGGTGCAACGGTGCGATCTGGCTCGCCGGGATCTTGGCCCAGGCGCCCAGCGCCACCAGCATCGCGATGCTGTGGTCGGTCAGCGCGATCTCTCTTCCATCGTCGGCGGGATCCGCCAAGGCTGCTTCCGCCTGCGGGTCAACCAGCGCGATCCGCAGCCCGGCTCCGGCCAGGGACGCGGCGAATGCCAAGCCCACCGGCCCGGCCCCGGCAACGACGATATCGAAAGCTCGTGCTACGCTGTCCCACCTGATCCTGTTCCGACCTAGATGAGGCGGTGACGGGCAACCGGGAAGGGCACGCCCGGCTCCTTGGTGGAACAGGGGCAGGCCTTTGCCGTTCAATGGGTCACTCGCGAGGAATGACGATGATCGGCAGGGCCAGGATACTCCGCTCTGCCTTCGTTTCCGGGAGCGGCGCCAGCTTCGGTTCAGCGGCCGCGCTGGCCGTGGCGGCGCAGGTGGACGGTAAGGCCGCGGTCCGACCGATCAACGCGACGAGCCAATGGCTCAACGGCGAGGCCGCCGGGTCGCATGAAGGTTTCGACGGCGCCCACACCGTCGTCGGGTTTTTGACCAACCATGTCGCGAGCATCTCCGGGGCCGTGTTCATCGAAGCGTGGCGTGCACGGCGGTGTTCGGCGGGTCCGTTCTCAATGCTGCGGGACGCGTTGATCATGTCGGCGGTCGCGGCGGCGGTGGGTTACGGCGCAACGCCGAAGCGGTTCACCCCGGGATGGGAGTTCGTGGTGTCCACAAAGGGTATGGCGGTCGCCTATGGCGGGTTGGCGGTCGGACTGGCCGCCGGCGCGCTGCTGACGCAATCGGCTCGGCGCCGTGGCAACTGACCCGGCCCGCCATCGGCAGCCAAAGGCCACGCATCAAGCGGTGAGTGGCCGAAACTGGACTGGAAGCTTTGGGGCTGGGATTTGGGACAGCGGACATAGAACGGACAGGAGGGTTGTGGAGGCGGCGCTTCTCGATGTAGCCGGAGCTGTGTTCCTGCGCGCCGCCATCTCGGTGGAGTCAGCAAGCTACAAAAAAGGGGAGAACCGAGTGTTCAGTCATGTCATGATCGGGAGTAACGACATTACCCGGTCGAAGTCATTCTACGATGCCCTTGTCGGGGCCATCGGCGGGAAGCCCGGTGTGCAGGACCCGAAGGGACGCCTGATCTATGCACACCGCGGCGGCCGCCTTCTGATCACGAAACCCATCGACGGCGAGCCTGCTACTTGTGCGAACGGGGGCACAATCGGTTTTGCGGTGGATAGCTCCGAAGAAGCTGATGCCTGGCACAAGGCTGGTGTCGAGAACGGGGGCACGGCGATTGAGGATGTGCCCGGTGTGCGTGAGGGTAGCTCCGGCAGCTTGTATCTCGCCTACCTCCGTGATCCGGATGGCAACAAGCTCTGTGCGCTTCACAGAATGGCTGCCTGAGCGGCGTCGCGAACGACTGGCTTAGAGGTGCAGCTTCTCCGACATGAGGATCTATCGGCCAGGTGATTTGCTTCAGCTGGCCGAATGCGGCCTGTCCGCTCTGGAGACGACGGTGGCGAGGAGCGGACGCTAGCCGGCCACCGGCAAGCTCGACAAACGCGGTCTTGCCTCCGGGACCGTTCCGGACGCAGCCTGACCCGATGCCAATCTACGAAGCCAGCGCGCAGCTTCTCACCGCCATCCCCGTCACCAGCTTCGCGGTCCTCGGCCTCAAGGAGCGCGGCGACCTGCAACGCCTGCTCGCTGGCCGCCCGCATCGACGCGCTGGAGGGCGGGCTGCTCGTGCTGGCGGAGGAGTTCGCCGACTGGGCCGACAGTGTCCGGCGCATTGACCTGCTGTGCCTCGCCTCCGAGACACGGCTCGTGGTGGTCGAGCTCAAGCGGGACGAGGATGGCGGGCACATGGTGTAAGTCAGCGGTGGGTCTCGATGCTGATCAGCGCCGCAACGCACTGATACCAATGGCCGAAAGTTCTGACCCGTCAGACCATGCTGTTCCGAAGGACGCGAGCGGCTGGGCACAGGTCAATATTTTCGGCGGTTGGTATGAGTATTTAAAATTCCCGTGGACCCGGTATCTGCGCTGATTAAAAGCCGGAAATCGCGCTGTTCCTGGAGGGGGGCTGGGCGGGCCTGGAATGGGACGGGGGGGACGGCGACTGGGAGGTGCTTGAGGGCGAACCTGGCCCGGAGGTGCTGAACGGCCCGCTCAGGCTGTCCAAGGGCAGCAAGCGAAGGGTGCCGCGGAACCAGCTGCAGTGACCTGAAGCCGGGGTAGCCAACAGCACCCTTCTTGGGGCCGGAAAGCGCCGCCGCCTTACAGCACTCGACGCCGCATCCCAGATACCGGATCAATGCCGCACGATGATCTCCTCATGCCCGATCTCGGCGTCCCGGACGGGAGCAGGACGGCAACGGCGCTGACCGCGCCAGCCGGTTCCAGCCCTATGGTCCACGCCTACATGGCGGCGCGTGCGGCGGCACGCGGCCATTTGGTGCTCTACCGCGTCGGTGAGTTCTATGAAGTGCTGTTCGAGGATGCCGCCATCGTGTCGCGCGTGCTGGGCATTGCCCTGACGCGGCGGCCGCAGAAGAACGCCGACGACATTCCAATGTGCGGCATCCCGGCGGGCTCGGCAGATGCCGCAGTCGCGCGGCTGCTGGCCGCCGGACGCAAGGTCGCCCTGTCCGAGCAGCCCGGCGAGCCGTCCGGGGAGCGCCCGCTCCGGCTTGTGACGCCCGGCACCACCGTGGACGCCGGCGTGCTGGCCGCGGGTCGCCCGAACAACCTGGTCGTCGCCCATGCGCACGGCGGGATGGTCGGGTTCGCCTGGATGGACCTGTCCACCGGCGAGGGTGGTTTGTCCATCGCGTCCCTTGGCGGGTGCGGTGCCGCCCTGGCTCGGGCCACGCCGTCCGAAGTTCTGGTGTCGCGGTGGCCAGAGGAGTCGGATGCCTTGGCTGTTGCGGTCCGCGGGTCCGGGGTGCGCTTCACCGACCTTCCCCGGGACGGGCTGTCGCCGGAGGGAGCGGAGTCCACGCTGGCCGAAGCGCACGGCCCGGCCTGGCGCGACGTCTTGCGCGGCTCCTCGCCGCCCGAGCTGGCCGCCTATGCCGCGCTGCTGGCCTATGTGCGCGGCGTTCTAGGCCGATTGCCGGCAGCCCTTGCCCCGCCCCGGCGTGCGGCGACGGGAGACACCATGGAGATCGACGGCCCGACCCTGCGCGGGCTGGAAGTGTTCACTTCGCCCTCTGGCCGAGACGGTTCGCTGTTGTCCGTCATGGACCGGACCGTGACAGCCCCGGGCGCCCGGCTCTTAGTCCGGCAGCTATCGGCCCCGCTGACCGACCCGCGCATCATAGGGCGGCGGCTTGCGATGGTCCGCTGCCTCAAGGACGACCCCGGGCTGCGGTCCGACTGCCGCGACACGCTCGGCGGCATGCCGGACGTGCTGCGGGCCTGCGGGCGCCTGTCGCTGGGCAAGGCTGGACCCCGTGATCTCGCGGCCGTCCGCGACGGCCTGGACCGCGCCGCCACGCTGGCCAGGAGGCTGGGCGCATCGCCGGAGCTGCCGGCTGGCCTGGCCACGGTCGCCCGGGATCTAGCGGCTGCTGCCGGGCAGGGCTTTACCAAGCTGGCCGGCACGCTCCGGCGCGCGCTGGCGGCGGACCCGCCATCCACCACGAAGGAGCCTGGCTTCATCGCCACTGGCTATGCCGTGCGGCTGGACGCTGCCCGCACCGACATGGCCCGCGCGAAGGAGCACATCGAGGCGCTCCAGGCACGCTACGCGGCGGAGACCGGGGTCAAGCCGCTCAGGATACGGACGAACGGGGCGGTGGGCTACCACGTCGAGGTGCCGTCGTCGCATGCCTCAGCGCTCGGCGCCGGGTTCACGCTGCGCCAGGGCCTGGCCTCCTCGACACGCTTCAGCACCCGCGAGCTGGATGCGCTTGCCGCCGCCTTGGAGGACGCTTCCGACCGGGCGAGGAGCGCCGAGCTGGCCGCCTTTGCCGACCTGTCCGCGGCTGTCATGCAGCACCGGGAGGCTCTGGCCCGGGTCGCCCACACCGCGGCGGCACTCGACCTGGTGGCAGGGCTGGCCCAGGCGGCGGGGGAGGGGCACTGGACCGAGCCGGAGTTGGTCGACGACGCTGGCCTGGACATCGAGGGCGGCCGTCATCCTGTCGCCGAGGCGCTGCTGGAAGCGCAGGGCCGGGCGTTCGTGGCCAACGATTGCCGGATGGGCGACGCTGACCGGCTGTGGCTGCTGACCGGGCCGAACATGGCGGGCAAGAGTACCTTCCTCCGGCAGGTCGCGGTCATTGCTTTGATGGCCCAGGCCGGTTCTTTCGTGCCGGCGGACCATGCCCGGATCGGCATCGTGGACAAGCTGTTCAGCCGCATCGGCGCATCGGACGACCTTGCAGCCGGGCGCAGCACGTTCATGGTGGAGATGCTGGAGACGTCAGCCATCCTGAACCAGGCGACCAGCCGTTCGCTTGTGATCCTGGACGAGGTGGGGCGCGGCACTTCGACGCACGACGGCCTTGCTATCGCACAGGCATGCCTGGAGTTCTTGCATGACACCGTGGGGTGCCGGACACTGTTCGCCACACACTTCCACGAGCTTGCCGATGCCGCTGACGCCATGCCGAAAACCGCTTGCATGGCGATGGAAGCGTCTGCCGGCCGGCACGGGGACATCTTCACCTACCGGATCGGCCGTGGCCGGGCCGGACACTCCCATGGTCTGAAGGTGGCTGCCTTGGCCGGGATGCCGGCGCCGGTGCTCGCTCGTGCGGCCAAGCTGCTGGCCATGTACACCAGCGACGCACCCACCAAGATCCTGCAACAGTGAGCGGTAGTGTCTCAGTCTGAACGTCGGCTTTCGACCCAACTCGGCCGCAGGCGGGCTGGTCAGACTATCGCGGTAGCGGACATCAACCAATGTGGTATTCCGGCGGGTTAGCGCCCAACTCGGTCTTGCCGCTGGCTGTCCGAGATTCCCGGAGGCGGACATGGTGTTCCCGATCGCAATCGGTCAAGGCTGGTGGAAAGCAGTCAGTCCGCTTCTAGATGGACCGGATGATCCAGATCGCGGTTGTCTCCGATGTGACTTTTCCGGGTAGGATGCGAGCAGATGGCAGATCGTCTGCCGGCGCCCTATTCAGGGTGGTCAGAAAAATGGGAAGACGTCGTGACAGAAATCGAGACTCGCACCATCCGAAAAGTCATGTGGCGGCTGATGCCGATCCTGTTCATCTGCTACTTCGTGGCATACCTGGACCGGGTGAATGTCGGTTTTGCGAAACTGCAGATGAACTCGGCGCTCGGAATGTCCGAGGCTGCATACGGCTTCGGCGCGGGCCTATTCTTCATCGCCTACTTCCTGCTCGAGGTCCCTTCCAACCTGGCTCTCGCCCGGTTCGGGGCGCGGCTCTGGATCGCGCGGATCATGTTCAGTTGGGGCCTGATCTCGGCTCTGTTCGCCTTCATCCGGCCGATTTCCACGGCGACGGGCGTGTCGCCGGAATGGGTGTTCTTCATCCTCCGCTTCCTGCTCGGCATTGCCGAGGCGGGCTTCTTTCCCGGCATCATCTTCTTCCTGACCCTCTGGTTTCCCTCGATCTACCGCGCCCGCGTGGTGTCGCTGTTCATGCTGGCCATCCCGTTCTCCTCGATCGTGGGGGCTCCGCTGTCGGGAGCCCTGCTCAATGTAACTGGAGCATCCCTCGATGGGTGGCAGTGGCTGTTCATCATCGAGGCCATACCCTCGGTGCTCATGGCAGTGGCGGTCGTCGTATATCTAACCGACCGGCCGGAGCAGGCGACGTGGCTCCAGCCGGATGAAAAGGCGTGGCTGACGACCCGTATCAATGGCGAGACCAGCAAGAAACAGGCGGTTGAGCATCTAAGCATTGGCAAAGCCATGACCGATCCACGGGTGATGCTCTGCGCGTTCATGTATTTCTGCCTGAATGCGGCGAGCTACGGCGTCGCCTTCTTCCTGCCGACGATCGTCAAAGGCTTCGGCGTCAGCAACTACCAGACTGGACTGCTGGCGGCACTGCCCTTCGTGTTCGGCGCGGTCGGCATGGTGCTGCTCGGACGCAGTTCGGACCGGACGTTGAAGCGTCGGGAGCACGTCTTCGTGGCCATGGTCCTGGCTTGCGTGGGCCTGGTGGGCGCGGGCCTCTCGACATCGCCGGCGATGGTGCTCGGCATGCTTTGCCTGAGCCAGATCGGCGTGTCCGCCATGCCGCCGCTGTTCTGGCCTATTCCCGGCGCATTCCTGACCGGCACCTCCGCCGCTGCGGGCATCGCAACCATCAATTCGATCGGCAATCTGTCGGGCTTCGTCGGTCCCTATGTGATGGGATATCTGAAGGACACGACCGGCACCTTCACAATCGGGTTGATCCTGCTCGGCGTAACCGCTCTGGTCGGTGGAGTCGCCACGATGATGATGCGGGTCAATCCTAAACTGGAACAAGCGGACCCGGCCGAAGCGGTGGCGGCGCGTTAGACCCGGTTGGCTGTCTTCCGGAGCGGCTGATCGACGGCCCAGGCTGAAATAGCTTGGGCCGTGACCGTGCCAGAGGCGCTGGGGCACTTGCCTTGTTTCCCCGATCATTCCGTGGGACGCTAAGCAGCATCGGCGTCCCGGCGCTCCAGGCCAGCCTGGCCGCTCTCGGCCAGAACGCCCCCCCCGGGCGAATGTCCGGTCTTCGACCCACGTCGTTCCGAAGCGGACAGACGGCTTTCCACCAATGTCAGCCAACATACCAACGCCAGGCTATGTCCGCTTTCAGGATTTGTTCTTGGCTCGCGGTTGGCTGGGATGGGCGCAGAACAGTCGTTGAAGCTCCCTGTCGATAAAGTCCTCCCTCCATCATACCCGGCGGTAGAGGTCAGGGCCATTCGCATCCAGGCTTGCCATGCTTCCTCCAAGGAAGAGGAGCAACCACAATGGATGTTGAGACCGACGACACCCTGATCCAGGTCTGCAGGGACCTTCGAGCGGCAAACGGCGGCATCGCTTTGGTGGCAGGCGTGCAGCGCCAGCACGGCGAGAGCCTGGAAACCATCGTTCGGCTGCTCACGCCCGAGCCGGGTCCAGGGAAGGACGGCCCCTCGCTGGAGGAGCTGATTGGCGCGTTGCTGGTTCGCCTGGACAGCCAGTCCGCCTACCTGAAGGACATCACGGTCGGGTTGGCAAAGATCACACGCGACATGCCGCTCGATGTGGTCCAGGCCATCGCCGACAACTTCGGCGTCGAACCCACGAAGGGGTAGGGCAGGCAGGGATGATGACCTTCCGCAAGCTGGCCGCCAACTCGGACGGCAAGCTGATCCGCGCCTACTTCACCGAGCACGCGCCGGAGCCGCAGCCTGGCGCCGACCTGGAACCTGGCGCCAGGCCGGACGCCGGCGGGCGGCTGACCGCCTACTACACCGGCCGCGACACCCGGGCGACGTGGCGGCCTGACATGGCGCCCGAGATGACCGAGGCCATGGGTATCGACCCGGCCAAGCTGCCGGCCGACGCCGAGCTGGACCGGCTGTTCGAGGCGAGGCGGGCCGACACCGGCGAGAAGTGGCCGAGCGCCAAGGAGCGCAAGATCAGCGCCTACGACCTGACCGTGGCGCCGCACAAGTCCGTCTCGCTCGCCGCCGAGTTCGCCGCCTCGCCGGCAGAGGCCGGGGCGATCTGGGAGGCGATCAACCGCGCCAACGACGACACCATGCGCTACGTTGCACGCGAGATCGGCTGGGCCAGGCGGGGGAAGAACGGCCAGGATGGCGCCGAGCCGGGCGAGGTGGGCTGGGTGTCCTTCCGCCACCACACCGCTCGGCCGACGCTGCAGGTCAAGGACGGCGTGACCGGCATCACCTACCTGGCCGACGTGCCGATGTCCGGCGACCCGCACGCGCACATCCACAACGGCATGTTCAACCTGGTGGTGACGGCGGACGGCCGGACCGGATCGCTCGACACCAAGCGGCTGAACGACCGGGTCCACGAGTTCGGCGCCTTCTTCCAAGGACGGCTTGCAGACGAGCTGCGCAAGCTCGGCATCCACACCGCCTACGACGCCAAGGAGGAGGCCGTCGTGCTGACCGCCATCCCGCAGGCGGCGGTGGACCTGTTCTCCAAGGGGCGGCGGCAGACGGAGCGAAACGCCAAGGCGTATGCCAAGCGCCAGGGGCTGGACTGGGAGGGGCTGTCCGCCAACCGCAAGTTCGGCATCCTGTCCGCCGCGGCTGTGGCCGAGCGCCGCTCCAAGGGGGACGGGCGGACGGAGAAGGAAGGCTGGCGCGACCAGGCAGAGAGCATCGGCTGGGACCACAAGACGGTCCTGGACGGAGCCAGCCAGCCTGCCCTGACCGATGGCGAGCGGTTCAACCAGGCGTACGAGTTCGCAGCCCGCCACCTCGCCACCGAGTTCCACACTGCCGCCGTGATCGACCACAGCAAGCTGCGGACCCTCGCGGCGCGCGGGCTGATCGGCACGGGGGTCGCCGATGCTGACGACATCGACCAGGTGGTGTTGCTGATCGAGGAGCGGGGGATCGTGCTGGGCGGCGAGTGCGCGGCCCTGGTCGTCGGCGAGTTCGACGAGAAGGTGCGCGTCACCAACCTGGTCCAGGTCAGGATTGAGGAGGGGCTTGCCAGCCGCGCCAAGGCCGCGGCGGGCGACCATAGGGACGCATTGCCCGTTGCGGCCCTCCGGGCGGCAATCGACGCGTCCGGGCTGGACTTCGACCGTGACCCGGAGCACGGGGCGGCACAGAAGGCGGCGATCTACAGCCTGGGCACCGGCGGCCGGCTCGGCTTCGTGACCGGTGTCGCCGGGTCAGGCAAGACAACGCTGCTCAAGCCGCTTGTCGCTGCCTGGCAGGCGGACACCCGCTTGGATGCGGCCGGCCGGGAGGTGATCGGCGTAGCTACGGCCTGGCGCCAGGCCGACGCGCTGCAGGACGCCGGGATCAAGCGCACCGTCGCGCTCGTGCCCTTCCTACGCGGGGTGGAGGATGGCAGCATCAAGCTGTCCCGCAACACCGTCCTGGTGATGGACGAGGTGAGCCAGGTCGCCCCGCGGCCCTTCCTCAAGGTGCTGGAGCTGCAGGCGCGGCATGGTTTCACCATCAAGGGGCTGGGCGACCGGGAGCAGGTGCAAGCGATTGAAGCCGGCGACACCATCGAGATCATGCGGCGTGCCCTGCCGAAGGAGGCGATGCCCGAGCTGCTGACCACGGTGCGCCAGGAAACGGAGCGGGGCCGCCAGATCGCCGGGCTGTTCCGCCAGGGCAACGCGGCCGAGGCGCTGGCGATGAAGCGCGAGGACGGCACCGTGCGGATGGTCGGCGGCGACCAGGACGAGGTGATTGGGCACGTCGCCGCGCTCTACTTGCAGCGCCGGGATGCCCTGCGCGCGTCCGGGGCAGGGCGCGGCGTGACCATTTCCGTGCTGACCAACCAGGACGCGGCCGACGCCAGCCGCGCCGTGCGCGAGCTGCTCAGGGCGCGCGGCGAGCTTGGCGAGGACGAGATCGTCCATCCGGCCATCGACCAGCGCGGGGAAGCCTACGACCTTCCGGTGGCCACCGGGGACAAGGTGCGCCTGTTCCGCAAGACCTGGGCGCGGATCGACGGCGAGGGCTTCGGCTACATCGGCAGCAATGGCGACATCATGGACGTGGTCGGCCAGTCGGCTGCCGGCCTCCGGCTGCGTGACGCGGATGGCCGGGTGGGCGACGTGCAATGGCGCACCCTGAAGGACAGCCGGTCCGACCGGCTGCTGCTCGGGTTCGGGCATGCCCTGACCATCGACAGCGCCCAGGGCATCACCTCGGGCGAGCACATCAACGCCCTGCCGCGAGGCACGGCCGGGATCACGGCCTTCAAGAGCTACGTGGCCGAAAGCCGCCACGTCACCCAGGTCCATACCATCATCTCCGAGGCTGCCACCTTCGAGGCGGTCAAGCGGGAACGTGCCTTGGGCGACCAGGAGCCGATCACCACCGGGCACCTGTGGGAGCGGGTTGCGAAGGACATGAGCGACAAGCCGTACAAGTCGCTCGCCATTGACCTGATCGAAGCCATCGAGCGCGGCCAGGCAGAGGAGGTGGATCGCTTCATCCGCACCGAGCACCGGGTATTCGCCCAGCGCGCGGCAGGGCGGGACCACGCCGGCGAGCTGCAGAAGCGCCAGCGTGACGCGGAGGTGCGGGCGGTGCTGGCCAAGCACATCGTCCCGCTGGTCGCGGCCGTGGAGCGGCGGGAGGCAGCCATCCGTGAGCTGGCCGAAGCGGTCAACGCCTTCCCCGATGTCGTGCGCGCAAAGGTCAGAGCTGCCGTCATCGCCGCGAACCAGCAGCGCGAGACGGAACTGGCCAAGGTGGCGCAGGCCAGTAGACCTGGGTTCAGTCCTGGGTTCTAACGCGGAGGTCAGCCCTCTTTGGCGTCCAGGCCGAGGAGGGCCAGCTCCGCTTGGCCCTTGGCGAAGTTGGCGGTGCTACGCGGCCAGCCTTGCTGAGGTGGCCATCGGTGTCATGCGCGATGTGCCACTCGAACATCGGCCATTCCTTCCGGGGCCGCACGGTCAAATGCCACATGCTGCCCCGGCGTGCAGACGCCATGGCCCTGTGCGGGAAGCTCGTGGACCACTCGATGTGCATGATGCGGTGCAGCATACGCCTTGGGTTGTGCCATCTGCGAGGCAAGGTCTGTTCTGATCGGCCTGAGTACCTCCGCAGGCTGCAACCTTCGCCAAAGGGCAAGTTCCTCTCGGGCTTGCCAGTACCGGGCGTCATCATAGCAGCCGGCCGGCTCGCTACGGCCAGGCCCAGCCTCGTCTTCAAGGGTCAGGTCACGAGCGGAGCACAATGCTCGGTTGGAGGATGCGGAACGCGCCGCATCTGCTTGATCGCTCTTGATCCTACAAATTAGGACAATCTTCCGCTAGAAACCCTCTATCCAAAACTGCTTTGTTCCCTCTACGTTCTAGTTCGCGATTTGTGACAGGGAGGGCGCAGCACATGCAGACATCGACCATCGCTAGCCTGCGCACGCGTATCGCGGCACTGGAGCGCGGCCCGGGCGCGGTGCTTGCGCCGCAGCGCCTGTCCTTCGGCATGTCGGAACTGGACGACCGACTGCCCAACAGGGGTCTTGCCCTGGGCGCGGTGCATGAGGTGTTCGCAGGCGGTCCCGCCGTCGAGCACGGCGCGGCCCCGGCGCTGTTCGCCGCCGGGGTGCTGGCCCGCCGGCCCGGCCCGGTGGTGTGGATCATGGCCCGGCGTGACCTTTACCCGCCGGCCCTGGCCCGCGCCGGCCTCGACCCCGCCCGCATCGTCTTCGTCGAGGCCCGGCATGGCGCCCTGCGGGCCATGGAGGAGAGCCTGCGCCACCCCGGGCTTGCGGGCGTGGTCTGCGAGCACGAGGGCCGGTTCGACCTCACCGCCTCGCGGCGGCTGCAGCTGGCGGCCGAGGCCACCGACGTGCTCGGTTTCGCCCTGCGCCGGTCGCGCCGCTTCGACGACCCGGCGCTGAGCGCGCCCTCTGCCGCTTCGACCCGCTGGCGGATCACCGGCCTCCCCTCCCGTCCGCCCCTGCCGCATGCCCCGGACGTGCCCGGCCTCGGCCGCCCGGTCTGGCGCCTGGACCTGCTGCGCTGCCGGGGCGCGCAAGCCGCCAGCGTCATCGTGGAGGCTCCGGATGCGCAGGGTCGTCTCGCTGTACCTTCCTACTTGGCCGACCGACCGCTTGCGCCGGCACGGCTGCGCCGCACTGCCAGCGGGGCAGCCCCTGGTCACGCGGGCGCATGACGGCCGGCGAATGGTGATCGCCGCCGCGGACGCCACGGCCCAGACGCACGGCCTGCGGCCGCCCATGCCGCTGGCGCAGGCGATGGCCCTGGTGCCCGGCCTTGCCGTGGCCGACGCCGACCCGGACGGCGACCTGCAGGCGCTGCGGGACCTGGCCGCCTGGTGCCTGCGCCTGTCGCCGATGACCGCGCCGGACCCGCCGGACGGGGTCTGGATCGACGTCACCGGCTGCGCGCACCTGCATGGCGGCGAGGCGCCCATGCTGGATGCCCTGGCAGCGCAACTGTCCACGGCCGGGCTTGCCGCCCGTGCCGGCCTTGCCGACACGCCCGGGGCCGCCCACGCGGTGGCGCGTCATGGCGGGGACAGGATGGCCGTCGTCGTGCCGGGCGGGCACGCGGACGCGCTGTGGCCCATGCCGCTCTGCGCCCTGCGGATCGCCGGCCCGGCCCTGGACGGCCTGCACCGGCTCGGGGTCGAGCGGGTCGGCCAGTTGGCCGCCCTGCCGCGCGGCCCGCTGGCGCGGCGCTTCGGCGGCCACGTGCTGCTCCGGCTCGACCAGGCCCTGGGGCGGGTGGCGGAGCCGATCCAGCCGGTGCTGCCGCCGGAAACGGTCCATGTCCGCCGCGCCTTCTTGGAGCCGATATCCACAGCCGAGGCTTTCTCGGCGGCGATCCTGGTCCTGGTCGAGGCGGCCTGCGCCGCGCTGGAGCGGCGCGGGCTGGGCGCCCGCAGGCTCGACCTGGTGTTTGAGCGGGTGGACGGAGGCGTGCAGGTGGTGCGGGTCGGCACGGCCCGGCCGGCGCGCGCATCGAAACGGTAAATCCCGGCTTCGGCGTCGAGGCGATGCGGCTGGTGCTGCCTTTGGTGGAGCCGCTCGGTCCTGTGCAGTGCCGCGACGCGCTGGACGGGAACCTCGGCGACCAAACCGAC
>JAABUQ010004712.1_pt1 | contig 22904 bp, 21 predicted proteins | sample 5560001 | NCBI WGS metagenome assembly JAABUQ01 (sample SAMN10711888, study PRJNA513371) | rock metagenome | isolation source: Antarctica rocks | place: Antarctica: Victoria Land, Finger Mt nord | collected 2015-12-18 | reverse complement strand
CCACATCCCTGCTCCTATCTGCCCGTCCCGGCGGACACTCGTGATCTCCAACAGGCAGAGATGGGATCGAGGCGCAAACGAGTCACTCAAACAGGTTCTAAGACCGCCACCGAAAGCAACGTCATCTCGGCCATGAATACCGGCTCGGGCGGCAAATCGAACCTGGCCAGGAAACGTAGGACGTCGAACAGTGATGCCGTGGCGCCAAGCTTGTAGCAGTTCCAGGTCGAGTCCAAGCCCAACAATGCCCACTCCGCCTCACGTTTGACGGAGGCGGGCCGCGCTGAAGGGAATGCGGCTTTCAAGCAGCCGCGACGCGGGGCAGGGCGCGCAGCTTCCAGCCTGAGTCCGCCACGAAGGGCGCCTCTGCCGAGCCGGCACGATGGTTCCCCTTCCCCGATGGCGAACTGCCTAGCCATGCCGGCCCAGGCGAACCCGGACGGGTCAGAGCCTCATCCATGTCTGGCCATTCGCCGTCGGCTGGCAATCTGCCGGGATGGCGCGTCCCGATCGCCATCAGACCGCACGCCCGATCGCGTATCGAATCTCTGGATCCTTCTCTGGGGAGGCTCGCGCATTCCCCGCCAATGCCGCGAGGTGTCTTGCCCATGCTCCGAGAGCGGCCGCCTTTTCCACCTGGTATTTGTAAAGCTGGTAAACGCCCACAATGCCGCTCCGGCTGCCGGAGACGTGGTTCAACACGGCTTCCGTGACCTCCAACGGAACACCCAGGCGTTGAAAACCGCTGGCAGCCGTCCGGCGGAGGTCGTGCAACGTCCAACCTGTCACCCCGCATGCCTCGTCGAGTGCCCGCTTGGATTTGCTGAAGCCGCCGAACGGCTTCCCTTCCTCGCCCGGGAATACGAGTCCGCGACGGTTCACGGGCGGCTTGCCTATGACGTCCCGGACGGCGGGGGACAAGGGGACGATGATTGGTAGCCCGTTCTTCGTCCGCTCGCCCGGGATCGTCCATGTGGACAGGTCCCTTGACACTTCGGGCCAGGCAAGCCCGCGGACCTCGTCGCGCCGCTGGGCCGTCAGCAGCAGCGTGGCGACGATACGCCCGTACGGGCCCGGTGTGGCGAGGACGGCCTTCCACACCTTGACTGTCTTCTCGTCCGACAACACGCGGTCCCGGCGCCTCGTGCCCATGCGGACGGGCGGTTTGGAGAAGGGGTTGTCCGGCACGGCGCCGCGTTGCACGGTCCAGCCGAAGCAGGCGCCGCCGTATGCCGCGACCGAGCGGGCGATCGATGGGCTCAACTTGTCGAAGATGCCCACCAAGTCCTCACGCCGCAGCTGCCCGGCCGGACGTTCCCACCAACCGGCGTCGGTCAACGCCTTCCTCAACGCCCGTGGCGCTTCGACCCGGTAGCTCGGGCGGAGGTCGGCCAGGTGCAGCCGCTGCCAATCGTCGACGAGCTGCGCCAGGGTGAGGCGGTCGCGCAGGGCCTCTGCCTTTGCGATCGCGGCGGCGGCCTTCTGCGCCGCGGCCGTGTCGTGGCCCTGCGCGACCCGTCCCATGATGACGCGGGTCGCGTCGCGCGCAGCCGCCAGCGAGATCGCATCCGTGCTGCCCAGCGGGACGCGGCGCCTGCGCCCCTGGACGGTGTATTGGGCCAGGTAAGACTTGGAGCCTGCCGCCATGACGCGGACTGCCAGCCCGCGCTGCTCGCCGTCGAACACCATGCAGTCGCGCTTGCCAGGTGGACATGCTAGTCTCTCGATTGCCTGTTCTGTGAGCTTGGAACCCACTCGCCAACCTCCTCTGCCCGGATCCGCCGGGGACGCCGCGGACCTCCAGCGGACCTACCGGGCTGACGTGTTCTGTCGTTTCGTGCCGTTTGTGTCAGAGAGTGAGCTATGAGGCTGTGTGTAACAAGCTGTTTTTCATGGATTTTTCGAGGCTTCCCGTCTGGTCCTGGCGGACCCTGGCAGGTCGCCACTCCTCAATGGCATTCAGGAGGTCAGCGGTTCGATCCCGCTCAGCTCCACCATCGCTGACGGCCCACCCATGCGGTTCCCGCCGCCACGACGCCCTGCGGCCCGTAGCGGGACGCAATCCCGGGCTGCGCCGCCGCCGTCGCGGCCGGTGCCCGCCAACCTCGATCCCGTGCCGTTTCCAGGCGGCGCCGAAGCGGCGCTGGAGTTTGCCGCATTCGAAAAGGGGCTGCTTGAGCGTGGCAGCGGCAATGGCGGCGGCGGCATCGCCCGGAGCCGGGAGCCGCCGCCTGTCGCGCGGCGCACTCCGATCAGCGAGCCGAACCGGCATTCGGTCGGCTGGATGCTTGCCGGGGCAGGCGTGGCCGCCGCCGGCGCCGTTCTCCTCCTGCTGCTGAGCTCGGGCCTGCTGGCAACCAATTTGGCTGCTGTGCTGCGGGCCATCCCGCGACCATGACGTACGTCTGACGCAACCGTCTGACGCAACCCCGCCGTATCCTGAACGTTCTTGCGAGAACTCAGGGATTGCCGTCATGACCGACACGCCAAGCATGAAGCCCTACAAGGGTCCGGCCGGGGGCTGGGGGTCCGTCCGCTCGTTGGGCGGCATCCTGGCCAAGGAGGGCGTCCCGGTCAGCGGCGCCTTGGTGCTGACGCAGCAGAACAAGCCCCGTGGCTTCACCTGCGTGAGCTGCGCCTGGATCAAGCCGGCCGAGCCGCATGTGTTCGAGTATTGCGAGAACGGCGCCAAGGCCACGGCATGGGAGATCACCACCAAGCGGGTCGGCCCCGACTTCTTCGCCAAGCATACCGTCACCGAGCTGGAAGGCTGGTCGGACCATGACCTGGAGGCCATCGGCCGGCTGACCCATCCGATGCGCTACGACGCCGCGAGCGACACCTATGTCGAGGTCGGCTGGCAGGAAGCGTTCGACGACATCGGCGGGCGGCTGCGCGCCATGGACCCCAAGAAGGTCGTGCTCTACGCCTCCGGCCGCGCGTCGCTTGAGTCGTCCTACATGTATGGCCTGTTCGCGCGCATGCTGGGCAGCAACAACCTGCCCGACAGCTCCAACATGTGCCACGAGCCGACCTCGGTGGCGCTTCCCGCCAGCATCGGCGCGCCCAAGGGCACGGTGACGCTGGAGGACTTCGACAACGCCGACCTGCTGATCTTCGCCGGGCAGAACCCCGGCACCAACAGCCCGCGCATGCTGAACGAGCTGCAGAAGGCGCATAAGCGCGGCGTGCCGATCATCACCTTCAACCCGCTGCGCGAGCGGGCGCTGGAGCGGTTCCGCAGCCCGCAGCACGTGAAGGAGATGCTGACCTCGGTCGACACGCCGATCAGCAGCCAATACCACCAGGTCCGCATCGGCGGCGACGTGGCGGCGCTGACCGGGGTGTGCAAGCACGTCCTGGCGCTGGACGACGCGGCACAGGCAGCGGGCGGGCCGCGCGTGCTCGACACGGCGTTCATCGCCGAGCACACCCACGGCTTCGAAGCGTTCGCCGACGCCGTGCGCGCCCATCCCTGGGAAGCGCTGGAGCACCAGTCGGGCCTGAGCCGGGGCGCCATGGAGGCGGTGGCGACCGTGTTCGCCCGCAGCAACGCGGTCATCGGCATCTACGGCATGGGCCTGACGCAGCACCGCACCGGCGTCGAGAACGTGCAGATGTTCGTCAACCTGCTGCTGCTGCGCGGCAACATCGGCAAGCTCGGCGCCGGCATCTGCCCGGTGCGCGGCCACAGCAACGTGCAGGGCCAGCGCACCGTGGGCATCACGGAGAAGCCCGAGCTGGCGCCGCTCGACAAGCTCAAGGAGCTGTACGGCTTCGAGCCGCCGCGCGAGAAGGGCACGGACACGGTGGGCGCCTGCAAGCAGGTGCTGGCGGACGATGTGACGGCGTTCGTCGAGCTGGGCGGCAACTTCATCCGCGCCGTGCCGGAGACCGTGGCCATGGAGCGGCATTGGCGGGACATCCCGCTCACTGTGATGATCTCGACCAAGCTGAACCGCAACCACGTGATCCACGGCAAGGCCGCCTACATCCTGCCCTGCCGCGGCCGCATCGAGATCGACGTGCAGGCGACCGGCCCGCAGATCGTGACGACGGAGGACACCAGCGCCTGCGTGCAAAGCTCCCGCGGCATGCGGGACCCGGCCAGCGAGCACCTGATGAGCGAGCCGGCCATCATCGCCGGCATCGCGCAGGCGGCGCTGTCCCCCAACCCGGCGGTGCCCTGGGCGCAATGGACGGACGACTACAGCCTGGTGCGCGACGCCATCGAGCGGACCTATCCCAACCTGTTCGGCGATTTCAACCGGCGCATGGAAAAGCCCGGCGGCTTCCACCTGCCGATCACCGCGCGCACGCGGGACTGGCACACGCCGACCGGACGCGCCAACTTCATCGTGCCGCGCAGCCTTGAGGAGGACATCGCGGTTTCCGACGACGCGCGGGGCGTGCTGCAGCTCATGACGATCCGCAGCAACGACCAGTTCAACACCACGATCTACGGCTACCACGACCGCTTCCGCGGCGTGCGCGGCACGCGGATGACGCTGTTCATGCACACGAACGACATCGAGCGGCTGTCCTTGGCCGAAGGCGACATCGTGGCGCTGACGGCCGCGGTCAACGACGGCGTGGTGCGCCGGGTCGGCGGGTTCATCGTGACGCCGTACGACATCCCAGAAGGCTGCATGAGCGCCTACTACCCCGAGGCCAACCCGCTGATCCCCGTCTGGCACCATGCAGAGGGGGCGGACACGCCGGCCGCCAAGTCGATCCCCGTCACCCTGGAGAAGCAGGACCTGCCGCCCCAGCACCTCGCGGCGGATTGAGGCCCACCCTCAATCCGGCGTGCTCGCCACGATGCGAAACAGCAGGCCCTCCCCGTTGGGGGGGCCGAGGCGGACCAGGTCGCCCGGGCGGAACACGAAGCCCTCGAAGGTCCAAAGCGGGTCGTCCTCGCTGGCCATGCTCTGCAAGGCCCAGCCCTCGTCCAGGCGGATCAGCTCGGAGTGCCGGTCGTCCATGCCGGGCCGCCTGCGGATGGCGAGCCAAGGGGTTGGGTCGTCCGCGTAGGCGGACGGGTCGATCTGACCTTGCCGATTGAGGACGAGCCGGACGATGAGCCGGTCGTTGAGGTCGCCGTCGGGACGCCCAGGCCCCTTGGCCAGCACCATGGTCAGCTTCGCCATCACCTCGCCTTGAGCGCATCCATGGGAGGCCAGCGCGCTGGGCCGTCCTCGGTGCCATGGGTCCAAAAGGCCATAGCATAAACTAAGCCGCCCCGGATTGCACTCCGTTGCGCCGCCGCGTGCCGGATGCTTCCCGAAGTGTGGCTGACGGGCCGCAGGCCGGCCTAAATTGCCACGCGGACGCCCAGTTCCACGACGCGGTCGCTCGGGATGCGGAAGAACTCCGTCGCCGGCACGGCGTTGCGCGCCATGAACAGGAACAGGAACAGCCGCCAGGCCGGCAGCTTCGGCACCATGGCGCGCACCAGGACCTCGCGGCCCAGGAAGAAGCTCGCCTGCATGGGGTTGTAGGCGACTCCATGCGCGCTGAGTTCCTCCAGCGCGCGGGGGATGTTGGGGCTTTCCATGAAGCCGTAGCGCAGCACGACCCGGTGCACGTTGGGCGCCAGGTCCGAGACCTCGATCCGCCCGTCGGGGGGCGCCTGCGGCATGTCCATGTTCTGCACGGTGACGAACAGGACGTGCTCGTGCAGCACCTTGTTGTGCTTGAGGTTGTGGAGCAGCGCGGCCGGCACGTAGTCGGGGTTGCCGGTCAGGAACACCGCCAGGCCCGGCACCCGGATGGTGCGGGACTGCGGCAGCCGCGCCAGGAACGAGGCGAGCGGCAGGCTGTCCTGCTTCCAGCGCGCCAGCATCAGCTCGCGGCCCCGGTTCCAGGAGGTCATCATCGCCATCAGCCCGACGCCGAGCAGCAGCGGCACCCAGCCGCCCTCCGGGATCTTCAGCGCGTTGGCCGCGAAGAACACGAGGTCCACCGCGAAGAAGAAGCCGAACACCCCGGCGGCGAGGACGCGCGGCCAGCCGAACTGCCGCCGGAACGCCACCATCGCCAGCACGCAGGTGCACAGGAAGGTGCCGGTCACGGCGATGCCGTAGGCCGAGGCCAAGGCGTCGCTGCTGCGGAAGGCGAGGACCAGGATCAGCACGCCGACCAGCAAGGCCGTGTTCACCTGTGGCACGTAGATCTGCCCTTCCTCGGAATGGCTGGTGTGCAGCACCGCCATGCGCGGCAGGAACGACATCTGCATGCATTGCCGGGCGACGGAGAACGCGCCGGAGATCAGGGCCTGGCTGGCAATCACCGTCGCGGCGGTGGCGAGGCCGACGAGCGGCAGGCGCAGCCCTTCCGGCGCCATCAGGTAGAACGGGTTGGCCAGCGCCGACGGGTCGGCCATCACCAGGGCGCCCTGTCCGAAGTAGTTGAGCACGAGGCAGGGCAGCACGAAGAACACCCAGGCCAGCCGGATCGGCTGCGCCCCGAAGTGGCCCATGTCGGCATAAAGCGCCTCCGCCCCGGTCACGGCCAGCACGACGGAGCCGAGCGTCACGAAGGCGAGCCAGCCGTGGTGGAAGCAGACCAACGCCGCGTAATGCGGGGACACCGCCATCAGCACGTCGGGGTTGCGGGCGATCTGGAACAGGCCCATGGCCGCGAGCACGGCGAACCAGGCCGCCATCACCGGGCCGAACGCCCTGCCGATGCTGGCGGTCCCGCGGACCTGCACCGCGAACAGCGCCACGATCACCGCGATGGACAACGGCAGCACGAGGCTCTTGAAAGCGGGCGACACCACGTCCAGCCCCTCGATGGCCGAAAGCACGGAAATGGCCGGGGTGATCACCCCGTCGCCGAAGAACAGGCACGCGCCGCCCACGCCGATCAGGCCCAGCGCCGTCCGCATGGCGGTGCCGGCCGTGCCGCGCTGGGCCAGCGCCATGAGCGCCAGGATGCCGCCCTCCCCATGGTTGTCGGCGCGCATGACCAGCAGGACGTACTTCACCGTCACGATCAGGATCAGCGACCAGAAGATCAGCGACAGCACGCCGAGGATCTCGACCCGCGTGACGCCGACGCCGCTGAAGTGGACCAGGCTGGCCTTGAGCGCGTAAAGCGGGCTGGTGCCGATGTCGCCGTAGACGACGCCCAGCACGGCCAGAAGTGCTGCGGCGCGCAACGGGCGGCGGGCAACGCCGGGGAGGGCTTCGACGGCGAGGCTCACAGGCCCGGTCCGGAGGGCACGGCTGCGACGCAGCGCTGCAGAGTCATGTGATGTCCATCAATCGCGGGAACGGCGTCGGGCGGGACGCCGCGGCACTGATTAGGTTGGGAATATGTCATAGGCCCGCCGGCCTGCAAAGGGCAAGCCGGCCCGGCGCCGCGGCCCGGCGCCCCTCCCGGTTTGTTCATCGCCCCTCCGCCCCCGGCGGTGCGGGCCGGGCGCCGAAGATGGCGCTGCCGACCCGGACGTGGGTGGCGCCGTGAGCGATGGCGCTCTCGAAATCGCCGGACATGCCCATGGACACCACCGGCAGCCCGTGCTGCGCGGCGCAGGCGGCGAGCCAGGCGAAGTGCGGCGCGGGGTCGCCCTCCGCGGGCGGGATGCACATCAGCCCAGCCAGCGCGTCGCCGAAGCGGGCGCGGCAGTCCCGGATGAAGGCGTCGGCCTCCGCCCGCGGCACGCCGGCCTTTTGCGGCTCGTCGCCGACGTTGACCTGGACGAGCAGCCGGGGCAGGCGCCCCTGCCTGTCGGCGGCGTCGGCCAGGGCCTCGGCGAGGCGGGGGCGGTCCAGGCTCTCGATCACGTCCGCCACGCGCACGGCGTCGCGGGCCTTGTTGGTCTGCAGGCCGCCGATCAAGTGCACGGCGAGCGTGGGCAAGGCGGCGCGCAGGTCCGGGAACTTGGCCGCCGCCTCCTGCACGCGGTTCTCGCCGAATACGGCTTGCCCGGCCTCCATCGCTTCCCGCACGGCCTCGGCGGGGTGCGTCTTGGACACCGCGACCAGCGTGACGGACCCGGGAGGACGCCCGGCCTTCGCCGTGGCCTCGGTGATGCGGGCCTGGATATGGCGCAGGCGCCCAATCACATTGGGCTGCACGCTGGCGCCGGAGGAAGCGGGGGGAGGCGAGGAAACGGTCATGGACCATAGGCTTGTCACTTGGGCGCGCGGGGTCAAGGCGCGGCGGCGCCGCGCGGGCGGGCGGGCGGGCCGCGTGCCGGTGCTTTGGCTGTTCACCGACGACGCGCGCCTCCCCGATCCCTGCGGGGCGGTCGCGGCGCTGCCCCGGGGGCTGTGCGGCGTGGTGTTCCGCCATGACGGCGTGCCCGGCCGCGCCGCGCTGGCCCGGATGCTGGCCCGGCAGTGCCGCCAACGGGCGATCCCCTTCGTGGTGGCCGGCGACGCGCGGCTGGCGGCGGCGGTTGGCGCCGGCGTCCACCTGCGCGGGGGCCGCCCGGCGGACGGGCGACTCGGCACGCGGCGGGCGGGGGGGTGGCGCAGGACCGGTGCGGCGACGACCAGTTCCGCCCATTCGGCGGCCGAGCTGCGCCGGGCCTGGAGGGCCGGGGCAGACGCGGTGTTCCTGTCGCCCGCGCTGCCGACCCGGAGCCACCCCGGCGCCCCGGCGCTCGGCACCGTGCGCTGGGCGGCGCTGTCGGCGCGGCTGCCGCGCGGCGGGCAAACCGCGATCCTGGCGCTGGGCGGCGTGGACGGGGGCCATGCGCGCCGCCTGCCGCGCTGGTGCGGCGGGGCGGGGGCGATCGGGGCGCTGCTGCCGGAGGGGGCAACAGACGGGGGGGGCAACAAGGAATGTGGCCCCGCAGTCACAGTGTTTCGCGATTGCCATAAGACGTTCATCCCGGGAATTGCGGCAATCGGCCAGCCCAGCGATAGTGTGAACGGGTCTGGCTGCGCTCGCCCTTGACACGCTATGCTGGTCAAGAGGCGGATGTCGGGCGGGGTCGTGAACGTCTGCCGGTGATCGGCGAATTAGGGAGAAGTTGAATGCGTAAGCTCCTGCTGGCCACCGTGGCCGCACTGGGCGCCTCGATGGGAGCGGCCGCCGTGGCGGACGCCCAAACCGCCAGTCCGGAGCCGGGCACCGTGACGGTCCGCCTGAACGGCCGCTTCCGGTTCTATGGCGGCGTCGTCTCCGACCGCGGCGCGAACAACAACGCGGCGGGCCAATCGGCCTCGCTCCCGAACCCGACCGGCGGGGTGAACGCCGCCGGGCAAGGTGCGCTGCCCGGCACCAACAAGCAGTCCAACTACATGTTCAGCAACTACGCCCGCTTGTATCCGGGCTTCGACGGCGTCGCCGCGAACGGCCTGAAGTACGGCGCCAGCCTTGAAATCCGGTCGGGCTCGGCGTCCGGCGCCGGCGGCGGCGTCTACGGCAGCGTCTCTCAGCAGGACGTCATTCGCTCCGCCCTGTATTTCCGCCGCGAGTGGGGCTACATCGGCACCGACCAGCTCGGCACCATCCGCCTCGGCTCGACCGACCAGCCGACCAGCCTGTACATCACCGGCACCTTTGAAAACTTCAACGACGGCGGCTTCGACGGCGACATCGGCGGCCTGGTGTCGCAGAACCTCGTCACCGTGTTCCCATTCTCCGACGGCGTGGGCAGCTACTACACCACGACCAAGGCGATCTACCTGTCGCCGCAGCTCTTCGGCTTCGACTTCGGCGTGTCGTTCGAGCCGAACACCGGCAACGTGAACGCCACAAACAACTGCAACACCGGCAGCCCGCTCGGCACCAACTTCACCAACTCGGCCGGCACCTTCACCGCCGCGAACGGCGCAAGCGCCCAGGGCGTGTCCGGCCCGGGCTGCGACCGCCTGTCGTCCTCGCCGATCAACGCCGAGAGCGCCCGCCGCAAGAACACGGTGGATGCGCTGCTGCGCTACCGCGGCACGTTCGGCGCCTTCGGCGTCGCGGCCACCGGCGGCTACATCGGCGGCGGCCATGTGCTCGACAACTCCGGCCTCGCATTCAACAACAATGCCGCTGCCGGCGCACTGCGGGCGAACTATGACGGGCTGAACGTTGGCGACTTCGGCATTGCCGTGACGTATGGCGGCCTCAGCGTGGGCGGCCACTACACGTACGGCCGCTTCAACGAGACCGTGGGCACGCTCGTGCCCAAGGGCTTGGGGAACACCGAGGCGTTCACAGCGGGCGCGTCCTATACGGTTGGCCCGCTCATCGTCGGCGCGAACTACCTGAACGTCAAAAGCCCGGGCGACGTCAGCAACGCCTACTTCGGCCGCAACCGTTACGAGTGGGGCATCGCGGCGGGCGGCACCTACTCGCTGGCGCCGGGCCTGGCGCTGTTCGCGTCCTACCTGTACAGCGACCGGAAGCAGGCCGGCTACAACTTCGTCACCGGCCAGGGCGTCGCCACTGGGTCGCCGGGCGGCAACCCCTACAGCAACAAGGTCACGTCGCAGGTCTTCGCGGTCGGCACCGGCTTTAGCTGGTAATCGACGGCTGGCGATCCGGAGGGGCGGTGGGCAACCACCGCCCCTTTTTTCGTTTCGACCACTCTTTTTCGTTTCGCAGCGTGCCGGGCGCGCGGCCCGGCTTGGCGCTGCGGCGGCGCCGGGCTATGACGCTGCGTGGCGCGCCTGGCGCCGTTTTCGGGTAGGTTCCTCATGTCGCACCGCACGGTTCCCACGGCTCTGGCTTTGATCGCGGTCCTGGCGCTGTCCGCTTGCGGCGCGAAGGTGCGCCCGGTGGGAGAGGACGAGTACACGGATTACCGCACCAAGGGCGGCGAGCAGGGCAAGCTGTTCGGCGACCAGGGCCTGGCCATCGGCATCGGCAAGGGCGCGTCCGCCTCCAACCAGGCGCAGGAGGGCGGGGCGCTGGGCGTCAACGCCTATCTGTGGCGCGGCGCGCTGGACACGCTGTCGTTCATGCCGCTGGCCTCCGCGGACCCGTTCGGGGGCGTCATCATCACCGACTGGTACCAGCCGCCGACGAGCGGCAGCGAGCGGTTCAAGGCGACCGCCTACATCCTCGGGCGCCAGCTTCGCGCCGACGGCGTCAAGGTGACGATCTTTCGGCAGGTGGCGCAGGGTGGCCAATGGGTCGACCAGGCCGTCAGCTCCACGACCACGGCGGAGATCGAGAACAAGGTGCTGGCCCGGGCGCGGGAGCTGCGGTCGCAGGTGGCCGGGTCCTGACGCGCCGGCAGTTTCGTAAGGTAGGCTGCGCCTCTCATGAATGATGTGCCCACGACGGCCGCGACGGATACTGGACCCGGCTACGACTTCCGCGCCGCCGAGCCGCGCTGGCAGCAGGCGTGGGACGCGGCCGGGTGCTTCCGCGTGGCGGACGTGCCCTTGGACGGCAAGCCCAAGTACTACGTGCTGGAAATGTTCCCGTATCCCAGCGGGAAGATCCACATGGGCCACGTCCGCAACTACGCGCTGGGCGATGTGGTCGCGCGCTACAAGCGCGCCCGGGGCTACGCCGTGCTGCACCCGATGGGCTGGGACGCCTTTGGGCTGCCGGCGGAGAACGCGGCGCGGGAGCGCGGCGTGCACCCGGCCGAGTGGACATACGCCAACATCGCGGCGATGCGGACCGAGCTGCAGCGCATGGGCCTGTCCATCGACTGGACCCGCGAGTTCGCGACCTGCGAGCCGGAGTACTACGGACATCAGCAGAAGCTGTTTTTGGACTTCCTGCAGGCCGGGCTGGTGGAGCGCAAGGAAAGCTGGGTCAACTGGGACCCGGTGGACGGCACCGTGCTGGCCAACGAGCAGGTCATCGACGGGCGCGGCTGGCGGTCCGGCACCGTGGTGGAGAAGCGGCAGCTTTCCCAATGGTTCTTCCGCATCACCCAATACGCCCCGGACCTGCTGGCGGCGCTCGACGGGCTGGACCGCTGGCCGGAGCGGGTGCGGACCATGCAGGCCCGCTGGATCGGGCACAGCGAGGGCGCGCGGGTGCGCTTCCCCTTGATCGACGTCGGAACCGAGCGGGAAATCGAGGTGTTCACCACCCGCCCGGACACGCTGTTCGGCATGTCGTTCGTGGCGCTGGCGCCGGAGCACCCGGTTTCCGCCGCCGTCGCGGCGCGCAGCCCGGCGGCGGCGGCCTTCGTGGCGCAGTGCCGCAGCATGGGCACCAGCGAGGCGGTGATCGAGTCGGCGGAGAAGCAGGGTTTCGACACCGGCCTGCGGGTCGGCCACCCGCTGATGCCGGGCCAGACGTTTCCGGTGTGGATCGCGAACTTCGTGCTGATGGAATACGGCACGGGCGCAATCTTCGGCTGCCCGGCGGGCGACCAGCGGGACCTCGACTTCGCCCGCAAGTATGGCCTGGCGACCCCGGCGGTCGTGCTGCCGCCGGACGAGGCGGCGGAGGGCTTCGCCGTGGGCGGTGCCGCCTATGACGGGCCGGGGACGATGATCAACTCGGGGTTCCTGGACGGCATGGACACCGACGCGGCCCGGCGCGCGGCCATCGAGACGCTGGAGCGCGAGGGCGCCGGCACCGGCGTGGTGAACTGGCGGCTGCGGGATTGGGGGGTGAGCCGCCAGCGGTATTGGGGCTGCCCGATCCCAGTGATCCATTGCGCCGCCTGCGGCGTGGTGCCGGTGCCGGATGCCGACCTGCCGGTGCGGCTGCCGGAGGACGTGCGCTTCGACCGCCCGGGCAACCCGCTCGACCACCACCCGACCTGGAAACACGTGGCCTGCCCGCGTTGCGGCGCCCCGGCTGCGCGGGAAACCGACACCTGCGACACCTTCGTGGACAGTTCCTGGTACTTCGCCCGCTTCTGCAGCCCCGGCGCCGCCGTGCCGGTGGTGCGGGCGGCGGCGGACCACTGGTTGCCGGTGGACCAGTACATCGGCGGGATCGAGCATGCGATCCTGCATCTGTTGTACTCGCGCTTCTTCGTGCGGGCGATGCAGGCGACGGGGCATGTCGGCATGGCCGAGCCGTTCGCCGGGCTGTTCACCCAGGGGATGGTGACGCACGAGAGCTACAAGGGCGCCGACGGGCGCTGGCTGTATCCGGAGGAGGTGGATCGCCAGCCGGACGGCACCGCCCGGCATGTCGAGACGCAGGAGCCGGTGACGGTGGGGCGGATCGAGGCGATGTCGAAGTCGAAGCGCAACACGGTCGATCCCGCCGCGATCATCGCCCGCTTCGGCGCGGACACCGCGCGCTGGTTCATCCTGTCGGACAACCCGCCGGACCGGGACATCGAGTGGACGGAAAGCGGGGTCGCAGGCGCGTCCCGCTTCATCCAGCGGGCGCATCGCCTGGCGGCGGGCGTGGCGCGGGTGCCTTGCCCGGCGTCGATGCCGGACAGCGTGGGGCCGGCAGCAACGGCGCTGCGCCGTGCCACGCACCATACCATTGCGGCGGTGACGGAGGCGCTGGAGACGTTCGCCTTCAACCTCGCGGTCGCGCGGCTGTACGAGCTTGCCTCGGCGCTGAACGAGGCGGAGCGCGCCGGCGCGGAGGACGGCCTCGACTGGGCGCGGCATGAGGCCGTCACCGCCATGGCCCGGCTGCTCGCGCCCATGGCCCCGCATCTGGCGGAGGAGATCGGGTGGATGCTCGACCCCGGGCGCGGCGCCCTGGTATGCGACCTGCCCTGGCCGGAGGCAGACCCGGACTTCCTGGCGGTGGAGACGGTGACGCTTGCGGTGCAGGTGATGGGCAAGCTGCGCGCGACGGTGGCGCTGCCGCCGGGCGCGGACGCGGCGGCGGCCTTCCAGGCGGCGGAGGCAGACCCGAACGTGCAGCGCGCGCTGGAAGGGCGCCGGGTGGTGAAGCGCATCCACGTGCCGGACCGGATCGTGAACTTTGTGGTGGCGGGCTAAAGGGTGGCGGGCGCTCGGCACGTGGCGCGGCGGGCCGTGCTGCTGGGCGGCGGGACGGCGCTGGCCGGGTGCGGGTTCCGCCCGCTCTACATGCCGCTGGCCTCCGGGGCGCCCGGCCCGGCGGCGGCGGAGATGGCGGCGATCTACGTTCCTGTCGCCTCCGAGCGTCCGGGCCAGTTGCTGCGGCAGGCGCTGCAGCAGCGGTTCGGGGGGACCGGCACCGGAACGGCCAAACGGTACGAGCTGGTCGCCTCCATCGCGGTCAACGCCGAGGCGATTGCGATCCAGCGCGACAGCTCCTCCTCCCGCATACGCTTGACCGGGTCGGCGCCTTGGGTGCTGAGGGTGCTGTCGCTGGAGCACCCCGTGCTCGCCCAAGGCACCAGCCGCATTCTCGACGGCTACAACATCCTTGACCAAGAGTACTTCGCGGCCGATTTGGAAAGCGAGGTGGTGATCCGCCGGGTGGCGGACGCGCTGGCGGACCAGATCACCACGCAGGTCGGGTCGTTCTTCCTGGAACGGGCCAAAACCGCGTGAAGCTGGAGGCCCGGCGGACCGCGGCCTTCTTGCGGGACCCCGGCGCCACGCGCGTCGTGCTGCTGTACGGCGAGGACGAGGGGACGGTGCGCCACCGCGCCGACGCGCTGACGCAGGCGGTGGTCGGGGCGCGCGACGACCCGTTCCGCGTCGCCTGGCTGTCGCGGGAGGACCATTCGCGGCTGCTGGAGGAGGCCACGGCGATTGCCATGATGGGCGGGCGCCGGGTGATCCGGGTCCGCGAGGCCGGGGACGGGCTGGCGGCCGCCGTGAAGCAGGTGGCCGAGACTGCCGGGGACAGCCTGACCGTGCTGGAGGCCGCCGCGTTGCAGAGCCGGTCCAAGTTGCGGGCATTTGTCGAGGCGGCGGCGAACGGCGCGTCGATCGCGTGCTACCCGGAGGAGGGCCGCGCGCTGCAGGACGCCATCGAGGGCGGGCTGAGTGCGGCCGGCGTGCGGCTGGAGGCGGAGGCGCTGCGTTGGCTCACGGACCACGTAGGCAGCGACCGCGGATCGACCCGGGGCGAGGTGGAGAAGCTGATCCTGTATGCCGGGGCGGACCGGCGGCTCGACCTTGAGGCCGTGCGGGCCTGCGTGGGCGACCTCGCCGCTGCGTCGTTCGACGATGCCATCTATGCGGCGCTGGCGGGAAACGTGGCGGCGGCCGACACGGCGGCGGAGCGCACGCTGGCCGAGGGCATGGCGCCCGTGGCGTTCACCCGGGGCGTGCTGGCGCATCTCGGCAAGATGCACATGGCGCGGGGCCAGATGGCGACCGGGCTTTCGGCGGCGGACGCAGTGCGGGCGTTGCGTCCGCCGGTGTTCTTCAAGCGGGTGGGGGCCTTCACGGAGGCGCTGGGTTGGTGGAGTCCGCGCCGGCTGATGGGGGCGATGGACGAGGTGCGCCGGGTCGAGCTGGCCTGCAAGCAGACCGGGGCGCTGGACGGGCTGCTGGTGCGGCGGATGCTGCTGGGCCTGGCGCGGCAGGGAGAGGCGGCGCGGGGCCGAAGGTAGCGGGGCTAATCGCGCCGGAGCAGCGCCAGGATGCCGTCGAGCTGGTCCAGCGTCCGGTACTGGACGCGGACGCTGCCGCCGGCGCCGTCGAACTCGATCCGCACATGGAGGCCGAGCCGGGCCGCGAGGTCGCGTTCCAATGCTGCGATCTCCCGGTCGCGCGGCGGTCCTGGATCGGCTTGGGCCGGGGCGCGCAGGCTGCGCTGGGTGAGGGCCTCGGTCTGCCGGACGTTCAGGCCACGGGCCAGCACGGTGCGCGCCGCAGCCTCCGGCGCCGAGTGGCCCAGCAGCGCGCGGGCGTGCCCGGCGGACAGCGCGCCGGATTGCACGAACACCTGCACGCCGCTCGGCAGGCCCAGCAGGCGCATGGTGTTGGCGACATGGCTCCGGGACTTGCCGACCAAGCCGCCCAACTGGTCCTGGGTGAGGCCGAACTCGCCCATCAGCCGCTTGTAGCCCTGCGCCTCCTCGATGGGGTCGAGGTCCTGGCGCTGCAGGTTCTCCACCAGGGACGCCGCCATGGCGTCCGCGTCGGACAGCTTGCGGACGAGGACCGGGGCCTCCGTCAGCCCCGCCGCCTGGGCGGCCCGCCACCGGCGCTCCCCGGCGATGATCTGGTAGCGCCCCGGCGCCGCGGGATGCGGGCGCACCAGGATCGGCTGCAGGACGCCCTGCTGCTTGATGGAGGCGGCAAGCTCCTCCAGCCGTCCCGGGTCCATGGCGACCCGCGGCTGGAACGGCCCGGGTTCCAGGGAGGCGAGCGGCAGGGCGGCGCGCGGTGCTGTGTCCGGGCCGGCGCCGGGCGATGCGTCCCCGAACAGCGCCGCGAGGCCCCGTCCGAGGCGAGGGGAGCTGTCGCGCTCGGTCACTTGCCCCGCTGCTCCCGCCGCAGCACCTCGACGGCGAGGCGGAGATAGGCCTGCGCGCCGGGCGAGCGGAGGTCGTAGAGCATGAGCGGCTTGCCATGGCTCGGCGCCTCGGACACCCGCACGTTGCGGGGGATCACCGTCTGGTAGACCAGCGGGCCGAAGTAGCTGCGCACGTCCGCGGCGACAAGCTCCGACAGGTTGTTGCGTTTGTCGAACATCGTCAGGACAATGCCTTGCAGGGCGAGCCGGGGGTTGAGATGCTGCTGCACGCGCTCGATGGTGCGGACGAGCTGGCTGATGCCTTCCAGGGCAAAGAACTCGCATTGCAGCGGCACCAGCACCGCGTCCGCCGCGACTAGGCCGTTGATGGTGAGCAGGCCGAAGGAGGGCGGGCAGTCGATCAGCACGAAGCTGTGGCGCCCCGAGGCGGCGGCGAGCGCATGCCGCAGCCGGTATTCGCGCCGCTCCGACCCGGCCAGCTCGAGCTCGGCCCCGGCCAAGTCGGCGTCGGCCGGTAGGATGCTGAGGTTGGGGATGTCCGTGGCGATCTCGTTGGCGGCGACGCTGTCTTCGCCGAGCAGCGCCGTGTAGGTCCCGCGTTCCCGCCGCGATTGGCCGATGCCCAGCCCGGTCGAGGCGTTGCCCTGCGGGTCCAGATCGACCAGCAGCACGATTTCCCCGGCAGTCGCGAGCGCGGTCGCCAGGTTGATCGCCGTCGTGGTCTTGCCGACGCCGCCTTTCTGATTGGCGATGGCCAGGATCCGGGTCGGCTGGGCGGCGCCGGGCGGCGGGGCGGCTTCGGTGGGCTGTTCAAGCATGGGCGATGCCGGTGACGGCCAGGATGGTCGAGCCGGCGTTGGTTGGGTGGTCGAACCGTTTGATTTGCATGCGCCAGTGCTTCTCCGCTTGGGCGATCTCCTCCCCGACCTGCGCGCCCTTCGCGAACAGGGCGGTGCCGCCGGGGGCCAGCAGGCGGTGGGCGTGCGCCAGGAGCGTCGCGAGCGGCGCCAGGGCGCGGGCGGTGATCAGCGGGACGCGGGGCAGCGACAACTCCTCGATGCGGGTGCAATGCACTTGGACGGGGGCACCGGTTACACGCTGGGCCTCGATCAGGAAAGCGGCTTTGCGCCCATCGGCCTCGATGAGGTCGAAGGGAATGCCCGACGCCAAGGCCACGACGAGGCCGGGGAACCCTGCCCCGGAGCCGAGGTCCATGCCGCGCGGGGTGCCCGCGGGGATGAGGGGCACGAACCGCAGGCTGTCCCCGATGTGGCGCGGCCACAGGTGGTCGCGGTCGCGTTGGGAGACCAGGTTGATCGACTTCGTCCATTTCTGCAGCAGGACGGCGAAGCGCTCAAGCTGCTCTGCTGTCTCACGTGGAACGGCGTCTATGAACACATCGGGCGTCAATCGTTCATCTCCCCACGCCCGGCACGGCCAGGGCCGCCGGCCCGGCATGACAAACTGTTCCGCAGGCCCTAACATGGCGGATGTGCGCCGCACAGACGGCGGCCACGCTGACGAGGCTCCGATTGCCGCAACTCTCCATCCACGCCCCGTTCGGCGCCCTGACGTTCTCGGAGGATGAGGGCGCCATCGTGGCCGTCGATTGGGGTTGGGGGCGCGACCAGGAGGAAACCGGGCTTCTGGTGCAGGCGCGCGAGCAGATGCACGAGTACCTCGACGGCGGGCGGCAGGGGTTCGACCTGCCGCTCCGGCCGGTCGGCTCCGCCTACCAACAGAAGGTTTGGGCGACTCTGGCGTCGATTCCATGCGGGCAAACATGGACGTATTCCGCCGTCGCGCACAGGGCCGGCGGCAATGCCCGGACCGTCGCGGCGGCCAGCCGGCGCAACCCGCTCCCCATCGTCGTCCCGTGCCACCGGGTGGTCGCGGCCCGCAGCCTGGGCGGCTACTCCGACGGGGAGGGCCTGGACACGAAGCGTTATCTGCTCCAACTCGAAACCAGACCCGCATGATATGCCGTCGGTCGCGGCGCACCGAGGAGACGTAACGATGGCGCATGCAATCCGCATCCACGCCTATGGCGGGCCGGACGCAATGCAGTGGGACGACGTGCCGACGCCGGAGCCTGGCCCCGCCGAGGTGCTCGTCCACCACACCGCGATCGGCCTGAACTACATCGACGTTTATTTCAGGAACGGGCTTTACAAGGCGCCGTCCCTGCCGGCGACCTTGGGCATGGAGGCGGCAGGCGTCGTCAAGGCGGTCGGCTCGGACGTGACGAGCCTTTCGGCCGGCGACCGCGTCGCCTACGCCACCGGGCCGATTGGGGCCTATTCCACCGACCGGGTCATCTCCGCCGACCGGGTGGTGCGCGTGCCCGACGGGATCAGCGACCAGACGGCGGCGGCGATGATGCTGCAAGGCATGACGGCGCAGTACCTCGTGCGCCAGACCTATGCCGTGAAGAGCGGCGACACGGTCCTGGTCCACGCCGCGGCGGGCGGGGTCGGGCTGATCCTGTGCCAATGGGCGAAGCATCTGGGCGCGACCGTGATCGGCGTCGTGTCCACGGACGAGAAGGCACGCCTCGCGACGGAGCACGGCGCGGCCCACGTGATCGTCGGCCATGACAAGCTGGCGTCCGAGGTCAAGCGGATCACCGGCGGCAAGATGGTGCCGGTCGCGTACGACAGCGTGGGCAAGGACACCTTCACCGCCAGCCTGGACAGCTTGGCGCCGCTCGGCCTGATGGTCAGCTACGGCAACTCCTCCGGCCCGGTGCCCCCGTTCGAGCTGGCGGTGCTCGGCGCCAAGGGCAGCCTGTTCCTGACCCGCCCGACGCTGGCCACGTACACGGCGTCGCGGGCCGACCTGGAGCGGTCGGCGCAGGACCTGATGGGGGTGGTGGCGTCGGGGGCGGTGCAGATCAAGGTCAACCAGAGCTTCGCCTTGAAGGACGCGGCCGAGGCGCACCGTGCGCTGGAAGCGCGCAAGACGACGGGCAGCACCGTGCTGATCCCCTGATGGCCGGGATCACGCTTGGGACAGGCAGCAGCGGGAGAGGACGATGAGCGGATCAGACCCGAAAGCCGAGGGCCGGCGTGCCGCCGCCGACCAAGGGGGAACCACGTCGAACCCATACCCGAAGGGCACGGAGGAGCACGCCCAATGGCTGGAGGGCTACGAAAGCGCGCTGGCGGCGGAGGATGACGACCTGCCCTCGGACTTCGCTTGAAGTGCCGACCTCGGACTTCGCCTAAAGCGCCGGATGCTTGACCCCGCCGGCCGCGTGGTGATGGTGTCGGGCGCCGCCCGCGGCATCGGCCGGGCCGTGGTGGAGCGGCTGCTCGCCGACGGCTTCCGCGTGTCCGCCGGCGTCCGCGCGTCCAGCCTCAAGCCCTCCGACCGCCTGCTCGTGCACCGCTACGACGCCGAGAGCCTGGACAGCGCGCAGAACTGGCGAGACGCGACCCTCGCCCGGTTCGGGGCGCTGCACGGCCTGGTCAACGCCGCCGGGGTGTCGCTGCCCGGCGCCACCCTCGCGGAGGCCGGGGAGGACGCGCTCGACGCGATGTGGCTGGTCAACGTCAAGGCGCCGCTGCGGCTGATCCGATTGCTGCTGCCGGCGCTGCGGGAGGGGGGCGACGGCCGGGTCGTCAACGTGTCGTCGCTGTCGGGCAAGCGCGTGGCCAACGCCAACGTCGGCTACGCCATGAGCAAGTTCGCCCTCCTGGCGCTCACCCATGCCGTGCGCCGCGAGGCCTGGGACGACGGCGTGCGCGCCACCGCGGTCTGTCCGGGCTTCGTCGCGACGGACATGACGGCGGGCGTCACCAGCTTCCCGCGGGAGGGCATGACGCAAGCCTCCGACATCGCCGCCCTCGTCGCCATGGCCCTGCTGCTGCCCGGCACCGCCAACGTCGCGGAGCTGCTGGTCAACTGCCGCCTGGAAACCTCGTTCTGAGCCGGCATGGTTCTTGAATATCTCTCATCGGTGCGAACGGAGATTCGGTGATGGCGGACGTCGTCGTGGTCGGCGCGGGGATCAGCGGCGCGGCCTCGGCCTATGAGCTTGCGACGGCCGGCCTCCAAGTGGTGCTGATCGACCGCTACGGCCCCGCCGCCATGGCGTCCGGCTGGACGCTCGCCGGCGTGCGGCAATCGGGGCGTCACCCGGCCGAGCTGCCGTTGGCCCGGCGGGCGGTGTCGATCTGGGAAACCCTGGCCGAGCAGCTCGGCGGCCCGACCCATTACCGGCGTCGCGGCAACCTCCGCCTCGCCCGCACGCCGGAGGAGCTGGCCAGCCTCGCCGGCATGGTGGAGGAGCAGCGCGCCGCCGGCCTCGATCTGTCGCTGCTCGACCCGAAGCAGGTGGCGCAGCTTGTCCCGGCGGTGTCGCCCGCGGTGCTCGGCGCGTCCTACTGCCCTACGGACGGCCATGCCGACCCGCAGGCGACGGTGCAGGCCTTCGTGGACGCCGCCGTCCGCGCCGGCGCCGAGACGCGGTTCGGCGAGGACGTGCTGTCCATCGACACAGCGGACGGCCGGGTGGTCGGGGTGACGACGGGCGCCGGGCACATCCCGGCTGGGCGCGTGGTCCTGGCGGCCGGCGTGTTCGGCAACCGGCTCTTGCAGCCGCTCGGCCTGTCCGTGCCGCTGCGGGTACGCCTGGTGACGGCGGTCCGCACCGCCCCGGCGGCGCCGGTGCTCGACCAGGTGATCGGCGTCGCCAACGCCGACTGCGCCGGGCGGCAGGAGGTGACGGGCCGGTTCCGCTTCACCGGCGGCAGCACCGAATGGACCGGCGAGATCGAGGATGCTGCTATGAAGGAGGGGGCGCGGCCCCGGGTGCGCCCGCCGACGCGCGGGGTCGCCGACGCGATCCGCCTGTTCGGGGCCGCCATCCCCGCGGTGCTGGACACGCCCATCGACGAGATCTGGGCCGGGCTGATCGACCAGACGCCCGACGCGCTGCCGGTGCTGCAATCGGTTGCCGAGCCGGCGGGCCTGGTCATCGCCATGGGCTTCTCCGGCCACGGCTTCTGCCTGGGTCCCGTCACCGGCCAGATCGCCGCCGCCATGGCGCAGGACCTGCCGGTGGGCCTGCCGCTGGAACCGTTCGCCCTGGCCCGCTTCGACCGCTGGAACGCGCCGAGCGAGCCGATGACGCTGCATGGGTAGCGTGGACATGGTTAGCTTGGGCACGGATAACCCGGCGTGACCCGCTTCGTCCTGCACCGGGCCGGGCAAAGCCTGCTGCTGCTCCTGCTCGTCTCGATGATCGGCTTCGCCTTGCTGCACTTGGCGCCGGGCGGCCCGCTGGCGCAGTTCGCGCTGACGCCCGGCATGTCGCAGGAGGCGATGCAGCGGATCGCGCATCAGATGGGCCTCGACCAGCCCTTGCCGGCGCAGTACGTGCAATGGCTGCGCCGCCTGCTCGTGGGCGACTGGGGCCGGTCCTACCGCGACAGCCAGCCGGTGCTGTGGGTGATCGGCTCGCACCTCGGGGCGACGCTGGAGCTGATGGCCAGCTCCACCCTGCTCGCGGTGATCCTTGGCACGGGGGTCGGCGTGCTGGGCGCGATCCGGCGCTACTCGCTGGCCGACTACGCCGCGACGGTCGGCGCGATGGTCGCGCTGTCCATCCCGACCTTCTGGTTCGGGCTGGTGATGATCTACGTGTTCTCCGTCCGCCTCGCCTGGCTCCCGGCCGGCAACATCGCGACCGCGGGCGACGGCTCCTTGCTCGACTACGCGCGCCATCTGATCGAGCCATGCGTCGTCCTGGCCCTCGTCACGGTGGCGACCTGGAGCCGCTACATGCGGGCGTCCATGCTGGAGGTGGCCGACCAGGACTACGTCCGCACCGCCCGCGCCAAGGGCCTGCGCCGGATGCAGGTGCTGGTGCATCACAGCCTCCGCAACGCGCTGCTGCCGATGATCACGGTGGCCGGGCTGCAGCTTCCGACCCTGCTGAGCGGCGCGCTGGTGACGGAAACGGTGTTCACCTGGCCCGGCATGGGCCGGCTGTTCCTCGACAGCCTGGGCTACCGGGACTATCCCGTGGTGATGGGCCTGCTGATCTTCTCGGCCATCCTGGTTCTTGCCGGCAACCTGGTCGCCGACCTGCTCTACGTCGCTGCCGACCCCCGGATACGCCTCACGTGAGCGGCGCCGTCGCCGGCATCCCGGCCGCCTGCTTTCCGCCCGCGCGCTCCACACGGGCGGCCTCGCGCTTCCTGCGGCACCGGCTGGCGGTCGCCGGGGTGGCCCCCGTGGCGCTGCTCATCGCCGCCTGCGCCGTCGGGCCGCTGCTGATCGCATACGGCCCGCTCGCCATCGACCTGCGCCACCGCTTCCAGGCGCCGCTCGCCGGGCCGCATTGGCTGGGCAGCGACCAATTGGGACGCGACCTGCTGGTGCGGCTGCTGATGGCCGGGCGCATCTCGCTGACCGTGGGCTTCGTCGCCATGGGCATCAGCACGGCGGTGGGCGTCGCCGTGGGCCTGCTCGCCGGCTTCTACCGCGGCTGGGTCGGCACGGCGCTGATGCGGCTGGTGGGCGCCGTGCTGTGCTTCCCGTCCATCTTCCTGCTGCTGACGCTGGCCGCCCTCGTCAGCCCGAGCCTCGCCACCATCACCCTCATCATCGCGCTGACCGCATGGATGGAG
>JAABUQ010004711.1_pt1 | contig 22907 bp, 19 predicted proteins | sample 5560001 | NCBI WGS metagenome assembly JAABUQ01 (sample SAMN10711888, study PRJNA513371) | rock metagenome | isolation source: Antarctica rocks | place: Antarctica: Victoria Land, Finger Mt nord | collected 2015-12-18 | reverse complement strand
ACCCAAATTCCAGCATAGCTCCAGGTCGGGTGAGCAGGGGCGTAGGCACCCTATCCAGACCCTGTTCGACACGGTAGATCGACGCCTTCCGGATCAGCCTCCGCCGTTCCGACACCGAGGGCTTCATCGAACCGTCGCGCTCCTTCCTTGCCGAACTCCCGACTGATCGGTGCAGGCGGCCACTCATCCGATCGTCCGCGTGCATACCGGTGGCTGCATGACGGATCGGGCCGGTTACGTTTCCGCGACGGGAACGCGAATCGCAGCGGTAGGCGTTGCATTGCTCGTCGTCCTGCTGCTGTGCGCCGGTCGCATCTGGCTCATCCCCGCGCACTTCTCGACCGATCCCAACGAAGGCTGGAACGCCTTCCAGGCGTTGCGGGCGCTCGGCGCCGGCCCGCTCTATCCGCCGCCGGGATCGCTGACCGGCAACAACTACCCGCCGGCCTCCTTCTTCATCGTCGGCTGGGCGGGCCGGACGACCGGTGACAACATAGTCGCGGGACGTATCATCGCGTTCGTCTCGGTGCTGGTCGTCTCGGGGTTCATCTTCGCGGCGGTCCGCATGATGGGGGTCCGGTCGGATCTCGCGCCGACGATCGGGATCCTGCTGTTCCTCGGCTTCAACGCCACCATCTTCCGGTCCTACCTCGCGATGGACGATCCACAATGGCTCGGCCACGCCTTCATGACGGCGGGTTTGTTCCTGCTGCTCGCCAGCCACAGGCAGAGACCGCTCGAAGCCGGGCGCGTCGTGGTGGCGGCGCTGCTCGTGCTCGTCGGCGGCTTCGTCAAGCACAACCTCTTTGCCTTCCCGCTGGCTGCGACGCTCTGGCTCATGCTCCACGACCGGCGTGCACTCCTGGTCTGGATCATCACGTCAGCGCTCGCGCTCGTGGCGGCAGCCGCGCTGCTGTACGACACCTACGGCACCGCCTTCTTCGCCGACCTGATGGCGTCCGACCGGCACTACTCCTGGTGGCGGGCGGCCCTCAGGTCCGCGGTCCCGATCGGAGCGATGCTGCCGATGATCCTCGTCACGTCGAAATTATGGAAAGCCCGCAGGACCGATCGACGTATCGATCTTCTTCTGCTGATGGTCGCGATCAGCGTGCCGCTCGGGATCTTCGAGCGAAGCGGTCAGGGAGTTGATCGCAACGCCCATTTCGAGGCGCTCATCGCGCTCTCGATCTCCACTTCCGTCTCGCTCGGACGCTGCGGCCTCGCCCTGGAGCCCCTGCTCCTGCGTCCAGCCCCATGGCTGATCGTGCCGTTCCTGGTGCTGCTACCAAGCGCTTTCCAAGCCGACATGGAGGAACTCCTGCATCGGACCGACAGGCAGACCGCCTGGAACGTGATGCAGGATCGCGTTGCGGCGATACCCGGACGGGTCGCCTGCGAGACGTCCGCAATCTGCTACTGGGCCGGAAAGCGGTTCGAAATCGACTTTTTCCTCTATGGTCAGCATGTCGCCATCCACCATGATGCCGCGGCGCTGGCGCGGGCACTGGCGGAACGCCGCTTCGCAGCCATCGAGCTCGATCGCCAACCTTCCCGTCTCCCGCCTGGAGAGATCGGGAACCCACTGCGCGCGCTCATCCCACGCTCCTACCGCCCTGTCCTCGTCGATGACGAGGGGCATCGGCTATTCACGCCAGCCCGGTGAGCAGCCATGTCGTCGCGCGGTTCGACGGCAACAATCTCACGGCGAAGGATGTTCGCGCATGGCGGATGAGGACAGCCGGCCGGGCGCACAGCTGCGCGAGGTTGCGATATTCCGCCATAACCTGTTCAGGATATCGGAGCCGTTCATCACCCAGCAGGCGCAAGGATTACGGCGCTACAGGCCGTTATATTTGGGGCGGCTACGCTTCGGCGATCCACCCGATCGAGCGGCATCGCTCGCCCTGCAGGACCTCAGCCCACGGTGGAAGCTGCCAAGCGTAGGCTGGCAGATGATCACCCGAAACCCGGGACCGTATCGGCGTTTGCTGGGAGATCACCGTCCATCGCTGATCCATGCGCATTTCGGCGTCGAGGGTGTCTACGCACTCCCCCTGGCGAGTCGGCTGAAGGTACCGCTGGTCACCACCTTCCACGGCTTCGACGCGACCTTGTCGACCGCGGCACTGCTGTGCTCACCGGCCTGGGCGAATTATCCGCTGTTCCGGCGCCGTCTCGCGAGACAGGGCGATCTGTTCCTCTGCGCCTCGTCGTTCATTCGCGACCGGGTATTGGCGATGGGGTTTCCCGAGGCACGTACGCGGGTCCACTACATCGGCGTGGATTGCGGGGCGATCCGGCCGCGCGATCCTCTCGAGGAGACGCCGACCATCCTGCACGTCGCCCGCCTGGTGGAGGTCAAGGGCACCAGGTACCTGATCCGTGCCTTCGGGAAGCTGGCGCGAAGGCATGCCGGCGTCCAGTTGGTCATCATCGGCGACGGCCCGTTGAAGCGCTCGCTGCAGACGCTCGCCGGATCGCTGGGGCTGGACCGGGTACGGTTTCTCGGAGCCCTGGACCATGCACAGGTGCTGGCCTGGATGCGCAAGGCCGCGATGCTGGTGCTGCCGAGCGTACGCACGCGCAGCGGCCGCGTCGAAGGCCTGGGCATGGTATCGCTGGAAGCCGCGGCCACCGGCGTCGCCGTGATCGGCTCCAGCGTGGGCGGGATACCGGAGGGCGTCATCGATGGCCAGACCGGGTTCCTGGTGCCGGAACGCGACGCCGATGCGCTTGCCGCACGTATGGGCGCCCTGCTCGATGCGCCCGCGACACGGCAGCGCCTGGGCAGCCAGGCGCGCGCCTTCGTGGAACAGAAGTTCGACATGCGCCGACAGACCGGGACACTCGAGGACCTCTACGATGCTGTCCTGTCCGGCCGGACCGACAGCGTCGTCGATGAAGCTGCGCCGTGAGTGAGCGGCGATCTCCGATGGCGGTGGTGGTCGCGCATCCGGACGACGAGAGCCTGTGGCTGAGCTCGGTGGTCGCCTCCGCCGATTGCATCGTGTTCTGCTTCGGCGATCCGTTCGAGCGGCCCGGCCTGTCCGCGGCACGCCACCGGGCGGTCGCCGCGTTGCCTCTGGCCGGCCTGGTCGATCTCAAGATCCCCGAGAGCGGTGCAGGGTTTTCGGTCGAGTGGGACCTGGCGCAGCCGACCGATACCGGCGTGGAGATATCCGCAGCCGGGGCACGCACGCGCTACGAGGCCAACTACCCGAGGCTCGTCGAGGCGTTGCGGACGGCGCTCGCCGGATACGTCGATGTCTGCACGCATAACCCATGGGGGGAGTACGGCCATGCCGAGCACATCCAGGTCTACCGCGCCGTGACCGCGCTGCAGGCCGAACTGGGGTACGTGATCTGGTTCTCCAACTATGTCGGTGCCGCGAGCTGGCCCCTGGCCCGGCGGTTTGGCGGCGAGCCGTGCTGGACGCAGCGCCGCATCGTCCAGCCTGACCTGCCCACGGCACGCGCCCTCATGCGTGTCTACCGGCGCCATCATGCCTGGACCTGGACGCGATGGCACCGCTGGCCCGCGCACGAGGCCGTCTATGGGCAGCCTCCGAAGGAACACCCCGGAGTGCGACACCCGATGTCGGGGGAATGGCTGCTGGACGTCGCCGGGTTGCGATGGTGGCCACCGCCATGGCGTGCGGCGCGCAGATGCCTGCGCTGAGCGCCAGAGGTTCCCGGAGGGAGCCTCCAGTGCTAGAAGAACGGGCGTTCCCGTTTCAAGGTCAGCTTGCGATACCGATGAGCAAAATATCTACATACCGGCGGCTCGGAAGCTTCATCTCCGGCGCACGGTTCCTGTACCGCGCTGTCGGATCACGATACAACCCGCTCCTGGCGCAAGTCGTGGTGACGCGCCGCTGCAATCTTTCATGCGGATATTGCAACGAGTACGACGATTTCTCACCTCCGGTCCCGACGCGGGACCTGCTCGTCTGGATCGATCATCTCGCCCGCCTGAAGACCGCGTCGATCACCTTGACCGGCGGCGAACCGCTGCTGCATCCCGACCTCGACCAGCTCGTTCGCGCCGCGCGGGGTCACGGAATGATCGTGACCATGATCACCAACGGCTTCCGCCTGACCCGGGACTGGATCGAACGGCTCAACGCGGCCGGCCTGCAGGGCATGCAGATCAGCATCGACAACCTCAAGCCCGACGAGGTGTCGATGAAGAGCCTGGCTTCGGTCGAACGCAAGCTGGCACTGCTGTCGCAGCACGCTCGGTTCAAGGTGAACGTCAACTCCGTGCTCGGGGTGAGCAGCGAGCGCACGCAGGACGTGGTGACGGTGGCCGAGACCGCCGCGAAATACGGCCTGCAGCACTCGGTGGGCGTGCTGCACGACCATACCGGCATTCTCAAGCCGCTCAGTCCGCAGCAGATGCGCGCCTATGAGCAGGTGACGAGGATCTCTCCCTCCGTGGTGCATGGCCTGAACTACTGGCTGTTCCAGAAGAACCTGATGCGTGGGCAACCCAACGACTGGAAGTGCCGTGCGGGCGCGCGCTACCTCTACGTCGCCGAGGACGGCAAGGTGCATTGGTGCTCGCAACAGCGCGGGTACCCGGGGATTCCCCTGCTCGAATACACGCGCGAGCATATTCGTCGCGAGTTCCACACCGAGAAGTCCTGCAGCCCCACCTGCACGCTGAGCTGCGTGCATCAGATGAGCATGTTCGACCGCTACCGAGGTGCGCAAACGAAGGCCGTCCCGGCGATGGCGGCTCCCGGCTGACCGGAACGTCGGACCGCGATCAAGCGGCGCGGTGCGGCCGGTACCGGGCGTGCAGGAACAGGCCGGCATAGGTAAGCAGCGTCGCTGCCAGCACCGTGCCGATCTGGATCCCGGGGTCGTGGCTGCCGACCCAAAGGCGCGTCATCTCGACGCTCAGGACCAGTGCGCCGACGCCGATGAAGGGCTCCACGAACGCCCGCCCGAGCTCTCCGGCATGGATACCCCAGCTTCGCCGCAGGTAGCGCATCCCCCATGCGAGCAGGATCGGATAGACGCCGAGCCAGACCGCCGAGACCGCGATGATCCCGTTCCGCGCATGGAAGCTGAAGCCGGCCGCCAGGATGCCGGCGCCCAGCAGCAGCAGCGTCAGCGCCGACATGCGGGCCGCCAGTTCAGGACGTCCGGATCCCATCATGACGGGGAACAGCAGCTGTGCGGTGATGCGCAGCAGCGCCGCCGATGCCAGCAGCTTGAGGGGCAGGGCGGCCGCGGCGTAGCTGTTGCCCTGTTGATCGTGGAGCAGCGCGGTGAGCGGATCGGCAACGAGGATCAGACCTATCATCAGTGGTGCCACGAGCGTCACCAACCTGCGCAGCGACCATGTCAGCGACTGCGCCAGATGATCCCTGACCGCCGATACGCGTGCGAAGACCGGCAAGGCGGTACGGTTGACCAGCGTGCCGACCGCCATCGCCGGCTCCATGGCCACGTCGAAGGCGACCCGATACACGGCGAGCTGGGACGCTCCGTAGAACCATCCGACCAGCAGGTAATCGATATTCTTGAATAGCTGCTCGAATATGTTCGACGTGGCGGCACGCATTCCGAATCGCACGAGCGGCAGGATCGTCGGCATACGGAACCGGAGCCTTGGCAGGAACGGCCTGGCCAGCGAGGCGCCGATCAGTACGTAGAGGCCGCTCGACGCGTATCCGGCGACGAGCGCCCAGGCTCCGGCTCCCGCGACGGCGAGACCTAGGCGCGTCAACGCGGCGGCGAGGGTGGCGCACACGTTGACGATGGCGATGCGCTCGAACTGCAGGCCTCGGTTCATCATCGCCAGCGGGATCAGGGCCGCGGCCACGAGGGGCTGCTTGATCCCTATGGCGAGGAAATACGTCCTCATTCCGGGAAACCCGTAGATCGCCTCGATCCAGGGGGCCGCGAGCCAGGTCAGTCCGGCAACCGCTGCCGCCGCGCCGACGATGAACCAGAACAGGGTATCGAGCTGAAGCCGCGAGACCGACCGGGCCTGTACCAGCGCCTCGCTCGTGCCGAGCCCGTCGAACGCCTCGACGACCATCCCGATCGAGACGACGACGGAGGCGACGCCGACCTGTTGCTTGGTCAGGAACAACAGCACCGCCAGGATCGTCGAGAAGTCTATGACCTTGGCGATGATCGTGGCGCCGCCGAGCCAGTTGAAACCGCGGGCCAGCTGTTGCTGATGGCTCTCCATGACGATCAGGCTCGCGAGCAGCGTCGATGCCGTAGCAATGTCGCGCTAGATCGGCATCAGCCCAGTCGAATTCGCTTCGCGATACCGACTGGCTGACAGGACTGCTCTTTCTCCGGAACGGTCCTGGGAGGCAGTATCCAGGATCGCCTGCGTACCAGATGGATCAGCCAGCGCCCCGACTGGCGCATCCAGGCCCGGGACTGCCTGCGACTCCGGACACCGCGCACCACGGGTGCCGACCGCCGCTCGGTGATGATATCCGCGATCCGGTGCGCACGGGAGTCCCAGGTCAGCTCGCGACTGTCCGCCAGCGCCGTCGCGGCGAGGCGAGCCGCAAGCGCCGCGTCGCCCATCAACGTTTCGATCCCGGCGATTAGTGAACCCAGACAGTCCGGACGGCAGAGGAAGGCATTCACCCCATGCTTCAGGACTTCCCGCACATCGACCGTTTCGCCGGCCACGATGGGGCGACCCGACGCCATGTACAGGAACAGCTTCAGTGGCAGCACCGTCGAGCCGAACTCGGCCAGTGGCTGCCGGGACGGCGGGATCAGCAACATGTCGGCCGCGAAGACATAGTACCGGAGTGCTTCGGGCGGCTGCCATGGGACGATCCGGATGTTGGGGACGGAGCGTGCCATCGTCTCGATCGGGCCTTCTCCGTAGGAGCCCACCAGGATGAACAGGAAGTCCGGCAGCCTCTTCGCCGCCTCGACGACCAGGCTCAACCCCTTTTTGTGGTTGACGCGTCCGGTGTAGACGACCGTCCTGATGTCGGCGGGGATACCGATCCTTCGCTTCGCGGTTTCTATTGGGAGGGGAGGCTGCAGATGCAGTGGCTCGAAACCGTTTCGCACACAGCGTAGCTTGTCCTCCGGCAATCCGAGCTCCCGATACGTATTCCTGGTGTAGTCGGAATGACAGATATTGACCAGGAAGCGCCGATTATGGACCAGCCCGCGTATCCACGGTTGCAGTGGCGGGATCTGGTCGGACCAGGGACGGTAATGATCGAACACGACCTGCCGGCCGAACAGCACCGCCAACCAGGCGACCCACAGGTTTCGCGTATAAACCAGATCGGCCTGGTAGAACTCCTTACGGATCACCATGCTCAGCCCGCAGCAGATATGCCGTAGCAGCGCCGGCCGGATCGGTGCGTAGGCACGGATCACGGATATCCCGGCCGGCGCGCCGTCCGCGACGCAACTTCCGCCCGCCGGTGCCGGCAGGTGCAACCACGACCGCGAGGTCAAAGGCACCAGATATTTCGCGGTCGCCATGAAGACCTCGGCATCCGCCTCGGTGCTCGGCAGGGTGTTCTCGAACGTGAACAGGATTCTCATCGACGACCATGAAAAGTGTCATTCGGAAGGAGCGAGGAAAATGCCGCTCCGGTGCGCGACTGAGCCCCTCGTTGATCCACCCCATGCCAGCCGACGCCATGGCCCGCGGCCCGGCCGAACCATTCCGGCCGTGGGGTGCTAGCAGATCCAGGTCGGCAGGGCTAGCGCCGGCATCCCGGTAGATGGAGAAGCTTGCCGCATGCCTCGAACATCCGCCTGCTTCCTACCTCTTGACCAGGAGTTCGACCTGTAATTTGGCGCTCCTAGAGGCCGGCGCTATATGGGGCACTTGAACACGCGCCGTTCCCCGAACCCAGGCTCCGCAAGATCCCGGATGATCAGGTACCGATACCGCATGGGAGCCATCGGCCCGGATCCGAATGCGCTGGACGTTGGTAGGACGGCTCCTCGCCCGATGACTGCGAGCCGTTGGCGCCGCCTTCGTTTGATCGGTGCTAGGCCTTGATCATCAACCGCTATCTGAGCCACGAGATCGGCAAGCCACTCTGGCCGATCCTGGGCATCCTGATCGCCCTGTTCGCCAGCTACAACCTGGCGGCTTTCCTGTCGGATGCCGTCAACGGCCTGCTGCCGGCCAATACGATCGCGGAATTGGTCGCCCTCAAGGTGCTCATATCGCTGGAGGTGCTGATCCCGATCGCCCTGTACGTCTCGGTCGTGCTGTCGCTGGGAAGGCTGCACGGAGATGCCGAATTCACCGCGATGCTCGCATTGCGTATCGCTCCGGCAAGGGTGATGGGCGCGGTGCTTGCCCTGTCGGCATACCTGGCCTTCATCGTGGCCGGCCTGTCGCTGGTGGTGCGGCCCTGGGCCTATCAGAAGCTGCATGAGCTCTCGACGCACGCCGAGACAACCGTCAGCGCCAATGCGATGGAGGCCGGCACCTTCTACGTCAGCCAACACGGAGACCGGGTGATCTTCCTCGCCCATCGTGATGGTCGAGGGTCGGCGGCGCGGGACGTGTTCGTGCGCATGTGGCGCGGCGACCACATCCAGATCATCCATGCCCGGCTCGCGAACGTGCTGCCGCAGGCGACCTCCGGAGAAGGGTCCCGGATCTATATGCGTGACGCTCATCTCTACGAGATCGGCGGTAAGGATGGGCAGGACGACCAGGTCGTGAACGCGCACGACATCATCTTCAACCCGGATAGTCACGGCAACACGACGCCCGGATACAGCTCGGTAGCGGCCAGCAGCGTGCGGTTGGCCGGCTCGGGCGCGGCCGAGGACATCGCCGAATTCCAATGGCGATTATCGACACCTCTCTCGACGCTCCTGCTGGGTATGTTGGGAATGACGATGAGCCGCCAGAAATCGCAGCAGAGCAGGTACACGAGACTCGGAACCGCTATCCTGATCTATTTCGGATACGACCTGCTGTTCACGTCGGCACGGACCTGGGTTCAGCACGGCGTGGTAGCCGAATTTCCTGGCATCTGGTGGGTTCCGGGACTGCTGAGCCTGTTCCTGCTCATCGCCCTGTACGGACCGAACCGCCACCTCGGGTTCGGACAGGGACGCGCATGAGAGAGGTCTGCGCAGGCGCGATACGGGCTGCCTGGGACAAGATACGCGCCGGCCATGGCGCTGCTTGATCGTTATGTCCAGGCCGCCGCTTTCAGGGCCTATGTTCTGGTAGCCGCAGTACTGGCCACCTTGTTCAGCCTGCTGGAGTTCGTCGAACAGCTCGCCTCCGTCGGCCAGGGTCACTATGGCCTGGGCAACGCCCTCGCCTACGTGCTGCTGACCGCCCCCTATCGGTTGCTGCAAGTGACGCCCATATCGATGCTGCTGGGTAGCCTGCTCGCCCTCGGCGCCCTGGGCAGGACTTCCGAGCTCACGGCGTTACGGAGCCTCGGGACCTCCGAGATCCGCATTCTCGGATCGATAGTCGGGCTGACCATACCGATCGTCCTCGCGCTGTTCCTACTGGCGGAGTTCGTCATCCCGTCCGCTCAGAGACTGGCGCAGGAACAACGTTCGTCCGCCCTGTCCTCTCTTCGCAGCGAGGACAGTTTCTGGGCGCAGGGCGATGGCCAGTACCTGAACGTCCAGCAGTTCGAGAATGGAGATGTTCCGAGAAACATCGATATCTATGCCTTCGACAATGGCGGAAGCCTGACGAGTTTCATCCATGCGGATCGTGCCGACATCAGGCCGGACGGGAACTGGCTGCTTACCGACGTCGTGAGGAAGCGGGTCTACTTCTCCCAATTCCGGACGGAGCATCTGGCTTCGTTTTCCTGGCCCTCGTTCATCTCCGCCGAGCAGACCCAGCTCTTGCTATTGCCACCGGAGAGCATGCCGCCGATCGCGCTGTATCGATACGTGCGCGTTCTTGAACGTCGGCACCAGCGTGCGACACGCTACGAACAGGAATTATGGGCGAAGGTCAGCTTTCCCCTGTCGATGGTTTCCATGATCATGATCGCGGCCCCGTTCGTGTTCGCGCCGAACCGGCCACAGGGTGCGGGAAACCAGGTCACTATCGGAGTGGCCGTCGGCATCGTGTTCTCGCTGGTCCAGCAGATCACGGATCACGTCGATCTGCTGTTCGACCTGAGCCCGGCAGCGACCGCATTGGTCCCGTCACTGCTTCTGATGGCCCTGGCTGTCTATCTCTTCCGCCGTGCCCACAGACGGTAGATGGACTGCTCAATCCACGGCACGGAGGTCGTTGAGGAATGATACGTGTCGCCAACGTTGCTGGTATGCCAGCGCAGCCAGGATGATGCTGAAGCCGAAGATCTCGAAGAAGAAGTAGTAGAGGGGTACCTTCAACATGGCGAAAATGAAAATTCCGAGAGTTCTGTAATTGGCCGATAACACTGACCATCGGCGAACCGGCTGCGCGAATACCTGGCGGTAGCGCCGCCGGACGGCAGCGGTGCGCTCGGGCTGCGACCTCAAGCGCTCATCCAGCCGCTCATGAAAATCCAGGGTGGAGCCGATCAGGAGGAACTGGACCTTCGCATACAGCCGACCGAGCAGGCGCAGGATCCGTGGCGTCGGAGGGACGGAGGTGGCGTCCGGTGGCGGAGCCGCGGCTCCCAGTATATCTTTCGATCCTCGACCCAGGGCCCAGAAATCATATTCCTGCCGCTGCACCTCGTAGGCGGCAGAGTGGACGGCATGACAGGCTCCGGCCATGACCACGAGCAACCATACGAGATCACCGTGTTGCCGACTCAGTGCCAGCGCAAGGCTCGTATAGACGGCGATGAACGTAACGTAGTCGCAGATCCCGTCCAGGACGCGCCCGGTCTCCGACTGCGCGTGCGTGAGACGCGCGAGCTGCCCATCCGCACCGTCCATAACATGCCATGCGATCATCAGGATGAATCCCGCACTCGCCCAGCGCGGGTCCTCATATCGAAAATAGGCGAACCCGGCCAACAAGCCGAACAACATGCCTGCTACGGAAACGGCGTTCGGAGGGATGTGCAAGTCCCTCAGCAACAGGGTGAGGCGGTTCGCCATCGGATGTATGAAGTAGAGATTGGTTACATCCTCGATCTCCGATGTCCGTCGGACCGGCTCAGGTTCCTGCACGGGTAACAGCTCTTCGGGTCACAGCCGACCGGACTCCAGAAGCTGCTCGGCTTTCCCGAACGCCACCGGGTCGTCGACGTCGACCCAGAGCCGGCCTTGGATGTCGAGGACGCGCGCCTTGTTCCATCGGGCAAGCACGTTCATGGCGCCGGAGATGCTGTCGTCCCCCTGTGCCTGGCTCTCCTCCAGCGCGTCGAAAATAACGGGAGTGCATAGAAATGTCCCCGTATCGATGGCGTTGAAATCGCCGAGCGACTTGCCGATCTGCTCGATCCGGCCGTTCGAGCATCTGACGCGTGTGACGTCGTCCGGATCGCTGAGTGGGTTATCCAGGTCGTAATCGACCCCAAGGGTAACGGTATCCGGATCGAATGTCGCGGAGATCAGGCTTCGGTATATCTCCGGGTCGATCAGGTGGTCGCACATCGTCAGCAGGAAGGGCTCGTCGAGATGCGGCTTCGCCGTGAGCAGAGAGACCCCGTTGGCCCGGCTCCAGTCGACGTTGACGATGAACGCTATACGAAGGCCGTGCCGCTCTGAAATCAGGTCGAGCTCTCTTCCCAGGTCGTCGCTTCGATAGCCGCCCACGACGACGAACTCGTCGATCCCGGCGCTTTGGACGCGCTTGATCACGTGCTCGATTATGGACATTCCCTTGATCGGCACCAGCGGCTTGAGATCGCCCTTTTCCCTGAGCCGGACACCCTGCCCCGCGGCTACAATGAGGCACTTCATCGGACTGCACACGCGTTCGCGCCATGACAGGTGCTCACGATATGAATTCCTGTGGCGGCGTCGATCATCTCATGCGTCTCGCGGGTCGTGGTTATGGATGTGGAGGTTTCGTACCATCCGACACTCTTTTACCGAAAAGGCGCATCCTTGGATCATCGTCGGGCTCCGTTGGCTCCACGACGCGGCTCGTGCTCCGCGCGAGTTCCAGATCACGCCAGTCGAGAAAAATCGCGGATGCACGAATAGACCAGCATGCTGTACAGCTGGCGTTCGCGATTTCTTCGCACGTAGTCCGGGTCGATCTGCGCCATGCGGGACCTGGTATGGACGGACGCATACCAATGCACCACGCGCGTCTCGGCTGACAGGACGGCATCCAGCCGCGGGGCACGACCGATACGGAACCAGTGCTCCGAAATCTCCGGTGGCAATGGGTAGAAGATCTTCGGCTCATGGATAGTCAGGTCGTCATACCGATAGTGATCCACCACATCTTGGAGCAGGTCGGGCCCCAATGCATAGGCTTGTGCCTGGCGGTCCCTCGGGACGGCGAGCATCGCATGAAGATACGCCGAGAACAGACGCGAGTCAGACTCCGCACCCATTACCGCGTTGTTGACGCCAAGAAAGTAGAACCGTTCTACCTGCCTGAATAGTTTCCAGCCGTATGGCATCCGGCGCAGCAGCTTGCGCAGCAGATCGAGGGCCAGATGAAGACCCCATACCGCAGGCGAACGAGAGTTGCGGACGACGTGAGGCCAGACGATGAACTCGGAACCGACGAACTGGGGTGTGTCGAGAAGCGACAGCAAGGGCGCGACCGTGACGGTGTCGAGGTCGAGATACACGCCGCCTCGGAGATAGAGTATCGCTGCCCGCAGGATATCCGTCCGCATCACGCGGCTATCGAGGCTGCGGTAGAGTGCGGCGAGCTCTCCGTCGGTACCGAGCATGGCCTCGACCTGGTTCAAGCAAGCGAATGGATCGATCCGGGACAGCTGCACGCGAGAAGCGTCCCTGAGGGCACGCAACCCTGGACCCTCCTGGAGGGTGTCGGTGTGGTGGAGGATGATGTCCGGCAGCCCGCTGCGCTCGGCAGCAGACAGGATGGCGAACACGTAGGCCCAGGGGAGGCTGGTGCCGATCCAGCAGAAATGCACCTGCGGAGGGATCGTCACGCGGCTTCGAGCCGAGTGCCGCCGCGTGCTCGGCCTTCAGAAGGCGGCCTCCTGTCCAGCGAGGACACCAGGTCGGCATGCCGGCAATCGCCTGGAATACAGCCCCGGTGCGACGCGTCGTGCTTGAACGGCATGGCGGAACCCTAGAGCAAGATGACTTTAGCTTGAACCGCTTGTTCTAGCTAAAATCATGACGTGCTCGTCAAAATTAGCTAGAGCGCGATCAACCTGGGGTGATCGCGCTCTAGCCGGATGCCCGGCCTCACGCCAGCCAGTCGACCCGAGGCTTCCCGTCGCGCGACCGCGCCACGCCGATCCGGTGCTGCCCTCCGCTTCTGCAACCTCGACGTGCATAGCTCGGGTCAGCCAGTCCGCCTCATCCTGTCCACGCGCAGGGTCGTATTCCAGGTCGAGACCAGGCTCGGGACGCGGTTTGACACGCGACGAACTACCTGTTTTTAGGTGAGGTGCATGCGAGAGGCCTGTACTAATCCGTGAACGGAAGGTGAGGCTGCGTCCCGCTCGTCGACTACTCCTGCTTTGGTGACCGCGATCATGACCTCTGGACGACAAACCGACGAACGCGAGCGCGTCGGCCTCCTTATCGTTGGCCTTGGCGGCGCGGTCGCATCGACCGTGGCGGCAGGACTTGAGCATATCCGACAGGGCTCGACGGATCGCGTCGGCTTGCCGCTCGCGGATCTGCACGACACCGGTCTCATCCCCTACGAGTCGCTCGAGATCGCGGGCTGGGACCTGAACCCGGACGATCTCGCGACGGCGGCGGCGCACCATCGTGTACTCCCCGCATCGATGCTTTCGGGCCTGCACGACGCCCTTGCCGGAATACGTCCTTGGGCCGCAACAGGCAGCACCGCCTTCTGTCGCAACGTCGATGGCGGCAATCGCACCAAGGCCAACTCCCACCTCGGTGCCGTGGAACAGATCCGTCAGGATATCACGGGTTTCGCGGAACGGACCGGTATCGAACGCCTGGTCGTCGTCAATCTCGCATCCGTCGAAAGCTGGCCCGAGGACACCGCGGCGTTCGCCACCATAGAGCGGTTCGAGCAGGCGTTGCTGGACAACCATCCGTCGATCAGCCCGGCGATGCTATACGCCTACGCCGCCATCAAGGAAGGCGTTCCGTATGGCAACTTCACGCCGAGCCTCGGTGCCGACATTCCGGCGCTGGCGTCGCTGGCGCAGGCGAACGGCGTTCCGGTAGCGGGTAAGGACGGCAAGACCGGGCAGACGCTGCTCAAGACGGTGATAGCACCGGCCCTGCATGATCGTGCCCTGCATGTCGATGGCTGGTTCTCGACCAACATCCTGGGCAACAACGACGGGCTGGCCCTGCATGATCCGGACAGCCTGAAATCCAAGCTCAAGACCAAGGGTTCCGTGCTGGACGACATCCTCGGCTACAAGGTCGAGGACCACGTCGTCCACGTGCACTATTACAGGCCGCGCGGCGACGACAAGGAAGCTTGGGACAACATCGATATCTCGGGTTTCCTCGGACAGCGCATGCAGCTCAAGGTCAACTTCCTCTGCAAGGACTCCGTTCTCGCAGCTCCCCTCGTCATCGAGATCGCGCGCTGCCTGGATCTTGCCCGCAATCGCGGACAGGGTGGTGCCCAGGAACAGCTCGGCGTGTTCTTCAAGTCGCCGATGACCAAGGGGCCGACCGTTCCGGAGCATGATTTCTTCAAGCAGCAACGGGCCCTGGTGAATTGGCTGACCCAGGCGGGGCCGCCGACAGCCCGCTGAGTACCGGCGAGACAGTCAGCCCGGAAATGGAACCATGCGGCCCAGCTCTTCGTCCCATAGCGCGAAGCTGGGCGCCCTGAGGGCCTCCCCGAGCGACAACGTCGTCGTGACGGCCAGGGGGGAGGCCGAGCAGGCGTCGTGACAGGCCTGCAGACGGTAGTTCGGGATGCCGGGACGCAGGTGGTGTATGTGGTGCAGGCCGATGTTCCCGCTGAACCACTGCAGCACGCGAGGCAGCTTCAGGTAGGAAGTGCCGTGCAAGGCAGCCTGGACGAACTTCCAGTCCTTCTTGCTCACCCACTGCGCGTCCTCGAAGCGGTGCTGCACGGAAAACAGCCAGATCCCGATGATGGCGGCGAGCGCCAGGGCAGGAAGATGCACCAGCATGACGGCCTTTAGCCCGAAGATCATGGCAAGACCCACGACTACGCCCACGAGTGCCATGTTCAACAGGTAGACGCTGATGCGTTCGCGTCGGCAGGATTTGGGAGTATCGAACGGCAGGCGATATAGCAGGATGAAGATCACGGGCGGCAACAGGAAATGGATCAGCATCGGATGATGTGTGGCCCTGTAGACCCGCCTCTGCACCGGCCCGAGCGCGCGATACTCCGCCACCGTCAGGCAGTCCGAGAAGAAGTCCGCCGGAATGCCGCGACCGTCCAGGTTGTTCCAGCTTCCGTGATGGCGCGCATGCAGCCGACGCCAATAGGCGAACGGCGTCAGCGTCACCAGGCTGCAGGCGGAGCCGACGATGTTGTTCAGGCGGCGATCCCGGAACAGCGAGTTATGGCCGCAATCATGCTGAAGCATGAAGATGCGCACGATCAATCCGCTCGTCGGCAGTGCGAGCGCCAACGTCAGCCACACGGACAGGTGCAGGCCGACATACATCGCCGCGATGCAGATGAGGTAGAGACCGAAAGTCGACGCCGTCTGCCATGCGGCACTGCCGAACATCGGCGTCTGGTAGGCACGCAGGCTCGAAAGCAGCTCCTCGGGAGCGGACGGCGCCTGCATTCTCGACATGGATCAAGCCTTCAACTTCAGACGGGCCTCCCGCCTTCCGACGACCGAGGACGGTCAATAATAACAGGTATGCCGGACGTCCTGCACGGGTTTTCTCGGTCCCCGCCGCGATCCGACGAGGATGCGGGCCTGCACCGACAGCCTACTGGGCGGCCACCGGGTAGCTGGGCCGCCTGGAACCCGGAAGGACCTTCATCTCGGTGCCTACCGCGACGATCGTGCGGATCGCATGGTCGATCTGGGCGCTGCTATGGACGGCGCTCACGCTGGTCCGCAGCAGTGACTGGCGTTCCGGGGTAGCCGGAGGAAGTGCGAGGTTCACGTAGATCCCACGGTCGAGCAGCTTGTTCCAGGCCATCGCCGCCACCTCGGGATCGGCCAGCCGGATGGAGACGATCGGGCTCGCCACCGGTCCCAGCGCGAAGCCTGCTTCCGCCAGGCCGTCGTACAGGTGAGACGCGTTGCGGGCCAGGTTGGCGCGCAGGCCAGGCTTCTCCTCGACCAGCTCGAGAGCCCGTGAGACGCCGGCCGTGATCGAGGGCGGCAGCGAGGCCGTGAACATATAGGCGCGCGAGGCAAGCCGCAGCAGCTCGAAGTCGGGCACGTCGGACGCACAGAAGCCTCCGATCCCGCCCAAGCTCTTGCTGAAGGTGCCGACCACGAAGTCGACATCCGCCTCGATCCCGGTGGCCTCGGCCAGGCCGCGGCCACGCTCGCCGAGCACGCCGAGCGAGTGCGCCTCGTCCACCAGCAGGTAGGCTTCGGTCTTGCGCTTGATCTCGGCGAACTCGCGCAGCGGCGCCACGTCGCCGAGCATGCTGTAGATGCCCTCGACGACGATCAGCTTCTGGCCGGGGCGGTCGGCCAGGAACTGCAGGCGGCGATACAGGTCGTCGGGGTCGTTGTGGCGGAAGCGCGTGACCTGCGCGCCGCTCAGCCTTGCTCCGTCGTAGATGCTGGCGTGGCTGTCGGCATCGAGCAGGAGATGGTCCTCGCGTCCCGCCAGCGCCGAGAGGATGCCGAGGTTAGCCTGGTAGCCCGTGGTGAACACCATGGCGTCGCGGCGCCCGAGGAAGCGGGCGATCTGCTGTTCGAGCTTCGCGTGGCCGCTGTAGGTGCCGTTGGCGATGCGCGAGCCCGTGGTCCCGGTGCCCTCGTCCTGCAGCGCCGTCGCCGCCGCGTCCACGCAAGTCGGATCGAGGGTCAGCCCGAGGTAGTTGTTGGTGCCGAGAAGCAGCATCTTCCGGCCGCCGCGCATGGCCTCGGTGGGGGACAATATCGCGTCGAACACGACGTTGAACGGATCCTGCCCGCTATCGCAGAGGCGAGCGAAGGCATGCTTCAAGCCCTGATATTTGGACAGCATGGTCTAGTGCGACGCCTGTGCGGGTCTGGCGCCGAGCATGCTGGCCAGGTCGCCAACCGTTTCGATCTCCGTGATGGCATCGATCGGGATGATCGTATTGAACTTCGTCTCGAGCGCCATGATGAAATCCATCACCGCGATCGAATCGAGCCGCAGGTCACGGACGATGTTCGTATCCGACGTGATCTTGTCCGGAACGTCCCTGGAGACCCCGTCCAGGTTCCTGAGCACACTCGATATCTGCTCGACCACGTCTTCTTGGATCAACACGAACACGTAACTCCATCGGCCAGAAGGCTTGCCGCCGGGCGACTGAAAGGTGGCAGATGCATCATTATATGGCAATATCGAGCAGCGGCATCCGAAGGGTTCCGGCACGGCCTGGACCGATCATGCAGCCTCTCGTAAGCCGGTCGCGCCGCCCATGCAACGTGCCGGCTGCGGCCTTGCCTCCGCTCCCCTCCGCGTGTCGGGTGGTTCTGCGGGGGCATGGCCGCCCGTGCGGCGCCGCTTACTTGACAGCCCGTGCCGACGGCCTCACTCGGTAGGGGCAAGGAGGGACCGGGATGTACACACGCTGGCGGAAACACGGAAGCAGCTTCGACCTCGGTCGGATGAACCTGCGCGACCTGATCGCCGCCTATGCCCGCCATCCGGCCGTTCACCTCTACGCAGCGCTGGCCCTGTTCAGCGGCGTCTATGCCGTGCACGAAGCCACCAGTCCGTGGCGCCCGCTCTGCGGCATGCTCGCGACCATGGCCGCCTATCCCGTCGTCTGGTACGGGCTGCACCGGTTCGTCCTGCACGGCCGCTTCCTCTACCGGTTCCGGCTGACGGCTCCGCTCTGGAAACGCATCCATTTCGACCATCACCAGGACCCGCACCGCATGGACGTGCTGTTCGGCTCGCCGCTCAACACGGTGCCGACCATCCTGCTCATCGTGACCCCGCTGGGCTGGTTCATCGGCGGCGGGCCGGCCGGCGCCGCGGCCGCGGTCTGCGCCGGCTTCCTGATCACCTGCGCCTACGAGTTCTGTCACTGCATCCAGCACCTCAACTTCAAGCCGCGCAGCCGCTTGCTGCGTCGCATGAAGGCGTTGCACCTCGCGCATCATTTCCACGACGAGGAGGGCAATTACGGCATCACCTCGTTCGCGGCGGACCGGATCTTCGGCACCTACTACGGCTCGGCGCGGGAGCGGCAGCGTTCGCCGAGCGTGTTCAACCTCGGTTACGACGCGAGCGAGGCGGCGCGCTTCCCCTGGGTGGCCGAGCTCTCCGGCGGACTGCCGCGCGACCGCCCGCCACGGCCCGGCGAGACCGCGTGAGGGTTCCGGCCGTACCATCCGGCGAGATCGAGGTCGTCGCCGTCGAGGGTCGTGCCGCACTGGAGCGCTTCATCCGCCTGCCCGAACGCCTGTATCGCGCCGACCCGAACTACGTGCGCCCGCTCCGCTCGGAACGCCGGGCCGCGCTGACGCCGCGCGGCAACCCGTTCTTCAGCCATGCCGACGCGGCCTTCTGGATCGCGCGCCGCAACGGCGTGGCGGTCGGCCGGATCAGCGCGCAGCAGGACCATCTCGCCAAGGTCGATGCGGAGCATCCCGTCGGCAGTTTCGGCATGCTCGCCGCCGTCGACGATCCGGCGGTGTTCGCCGCCCTGCTGGCGACGGCGGAAGCCTGGCTGGCGCTGAGGGGCCTGAAGCGGGCGCAGGGTCCGTTCAGCCTGTCGATCAACGAGGAGACCGGCCTGCTGGTGGACGGGTTCGACACCCCGCCGATGCTGATGATGCCGCACGACCCGCCCTACATCGATGCCCGGCTCAAGGCGCTCGGCTACGGCAAGGTGCGCGACGTGTTCGCCTATCTCTGCGACACCACGGCCGCACTGCCGCCGGCCGCCGCCGCCATGGTCGCCCGTGGCCTGCCCGCCCATGTTAGCCTGCGTCCGATGCGGCTGCACGACCTCGAGCGCGACGTCGCAGCGCTGGTGGACATCTTCAACGACGGCTGGGAGGGCCACTGGGGCTTCGTCCCCATCACTCAAGGCGAGGTCGCGCACATGGCGCGCGCGATGCGCCCGTTGCTGCATGAGCGCCTGGTCTGGTTCGCCGAGGTGCATGGCGAGCCGGCGGCGTTCGGCCTGTGCCTTCCGAACCTCAACGCGGCGATCCGCGACCTGTCGGGGCGCCTGCTGCCGTTCGGCTGGGCGAAGCTGCTTTGGCGTCTGAAGGTCTCCGGGGTGACGACGGCGCGGGTGCCGCTGATGGGCGTGCGCCGGCGATTCGCGAGCAGCCTGCTGGGCCGGCTGCTGCCGCTGCACGTCGTCGAGGCGCTGCGTCGCGAAGCGCTCGCACGCGGCATCACCGCGGTGGAGATGTCTTGGATCCTGGAGGACAACCTGCCGATGCGCCACCTCGCCGAAGCCGTCGGCGGCCGCGCCTACAAGACCTACCGCGTTTATGAGAAGATGCTGGCGGCATGATCCAGGCCGGGCCGGACAGGCGATCGGTTGACGCGTTCTTGGGCAGCCTCTAGGGAGTGGCACCCGGATGCCGAGCGACCTGGCTGTGAGCGCCTGAGACACGTCCTGCCTGGCGCCACCGCAGTTTGGAGCGTGACCGAATGCCCGGGCCAACGCCCACCCTGAGCGGCCTCACCCAGCGAAAGGGCAATTTCGCCACCCTGCCGGAAGCTCTCGACTACGCCGCAGGGGGTGAGACGGGCCTCAACTTCTATTCCATTCGCGGCGAGCTGACGACGGCGCTGCCCTACCGGACGCTGCGTGACGACGCGGTCGAGCTGGCGCACCGGCTGTTCGACCTCGGGCTGCGACCGGGCGAGCGCGTCGCCATCATCGCCGACACCCAGCCGGACTTCGTGCGCATCTTCTGCGCCTGCCAGTATGCCGGCCTGATACCGGCACCGATGCCGCTGCCGTTCGCCTTCGGGGGGCGCGAGGTCTACGTGGCGCACGTGCGTCGGCTGGTCGAGGAGGCGAAGGCGACGGCGTTGTTCGCGCCCGCGGCGCTGGTCGGCTGGGTGGCGCCGTTCGCCGCGGAGCTGTCGTTGCGCGTCTGCGGCACCGTGGCCGAACTGGCCGCCTCATCCCGCCCGGACGCGGCTCCCCGGTCCGATACGGCATTGCCGGCGATCGGGCCGGACCACACGGCCTACCTGCAGTTCTCGTCCGGCAGCACGCGGTTTCCGATGGGGGTGGTGGTGCAGCAGCGGGCGCTGATGGCCAATGCCTCGGCGATCCTGAGCCATGGGCTCCAGGTGCGGCCGGACGACCGCGCGGTCTCCTGGCTACCGCTGTATCACGACATGGGACTGGTCGGCTTCCTGCTCAGTCCGCTCGCCGGACAGGTCACGGTGGACCTGTTCGCCACCCAGGACTTCGCGCGGCGTCCGCAGCTCTGGCTGTCGCTCATCTCCAACGGACGCGGCACGATCTCCTACAGCCCGAGCTTCGGCTACGACCTGTGCACCCGGCGCGAGCGTTCGATCGGCAGGGCGGAGCTGGATCTGTCTTCCTGGCGGATCGCCGGCATCGGCGGCGACATGATCCGCCCCGCGGTGCTCGCCAGCTTCTCCCGGACATTCGCGGCCTGCGGTTTCGCGTCCAGGGCGTTCTTGCCCAGCTACGGCATGGCGGAGGCAACGCTCGCCATCAGCTTCGCGCCGATCGACCGGGGCATCGAGGTCGACACCATCGATCTCGACCGACTGGAACAGGACGGCGTAGCGAGCGCCCCGCGCGATACGGACGCGCGCAGCCGCACCGTGGTGCTGTGCGGCTCGGCGCTGCCGGGACACGAGATCGAGATACGCGACGCGGACGGGAACCCGCTCGCGGAACGCAGGGTAGGAAGGATCTTCGCGCGTGGCGCCAGCCTGATGCAGGGCTATGACGGGCGACCCGACGAGACCAGCGCCATCCTGTCGGCGGATGGCTGGCTCGACACCGGCGATCTCGGCTACCGGCTGGGCGACACGCTGGTCGTCACCGGCCGCGCCAAGGACCTCATCATCATCAACGGCCGCAACATCTGGCCGCAGGACCTGGAATGGAGCGTCGAGCGGTCCGTCCCGGAGGTCAGGACCGGGGACGTCGCCGCCTTCTCCATCGAGGAGGACGGCCGGGAGGTCCTGATCCTGGCGGTGGAGGCGCGAGGAGTGGCCGATCCGGCGACCGGCCAGAGGCTGGTCGATGAGGTCGGCGCCACGGTGCGTATCAACCACGGGCTGGACGGGCGCGTCGTCCTCATGGCGCCCGGCAGCCTTCCCTATACTTCGTCGGGCAAGCTGAGCCGCTCCGTGGCACGGCAACGCTACCTTGCGCACGTGGCCCCGGCGGTCGCCATTCCGGCGTGACTCGACCGGTCGCCGCCATCACCGGCGGGACGGGGTTCTTCGGGCCCTACATCGTCGCGGCCCTTGCCCGGGCGGGCTGGCGGGTGCGCCTGCTGGCGCGTCGCGATCCGGTGCATCCGCTGCTCGCCGGCATCCCCCTGGAACTGGTGCGGGGAGACCTCGCCGACCAGGCGGCGCTGTCGCGGCTGGTGCAGGACGCATCGGCGGTGATCCACGCGGCCGGGCTGGTCAAGGCGCGAAGCCGGCAGGAATTCCTCGCCATCAACCGGGACGGCGCCGGGCGACTGGCCAGGACCGTGGCGACGGCGGCTCCCCGCGCGCGCTTCGTCCTGATCTCCTCGATCGCCGCCAGGATGTCGGGCCTCTCCACCTATGGCGACAGCAAGCGCGCAGGCGAGGCCGCCGTCGCCTCGGCGCTCGGCGATGGGCCTCGGGTGGTGTTGCGGCCCTGCGTCGTCTACGGGCCGTGGGACCGGGAGGGACTGGCGCTGCTCCGCATGGCGCGAAGCTGGATCGTGCCGGTTCCCACCAGGCCGGAGCCGCGCATCGCCATGATCCATGCCCGCGACGCGGCGGCGGCGGTGGCGGCGCTGAGCCGCGACGGGCCGGGCGACGCGACCTTCGAGATCTCCGACGAGAGACCCGAGGGCTATGGCTGGACCGAGTTGCTGCGGGTCGCCGGGACCGAGCTGGGACGGGTGCCCTATACCGTGCCGGTGCCCGACCTGCTGATACGCGCCGCCGGCGTCGCCAGCGATGCCATGGCCGCCCTCACCGGCCAGGCATCGGTATTCGGGCAGGGCAAGACACGGGATGTCCTGCATCGTGAATGGGGCTCCCACCGGAGCAGCCAGCCATCCGCGACGCTCTGGCGTCCGCACGTGGATCTGCGCACCGGCCTGAGGGACGCCATCGCCTGGTGGAGGACGCAGCCGGACTACCGATGAGCAATGCGATACCGACATGAGAGGCCTGTTGTGCAAGATCAGCCAGAACGCTCCCCGATGATCTGGATCGATGTCGAGGATCTCTTCGAGTACGCGCTGCACACGCGGCGCCCGAGCGGGATCCAGCGCATAGAGTACGAGTTGTGCCGCGCCCTCGCGACGCTGCCGGAGTCACGCGAGCGGGTGAGGTTCCTGCGGCACTCCAACCCCGTGGGATCCTTCCGGCCGGTCGAGTACCAGGCCATCGAGACCCTGTTCGAGGCGCTCGTCGGCGAAGCGTCCTCCGACCATGGGCGAGAGACGGCGCGCGCAGGGACGGCGGGACCCGGAGGTGATACCGGTGCTTCCCGTCGCGGCGTACGCGGG
>JAABUQ010004709.1_pt1 | contig 22909 bp, 20 predicted proteins | sample 5560001 | NCBI WGS metagenome assembly JAABUQ01 (sample SAMN10711888, study PRJNA513371) | rock metagenome | isolation source: Antarctica rocks | place: Antarctica: Victoria Land, Finger Mt nord | collected 2015-12-18 | reverse complement strand
AGCTCCTCGGCCTCGCCCAGAGGACCGCCCTCCACGTCGAGGGCGCTAGGCCAGGGAAGGGGGGACGATTCGGTCGCGGCGCGCAGCCACCCTTCGGCCGCCTCGGCCTCCTCGGCGAAGCCGATGCGGCCGAATGTTCCGGCCACCCCCGCAGCCAGGCGCCAGGGCACGATCCGCCCGTCGCCGTTTCGCTCACCGCCCGCCCAGCGGGGCAGCCCTGCGGTGCCGGCCTGGACGGTGCCGCCGGAGGGGTACCACGTCAGCGCCTTGATGGCCAGGGCGGCTCGTTCCACCGCGGCCCGGTACTGACCCTGGTAGGTCAGGCGGCCAAGCCAGTTCCGCCACGCCCCGGCGGTGGTCTCGGCCAGGTCCCGGGCGGCGTCGGGCGACAGCTCGTCTCGGTGGGGATCATCGGCCCGGTCGACGGTGACGACCACGGCCTGGCCCGGCTCCAGGCGGCGAACGGCCCGCCACACCAGGTGCTGGCGATCGATGGCTACGGGGGCGGGATGAGCCCCGACCCGAACCACCGTGTCGCCGAACGCCATGCCCTCCGACCACACCGAGACCCTTCTTGCCGGTCCATATCCGTGGCTCGCCACCACCTCGATCTCCAAGTCAACCGGCCCCGATCGCGCCGTCACCACCCGGACGATCCGCCGGGGCGGGGTCTGCGACGAGGCCGTCCAGGGCATGAGATCGTCGACCTCGGTGACGAAGCCGGGGCCCCTCGACGTCGTGCGGGCCACGTTGGTGCCCGGTCGGTATGCCTGAACGGCGGCCGGCGGGCGGCGTCGAGCCGTGGAGGGGGAACGAACCGGGCCCACCCGTATGGCCCCGGCGCCGGGGTCGAGGAGCCGGGCCAGGGCCGGGGGCCGGTCGAAGCGATCCGGGCAGTACCAGTCGATGGTGCCGTCGACAGCCACGGTGGCTCCCGTGGCGCCGTCACCGATCCAGGTCCGGGAGGCCAGGGCCATCCGATCGGCGTCGGTCAGCACGACGGCGACCGAGCGCTAACCGCCAACCTCGACGACGTCGACTTCGAGCGCCCCGCTCGGAGCCTCGTACGACACCCGGTCACCGACCTTGGCACCCATCAGGGCCTGGCCCAGGGGTGAGGCCGGCGAAACCACCGCCACCCCTTCCCGGCGCTCCTCGATGGAGCCGATCAGGTAGCGCTCGGTGTCGCTGTCGCCCACGTAGCGCAGGGAGACGGTGACCCCGGTGGTGACCTCTCCGCTGGCCGCCACCGATGCCGTGTCGACGATCCGGGCCCCCTCGAGGGTAGCTGCCAACTGGCGGATCCGGGCCTCCATCTTGCCCTGGGCGTCTTTGGCCGCGTGGTAGTCACCGTTCTCGGAAAGGTCGCCCAGGGCCCGGGCGGCCTCGATGGCGCGGGCGATGTCGACCCGGCCCCGGGTCCGGAGATCCTCGAGCTCGTCACGCAGGCGGTCGTAGGTGGAGCGGGTGAGTTGTGTCTCAGCCATGGCGTTCCACGCTACCGGTTCTCCGCACGCGTGCTGTTGACGGGGGCGTCGCCATGCACGAGACTGTGAGGATGGTGATCGGTGCCTCCCGCCTCGTACGCCTCATCGTGTAGCACACCGGTGGTCCGCCGGTGTGCTTTCTCCGACCGTCCCTCGAGGGCGGTCGCTTCATGTCCGGCCCCCAGAGCCGGCCGCCCTCCCAACCGACCGACGAAGAGACAGAAGGACCGTTGTGCCTGCGCATAGGATCGCCGTGATCTCCGGTGACGGGATCGGCGTCGAGGTCATTGCCGAAGCCCTCAAGGCGGGCCGGGCCGCGGGCGCCGAGCTCGATGCGGTCGACTACGACCTGGGCGGCCGCCGTTACCTGGCCACCGGCGAGGTGCTGCCCGATTCGGTGCTGGCCGAGCTCCGGGGTTTCGACGCCATTCTCCTGGGAGCGGTGGGCACCCCCGAGGTCCCCCCAGGCATCTTGGAGCGCGGCCTGCTGCTGAAGTTGCGGTTCTCGTTGGATCTCTACGTCAACCTTCGGCCGGTGGTGGCCCCCCTCAGCGTGGGTGCCGGCGTGCCCATCGACTTCGCGGTGGTTCGGGAGAACACCGAGGGGACCTATGCGGGTGAAGGCGGCTTTCTCCGTCGGGCGACGCCGGCCGAGGTCGCCACTCAGGGGTCGATCAACACCCGCTACGGCGTGGAGCGCTGCGTCCGCTACGCCTTCGACCTGGCCCGCAGCCGGCCCCGGCGCCATCTCACCCTGGTTCACAAGACCAATGTGTTGAGCTTCGCTGGTGACCTCTGGATGCGCACCTTTGAGGAGGTGGCGGTCGAGTACCCCGACGTGGCCACCGCGTACCACCACATCGACGCCGCCTGCATCTATTTCGTCGAGTCCCCGCAGCGCTACGACGTGATCGTCACCGACAACCTCTTCGGCGACATCCTCACCGATCTCGGCGGGGCCATCGCCGGGGGTATCGGCCGGGCCGCCTCTGCCAACCTCAACCCGGCCCGGACCGGCCCATCGCTGTTCGAGCCGGTGCACGGCTCGGCTCCCGATATCGCCGGGACGGGCCGGGCCGATCCCACGGCCGCCATCTTGTCCATGGCCATGATGCTGGAGTTCCTGGGGGCCGCCACCGAGGCGGCCAGAGTGGCTGCCGCCCTGGCGAGCCTCGTTCCCGATACCGCCCGCTCGACGTCGGAGACCGGCGACGCCATTGTCAGAGAGATCACCGCAGAAAGGACCCCTTGACATGCCGATTCAACCCACCGAGAAGATCTGGATGGATGGCCAACTCGTCGACTGGGAGGACGCCACCATCCATGTCCTCACCCATACCCTCCACTACGGCTGCGGGGTCTTCGAGGGCATTCGGGCCTACGCGACGGAGCGGGGGCCGGCGGTGTTCCGCCTCCGCGACCACATCGAGCGCCTGTTCAACTCGGCGAAGATCTTCATGATGGACATCCCCTTCAGCGCCGAGGAGCTCATCACCGCCACCAAGGACACGGTTCGGGTCAATGGACTCGAGCAGTGTTACATCCGCCCGATCGCCTACCTGGGCTATGGCGAGATGGGGCTCAACCCGCTGGCCTGCGATGTCAAGGTGTCGATCGCGGTGTGGCCGTGGGGCGCCTACCTGGGCGACGACGGCATGGAGCGGGGCGTGCGGATGAAGATCAGCTCCTGGCAGCGCCATGACCCCAACGCCATGCCGCCGGCGGCCAAGGGCACGGGGATGTACATCAACTCGTCGATGGCCAAGGTCGAAGCGATCAAGGCGGGCTACGACGAGGCCATACTCCTCTCCCCGCAGGGCTACGTCAGCGAATGCACCGGCGAGAACCTCTTCGTCGTCCGGGGCGGGCGGATCATCACTCCGCCGTCGTCGGCCGGCGCCCTCGAGGGCATCACCCAGTCCTCGGTGCTCACCATCGCCCGGGACCTGGGCTACCCGGTGGAGGTCGGCAACATCCTGCGCTCGGACCTCTATGTGGCCGACGAGGCATTTCTGTCGGGCACCGCCGCCGAGGTGGTGCCCATCTCCTCGGTCGACGATCGCCCGGTCGGCGACGGCCGGCCCGGACCGATGACCCGCCAGATCCAGGCGGTGTATCTCGACGCCGTATGTGGCCGGATCGATCGCTACAAGGACTGGAACGAACATGTCGGTTGATCGGCCCGGCGCCCACCGCCACCCGCCCCTGGTGGGCCCCTCGCACCTGCCGGCGGCGGTCGACATCTATGACACGACCCTGCGCGACGGCAGCCAGCAGGAAGGCCTTTCGCTCACCGTGGAGGACAAGCTCCGGGTGGCCCGGCAACTCGACCACCTGGGCGTGGCATTTATCGAGGGGGGTTGGCCGGGGGCCAATCCCAAAGACGAGGAGTTCTTCCGCCGGGCGGCCGCCGGTGAGCTCCACCTGGGCTCCGCCACGCTCGTGGCGTTCGGCTCGACCCGCAAGGCCGACGGGCGGGCCCAGACCGACCCGGTGCTGGCCCACCTGCTGGCCGCCGGGACCTCGGCGGTGTGCCTGGTGGCCAAGGCGTCGGAGCGCCACGTGCACGACGCCCTGCGCACGTCGCTGAGCGAGGCGGTGGCCATGGTCGCCGATTCCGTCGCCTTCTTGGTGAGCCACGGCCGGAGGGTGTTCCTCGACGCCGAGCACTTCTTCGACGGTTACCGTGACAACCCGGGATTCAGCCTCGAGGTGCTGGCTGCGGCTGAGGCCGCGGGAGCCGAGACCCTGGTGCTCTGCGATACCAATGGCGCCAACCTGCCCTTCGACGTGGAGCGGGTGGTGGCCGAGGTGAGGGAGCGAACCGGCGTGGGCCTCGGTTGTCACTTTCACAACGACGCCGGCTGTGCGGTGGCCAACTCCCTCGTCGCCGTCCGCCAAGGCGTCACCCAGGTCCAGGGATGCGTGAACGGTTACGGGGAGCGCACCGGCAATGCCGATCTCACCGCCGCGGTAGCGGATCTGTCGTTGAAGATGGGGGTGGAGACCATCGGCCGCCGACGGCTCCGGCTGCTCACCCCGGTGGCCCGCCACATCGCCGAGCTGGTCAACGTGGCCCCGGCCGCCGCCCAGCCCTTCGTCGGCCTTTCGGCGTTCACCCACAAGGCCGGCCTACACACCAGCGCCATCGCCCGGGCCAAGGACGCCTACGAGCACATCGACCCCGAGGCGGTGGGCAACGGCACCCGCTTCGCCGTGTCGGAGATGGCCGGACGCTCCACCGTGGCCCTCAAGGCCGAACAGCTGGGCATCGACCTCGACGACATCGCCACCGGAGAGGTGGTGGATCAGCTCAAGGAGCTCGAGCATCGCGGCTACCACTTCGAGGTGGCCGACGGCTCGCTCGAGTTGCTGATGCGAGCGGCGGCCGGTTGGCAGCAGCGGTATTTCCACCTCGAATCCCACCGCGTGGTGGCCGACTACGTGGTGGGCGGCGGATGGGTGACCGAGGCCACCATCAAGATCCATGTGGGTGACGAGCGGATCTTGGTGGTGGCCGAGGGCAATGGCCCCGTCGACGCCTTGAACACCGCCCTGCGCAGGGCCATCGGGTCGCGCTATCCGGTGCTGGGCGGGATCCACCTGACCGACTACAAGGTTCGGGTGCTCGATACGGGTCGGGGCACGGCGGCCATCACCCGGGTCCTCATCGACTCCACCGACGGGGAGCGGGCGTGGACGACCATCGGCGTGTCGGAGAACGTCATCGAGGCGTCATGGGAGGCCCTGGCCGCCTCGGTGGTCTTCGGGTTGCTCCACGCTGACGGCGACGGCCAGACTCACGGCCCGTGACCCAGACCCGCGCCCTGTGACCCAGCCCGACTACGTGCCTCTGCGCCAGGCCGACCGGGTTCGGCCCTCGGACCGCCTGACCCTGCCGCTGCCCTGGCAGGGTGATCGGCCCGCCGACCTAACTCGCCTGGCCGTGCCCGGGGGGAGTGGGTTCGGCCGGCCCGGACCCGACGGGGGCTATGGCTTGAAGCTGGCCAAGCGCTTCGTCGACCGCTTCGTCCTCGTCCCCGGCGAACACGCCGACGATGTGCTGGCCGGCGGCTTTGCCTGCGGAACCACCCGGGCCGCGGGCCTGGGCCGGGCCCCGGTCATCTACGACATGGCGTGGGCCTTCACCCTCTGGGGTTACCTGGCCGCCGCCCCCGAGGCCCTGGTGGAGCTGCGGGTCCGGTTGTTTCGGGGGGCGGCGCATGATTATGCCGATCAGCGAGCCATCGTCGACTCCGTGGCCCCGGCGGCGTTCAAGCTCGGCGGCGCCGAGGTGGCCGAGGCCCTGAACCGTCGCTGGCAGGACCTCTTCGTAGCCTGACGCTGCGGAGCCTCAGGAGCGCGGAGCATCAGGACCGCAGGGCGGCCACCTCGGCCAGGTCGTCGGGCCGGCCCACGCCGGCGCGGACCATGGCCTCGTTGGTTCGCTTGACCATTCCCGACAGCTCGGCGCCGGCGCCCAGCTCCAAGGTGGTCGTCACCCCCAGGTCGGGCAGGGCCAGGAGCGACTCCCGCCAGCGCACCGGAGCGACCAACTGGGCGGAGAGCAGGGGGGCCCAGCCCTGGCGGTGGGCGGTGGCGTCGACGTTGGCCACCACCGGCCAGGTGCAGGTGCCCCAGGTGGTCAGGGACAACGCCTCGTCGAGGGCGCCCTGGGCGGAGGCCATCAGGGGGGAGTGAAACGCGCCGCCCACGCTCAGGGCCAGGACCCGTTTGGCGCCGTGCCTCCTGGCCTGGTCGGCCGCCTTGGCCACCCCGGCGGCGGTGCCGGCCACCACGATCTGGCCGGGGGCGTTGTCGTTGGCCACCCAGGCACCCTCCACCCCGTCGCAGGCCTGGGCCACCTCGTGGGGTCCGAGGCCGAGCACGGCGGCCATCGTGCCCGGCGCGGCGTTAGCCGCGGCCTGCATGGCCTCACCCCGGGCCGCCACCAGCCTTCCCCCTTCGGCGATGGTGAGCACGCCGGTGGCCACCAGGGCGCTGTATTCACCCAGGCTGTGACCCGCTACGGCTGCCACCCCGGCCATGTCCAGGCCGGCCTGGCGCAGGGCGTCGAGCACGATCAGGCTCAAGGTGAACGCGGCCAGCTGCGCGTTCCGGGTGGCCTTGAGCGTCTCGGCGTCGGCATCGACGAGCAGGCTGGCCACGTCGCGGCTGGCGGCGTCGCTCACCTCCTCGGTGATCGACCACGACGGGTGGTCCTGCCAGGATGCGCCCATGGCCGGGCGTTGCGATCCTTGACCAGGGAAAAGAAGAGCGAACACGGCCCGACGTTAGGGTCCACCGGCCCGCGCCGCGCAGTCGTAGGACGTCCGAGCATACGGCGATGAGGTGCGCGAGGATGGGTGCATGCAACCCTTGCTGTTGAGTGAGGACCAGCATGACTTCCGCCACGTCGTGCGGCGCTTCTGCGAGGACAAGATCGCCCCCAACGCGGCCCACATCGACGAGGTCGGCGATTTTCCCTGGGACAACTTCAAGGCCTGCGCGGAGTTGGAGCTGACGGGGCTGGGCATCCCCGTCGAATTCGGCGGGGCCGGGGCCGACCACGTGATCCAGGCCATCATGGTCGAGGAGCTGGCCCGGGTGTGTGGCGCGTCGAGCCTCATGATGGCCATCAACGGTTTGTCCACCACGCCCATCATCAACTGGGCCTCCGAGGAGCTGAAGCAGCGTTACCTGCCCCGGATGGCCGTGGGGGAGCTCCAGGGCAGCTACTGCCTTTCGGAGGCCGACGCCGGGAGTGATGCGGCCGGCATGAAAGCGAAGGGCCGCCGGGAAGGGGACTCCTATGTGCTGAGCGGGTCCAAGCACTGGATCACCAATGCCGGCATCTCGGATCTCTATGTGGTGTTTGCCAAGACCGACCAGTCGGCCGGGACCCGGGGAGTCAGTTGCTTTCTGGTGGAGCGGGACCACGGCATCAAGATCGGAAAGCTGGAATCCAAGATGGGCATGCGGGGCAGCCCGACCGCCGAGGTCATCCTCGACGACGTCGTCGTACCCGCCGCCAACCTCATCGGCCAGGAGGGCCAGGGATTTCTGATCGCCATGCACACCCTGGATCGCAGCCGGCCGTCGATTGCCGCCCAGGCCGTGGGTCTCGCCCAGGGGGCGATCGACCAGTCCGTGACCTATCTCAAGCAACGCAAGGCCTTTGGGCACCCCATCGGCGAGTTTCAGGGTCTGCAGTTCATGCTCGCCGACATGGCCATGCGGACCGAAGCGGCCCGGGCCATGACGTATCGGGCGTGCGCCATGATCGACGACGGCAACACCACCGGGGAGCTGACCTCGGCCGGCGCGGCGGCCAAGTGCTTCGCCGCCGACACGGCCATGGCTGTCACCACCGACGCCGTGCAGCTCCACGGCGGGAACGGCTACACCCGGGATTTCCCCGTGGAGCGCATGATGCGCGACGCCAAGGTCACCCAGATCTACGAGGGCACCAACCAGGTGCAGCGCGTCGTGGTGGCACGCCACCTGCTCCGGTAGGCTTGCAGCCCCGGCGATCAGATCCGGCTACGTTGGTGGCTCCTGCGCAGAGAGTGGCCATGACCATCGACGATGTAGCTCCGAGCCCGGATCTGGCCGACGGCAAGGCCAACTTCGACGCCATCTACAATGGTCACGATCCCCGGGCCTACTTCGAGGAGCTTGGGCGTCTCGACTACGAGATCCCCCATCACGGCCAAGGGGTGTTCGCGGCCGTACTGGCGGCTCGGCGCCGGAAGTCCGGTGGCGCCGAGCCGGTGCTCGATCTGTGCTGCTCCTACGGCGTCAACGCCGCTCTGCTGACCACCGACCTGACGATGGCCGACATGGCTCAGCACTACCGCAGCCCGGAGGTGGCGCGGCTGTGTGCCGAGGAGATGGCGGTTCTCGACGAGGGGTACTACGCCAGGCACCGGATCGATGATCCACCCACGGTCGCCGGCCTCGACATCTCCCCTCGGGCCATCGGCTACGCCCGGAGGGTGGGACTCCTGGCCCACGGATCGGTGGAGAACCTCGAGGAGTCGCCGCCTTCACCGCCGTTGGCCGACGTCGTCGCCTCCACCGGCGTGATCACCGTCACCGGTGGGGTGGGCTACATCACGGCCAGAACCTTTGGCCACCTCTACGACGCCTGCGGGGAGCGCGTGCCGTGGCTGGCCGCCTTCACCCTGCGGCGCTTCTCCTTCCACGACATCGCCGACGTACTGGCTGAGCGGGGCCTGGTCACCGAACGGCTGATGGGCCGCACCTTCCCTCAGCGTCGCTTCGCCAGCGACGAGGAACGGGACTTCACCCTCCGCCACCTCGACGAGGCGGGCCTCGACATCGCCGGCCGGGAGGCCGACGGCCGTTTCCACACCGACTTCTATCTGTCCCGTCCTGCTGCCGAGGTGGCCGAACGACCTCTCTCGGAGCTGCTTGGCGAACTGGCCATCGTGCCCGCCGGCGGACCGTGGCGGCTCTGAGCCCCTCGGGCCCGCCGGAGGGGCCCGGCGGCACCGCGAGCCGCGGCGGACGGGTCGCGGAGCTCATCGTGCGCTGTTTGGAACACGAGGGCGTCACCCACGTCTTCGGAATTCCCGGCGAGGAGAACATCCGCCTCACCGATGCCCTGGTGGCGTCGGACATACGCTACGTGCTGGTCCGCCACGAACAGGCGGCGTCGTTCATGGCCGAGATCTACGGTCGCTTGACTGGTCGGGCCGGCGTGTGTTCGTCCACCCTCGGGCCCGGGGCCATCAACATGCTCCTGGGGGTGGCCGATGCCACCACCAACAGCACCCCGGTGGTGGCCCTCTCGGCCCAGGTGGGCCTGAACCGGATCTACAAGGAGTCCCACCAAAGCGTGGACCTGGTGTCGATGTTCGACCCGGTGACCAAGTGGGCGGCCCTGATCCTCAGCCCCGGTGCCGTCCCGGAGATGGTGCGCAAAGCCTTCAAGCTGGCCCAGACGGAGCGGCCCGGCGCGGTGTACCTGGCCGTCCCCGAGGACCTCGAGGGCCTGGAGGCACCGAGCGGGGTCCAGCCCCTGGCGCTCAACATGCCAAGGTCCGACGAACCCTCGCCGTCGCAGATCGCCCGGGTAGTCGAGGTTCTGGCCAGCGCGCGACGACCGGTGGTGCTGGCCGGCCACGGCGCGGCGCGAGCGGGGGCCAAGGACGCCCTGGTTCGCTTCTCCGAGTGCCTCGGCCTTCCGGTGGCCACCACCTTCCACGGCAAGGGCGTCTTCCCCGACGACCACCCCCACGCGCTGGGCGCCGTGGGCTTCATGGGCCACGACTACGTCAACTTCGGCTTCGATGCCGCCGACGTCATCATCGCCGTCGGCTTCGAGCTCCAAGAGTTCGACCCCGTCAAGGTCAACCCCACGAGCGACAAGCGCATCGTCCACCTGAGCCGCTTCCCGGCCGAGGTCGACAGTCACTACGACGTGGAGGTCGGGGTGCAGGCCGACATCGCCCGGACCCTCGACCTGGTGGCCGAGGCCACCGATCGGCGATTTCAGGCGGAGGCGTCGGACCATCGCATCCGCTCGTTGCTGGCCGACGAGTTGACGGCCGCGGCGGGCGACGAAAGCTTCCCCATGAAGCCGCAGCGCATCGTGGCCGACACCCGTGCCGCCCTTGATCGCCACGACATCGTCCTGGCCGACACCGGGGCGGTGAAGATGTGGATGGCCCGGCTGTATCCGACCTACGAGCCGAACACCTGCCTCATCTCCAATGGACTCTCCACCATGGGCTTTGCCGTCCCCGGCGCCATCGGTGCACGCCTGGCCGAGCCGGGCCGGCGGATCCTGGCCGCCGTGGGCGACGGAGCGTTTCTCATGAACTCCCAGGAGATCGAGACGGCGCTTCGCGAGAAGGTGGCCATCACCATCCTCATCTGGGTGGATGGGGCCTACGGACTGATCAAATGGAAGATGGATCTCGACCTCGGCCATGACGTCGCCATCGCCTTCGAAAATCCCGACTTCGTGGCCTACGCGGCCAGCTTCGGAGCCAAGGGCTACCAGATCGGCGCCGCCCACGAGCTGCTTCCCACGTTGCGCAGAGCACTCGATGACGACACCGTTTCGGTCATCGCCTGCCCGGTCGACTACTCGGAGAACCTTCGCCTGAGCAATGCGCTGGGGGAGCTGAGCGGTCCGTTCTGAGTTTCCGGTTGAGCGGCCTCGCCTGCTTGACTGGTTCGAACCATGAGAGGGACGTTGCCGTGTTGGGATTGCCCGAAGGCGTCACCGCCTGCCTGTTCGACCTCGACGGCGTGCTGACCCCAACCGCCGCCGTGCACGCCGCGGCGTGGAAGAGGACCTTCGACGCCTACCTGGGGGAGCGGGCGGCACGCCAGGGGACGGTGCTGGTGCCCTTCGACATCGCCAGCGACTACGCAACGTATGTCGACGGCAAGCCCCGAGCCGACGGGGTCCGCTCGTTTCTGGCCTCCCGCCACATCCACCTGCCCGAAGGCCACGGTGACGACTCGCCGGAAACCGAGACGGTCGGGGGGCTCGGCAATCGCAAGAACGATCTGGTGGTGCGCACCATCCACGACGACGGTGTCAAGGTCTACCCCGGATCCCTCCGCTACCTTCAGGCCGCGCAGCGTGCCGGACTGCGTCGCGCCGTGGTGAGCTCGAGCGCCAACTGCCGCGATGTGTTGGTGGCCGCCGGGATCGAGGATCTCCTCGAGGTCCGCATCGACGGGGCGGTGGCCACCGATCGCCACCTGGCCGGCAAGCCCGCCCCCGACACGTTTCTGGCCGCCGCCGCCGAGCTGGGCGTGGAGCCGGGGGCTGCCGCCGTCTTCGAGGACGCCCTGGCCGGGGTGGCGTCGGGCCGGGCCGGGGGATTCGGCTTCGTTGTCGGCGTCGATCGGGTGGGACAGGGTGCGGCGCTGCGCTCGGCGGGAGCCGACACGGTGGTGGACGATCTGGCCGATCTGCTGGACCGAACGTGACGGATGCGACGTTTGTCACCCGGGCCGGCGACGACCCGGCCATGAACAGCGAGTCGCGCCTGATCACCGAGGACGAGTGGGTGCTGCGGGAGTCCACCATCGGCCTCGACCAGCTGGCGGAGACGGAGTCGATGTTCACCTTGGCCAATGGCCACATCGGACTGCGCGGCAATCTCGACGAGGGAGAACCGTGGGCCCGCCCCGGCACCTACCTCAACGGGCTCTACGAGAGCCGGCCCCTGCCCTACGCCGAGGCCGGCTACGGCTATCCGGAGGCGGGCCAGACGGTGGTCAACGTGACCAACGGCAAGATCATCCGGCTCCTGGTCGACGACGAGCCGTTCGATATGCGCTACGGCCGGGTCCTGGCCCACGAGCGCGAGCTCGACCTGCGCGCCGGCGTGCTTCGCCGCCGGGTGGAGTGGACGTCGCCGGGGTATCGCCGGATCAAGGTCTCCTCGACCCGGATGGTGTCGCTCATGCAGCGGGCCATGGTCGCCATCGAATACGAGGTCGAGGTGCTCGACTCGCCGGCGCGGGTCGTGGTCCAGTCCGAGCTGGTCACCAACGAGGCCGGTCCCGCAGCGAGCGGGGACCCGCGGGTGGCGGCCGCCCTGGAACGGCCGTTGCGGGGGATCGAGCACGTGGCCAAGGACCGCTCCGTGTATCTCATTCACCGCACGGAGCGCTCCGGCCTGACCATGGTGGCCATGATGGATCACCTGGTGGAGGGCCCCGAGAGGGTGGGCGTCGAGGTCGAGGCCCTCGAGGACCTGGGCCGGGTCACGTTCATCACCAACCTGCACCCTCACGAGAAGCTGCGCATCGTCAAGCTGGTCAGCTACGGGTGGTCCCACGAGCGGTCCGTGCCCGCCCTTCGGGCCCAGGCGGCGGCCGCCGTAGCGGCGGCCTGGCACACCGGCTGGGAGGGCATGCAGGGCGAGCAGCGGCTCTACCTGGACCGCTTCTGGGCTCATGCCGATGTGCAGATCGAAGGCGACCCCGAGCTGCAGCACGCCATCCGCTTCGCCCTGTTTCACCTCTTGCAGTCCGGGGCGCGCGCCGAGACCCGGGCCCTTCCGGGCAAGGGACTCACCGGGCCGGGCTACGACGGCCACGCCTTTTGGGACACGGAGAGCTTCGTGTTACCGGTGCTCACCTACACGGTTCCCGAAGCCGCCCGCGACGCGCTGATCTGGCGGCACTCCATCCTGCCCGCAGCTCGGGCGCGCGCCGCCCAGCTCGGCCTGGCCGGCGCCGCGTTTCCGTGGCGGACCATCGCCGGGGAGGAATGCTCTGCGTACTGGCCGGCGGGCACCGCGGCGTTCCACATCAACGCCGACATTGCCGACGCGGTCATGCGCTACGTGGCCTCCACGGCCAACGCCGACTTCGAGGAGCGCTTTGGCGTCGACCTTCTGGTGGGCACCGCGCAGATGTGGTGCTCCCTGGGCTACTTCGATCGCCATGGCGGATTCCGGATCGACGGGGTCACCGGACCCGACGAGTACTCGGCGGTGGCCGACAACAACGTGTACACCAACCTGATGGCCCGGCGGAACCTGCAGGGGGCGGCCGACGCTGCCGAACGGCACCGCGAGCGGTGCCCCGACGTGAGCGACGACGAGATCGCCGAGTGGCGCCGGGCCGCCCAGGCCATGGTCATCCCCTACGACAGCGCCCTCGGCGTGCACCCCCAATCGGAGGGATTCACCGATCACGCCCGGTGGGACTTCGAGGCCTGCGAGCGCCTCTACCCCCTCATGCTCAACGTTCCCTACGTCGACCTCTACCGCAAGCAGGTGGTCAAGCAGGCCGACCTCACCCTGGCCCTCTACGCCTGTGGTGACGACTTCAGCGCCGAGGAGAAGCTCCGGAACTTCGAGTACTACGAACCGCTGACCGTTCGGGACAGCTCGCTCTCGGCGTGCACGCAGGCCATCGTGGCCGCCGAGACCGGGCACCTGCAGCTGGCCTACGACTATCTGGGCGAGGCCGCTCTCATGGACCTTGACGACTTGAACCTCAACACCAAAGACGGCCTGCACATGGCATCGCTGGGCGGCTCGTGGATGGCCGTCGTCTGCGGCTTCGGGGGGATGCGCGACCACGGCGGGCGGCTGAGCTTCAAGCCCCGCATCCCCGAGCAACTGGTTCGCCTCCGGTTCCACCTGTGCTGGCGGGGGTCCTACCTACGCGTCGAGGTCACCCCCCAGACGGCGACCTATACCTGCACGGCGGGCCAGGGCATCACGCTCAGCCACCACGGCGAGGAGATGCGGGTCACGCCGGCGACACCGGCCACTCGGCCCATACCGGCGATCGCCGACCGTCCCGACCCCGGCCACCCCGCGGGCCGGGCCCCGGTGCGCCGCCGGCCCCAGCATGTCCGGCGCCGCTGAGGTTCCGCCGCTCAGTCGGCCAGCTTGATGGCCAGGTACTTGACCTCGAGGTACTCCTCGATGCCCTCCCGGCCGCCCTCGCGCCCGTAGCCGGACTCCTTCACGCCCCCGAAGGGTGCGGCCGGGTTGGACACCACCCCTTGGTTGAGACCGACCATGCCGGCAACGAGTCGCTCCGAGAGGCGCAATGCCCTGTTGAGGTCGCTCGTATAGAGGTAGGCCACCAGGCCGAGCTCGGTGGCATTGGCCGCGGCCACCGCCTCGTCGTCGGTGTCGAAGGCCACGATGGGGGCGACGGGCCCGAAGACCTCCTCGCTCAGCAGTCGGGCCTCGTCGGGCACGGCGGTGACGACGGTCGGGGGATAGAAATGCCCCCGGCCCTCCTCGGGGATGGATCCGGCCTCGATCCGGGCGCCGTGGCCGAGCGCATCGTCGACCAGCTCGACCACCTTGGAGTGCTGCTTGGCGCTGACCAGGGGACCGACCTCGACCCCTTCGTCGGTGCCCCGGCCCACCCGCAGAGCGGTCATGCGCTCGGTCAGGCGGGAGGAGAACTCCTCGACCAGGGAACGGTGCACGTAGAAGCGGTTGGCCGCCGTGCAGGCCTCGCCTCCGTTGCGCATCTTGGCCACCATGGCGCCGTCCACGGCGGCGTCGAGGTCGGCGTCGGCGCACACCACGAAGGGGGCATTGCCGCCGAGCTCCATCGAAAGCCTCAACAACCGGTCGGCGGACTGCTTGACCAGGCTCTTGCCCACCGTCGTGGAGCCGGTGAAGGACAGCTTGCGAAGCCGCCCGTCGGCGATGAGCGGACCGGTGGTGCCCGAGGCGTCGGTGGTGACCACGATGTTGAGCACTCCCGGGGGCAGGCCGGCCTCGGTGAGGATCTCGGCCAGGGCCAACGCGCACAGCGGGGTCAGCTCGGCGGGTTTGAGGACCATCGTGCAGCCCGCGGCGATGGCCGGGCCGATCTTTCGGGTGGCCATGGCCATCGGGAAGTTCCACGGGGTGATGAGCAGCACCGGACCGACCGGTTGGCGCATCACCACCACCCGGCCGCCCCCCGCCGGCGCCGGGCGGTAGTCGCCGGGGATCCGTACCGCTTCTTCGGAGAACCACCGGAAGAACTCCGCCGCATAGGTGATCTCGGCCTCGGAGTCGGCCAGGGGCTTACCCATCTCCAGGGTCATCAGCAGGGCCAGGTCGGCCAGGCGCCCGGTGATCATCTGGAACGCCCGCCGGAGGATCTCGCCCCGCTCCCGCGGCGGCGTTGCCGCCCAGGCGCCCTGCGCGCCGGCGGCCGCTTCCAGAGCGGCGAAGCCGTCCACCGCGGCCCCGTCGGCCACCTCGACGAGGGTCTGGCCGGTCGAGGGGTCCTCGATGGCCACCGTGCGGCCCGACGCCGCCTCCCGCCACGAGCCGTTGATGAACAGCCCGGTGGGCACGGCGGCGATGACTCGGGCCTCGTCTGCGGCGGAGACGCTCACTGCTGGTAGTGCTCGACGGTGTCCGCCTCGCGCACCTCGGCGTCGTCGGGGTCCTGGCCGGCGTTGCGCCGGGCCCGGCGCTGGCGCAGCAGGTCCCAACACTGGTCGAGGGCCACCTCGACGGTGGCCAAGCGAGCCTGCTCCTCCTCGGAGAGGCCCTCGTCGTGGTGGGAGCGCTCCAAGCGGTGCTCCTCGGCGACCAGGTCGTTGATGTGGGCGGTGATCTCGGCGTCGTTCATTCTGGTCGGTCTCCTCGGCGGGCTGCGCTGGTCCTACCCGGGGCCACCCCGCTCCACGCCCCGCCAGGCGTGCCTGGGTGCCTCGGGCCAAGAGCCGAGATTCCCCTATGCTGGGGGCGTCGCGCAGGGCCCGATCACGAGCGGAGACTACGAGTGGCCAACAGCGAGGGGTATCACGAACCCGTCGAACTGCTGTCAAGATCCACCCTCGATCGGCACCGGGCGATCACCTCGTTGCAAGAGGAGCTCGAGGCCGTCGACTGGTACGACCAGCGGGTGGAGGCCACCGAGGACCCCTCGCTGGCTGCCCTCCTGGCCCACAACCGCGACGAGGAGAAGGAGCACGCGGCGATGAACCTCGAGTGGCTGCGCCGCAACGATGCCGGCTTCGACGAGCAGCTCCGGACCTATCTCTTCACCGACCAGCCCATCACCGAGGTCGAAGGGACGGCGATGAACGGCGGCGGCAGCTCTTCGGGCGGCAGCTCTTCGGGCGGCAGCGACGGTTCTCTCGGCATCGGAAGCCTGAAGGGATCCCGGCGATGAACCACCTCCTGCGCGAGGTGGCCCCCCTCTCCGACGCGGCCTGGGCCCAGGTCGACGATGAGGCACGAACCCGGCTCACCACCTACCTGGCCGCCCGCCGCCTGGTCGATTTCACCGGTCCCGCAGGTTGGAAGCACTCGGCGCTCAACCTCGGTACCAGCACCCCGATCGACGGGCCGGCCAAGGTGGACGGGGTTGAGGCCCGCACCCGGCGGGTCCTCCCCCTCGTGGAGCTTCGGGTGCCCTTCACGTTGTCGCGCGCCGAGCTTGACGATGCGGACCGAGGCAACGAGGACATCAACCTCGACCCCCTGGCCCAGGCGGCGGCGGCGATCGCCCTGGCGGAGAACCTGGCCGTGTTCCACGGCTACCGGCCGGCCTCGATCGCCGGCATCACCGAGGCCAGCTCGCATGAGCCCATTGCCGTGAACCGGGGCCTCGAGGAGTTCCCCAAGTTCGTGGCTCATGGGGTGGAGCGCCTGCGCCTGACCGGGATAGATGGCCCTTACGGCCTGGCCCTCAGCAGCGAGGTGTGGACCGATGTGGTGGAGACCACCGAGCACGGTGGCTACCCGCTGTTCAACCACCTGTCACGAATCCTCGACGGCGGCCCCATCGTGTGGGCCCCCGGTCTGGAGGGGGGAGTGGTGGTGAGCCAGCGCGGGGGCGACTTCATGTTCGACTGCGGCCAGGACCTCTCGGTGGGCTACCTGGCCCACGATGCCGCCACGGTGACGCTCTATGTGGAGGAGAGCTTCACCTTCCGGGTGCTCAGCGACGACGCCGCCGTGGCCCTCCGGGCCTGAGCGATCCTGCCCCTCGAGGGGCTCCCGGCAGCCGGAACTGACTCGTAAGTCGCTCGTCAGTATGACGAGCGTCACAGCCGACGGCGGGGAGAAGTGGCATAAAGGTGGGTAGGACTGCGTTCTCCTCCACTGTAATGAGTACTCCTGTGACGACCTCACCAGCATCAACGAAACGACGGGCCTCCCGAGATGCCATGGGAGCCGGTCCCGACCTCCTCGGCCTGTACCTGGACGAGGCGGGGAGCTTCCCGCTGCTGTCCAAGGCCGACGAGATGCGCCTCGGCCAGCTCATCCAGGAGGGCCAGGTGGCCAAGGCCACCCTGGAGGGCAAGGTGGCCTCGGCGCGCCAGCGCCAGGAGCTGCGCCGCCAGGTGACGGCCGCCGAGACGGCATCGGCGGAGTTCATCAACGCCAACCTTCGCCTGGTCGTCTCCGTGGCCCGGAAGTACCAGTGGTCGGGCCTTCCTATGGGGGATCTCATCCAGGAGGGCAACCTGGGCCTGATCCACGCCGTGGAGAAGTTCGACTGGCGCAAGGGCTTCAAGTTCTCCACCTACGCCACGTGGTGGATCCGCCAGGCCATCGGCCGGGCCATCGAAAACACCGGCCACACCGTGCGGGTCCCGGCTCATGTGGGCGACGAGATCCGCCGGGCCCGGCGCACCCAGGCCGAGCTCGAGTCGGTGAATGGCCGCCCGGCCACCATGGCGGAGCTGGCCGCGGCCCTCGACACCACCGAGGCCGCCCTGGCCGAGCTGTTGCGCTACGACGCCGACCCGATGAGCCTGGATGTGGCCGTGGGCGAGGACGGCGACACCAGCCTCGGCGACCTGGTCGTCAATCGGTCCGCCGAGTCGCCCTTCGAGGCTGTGGCCGGGGCCATGCTCCCCGGCCAGATCGAAGGCTTTCTCGCTTCCCTCGACGACGACGAGCGCCAGGTGCTGTGGTTGCGCTACGGCCTGGATCGGGGCGAGCCCCGCACCCAGGGTGAGGTGGGGGCCATCTTGGACCTGACGGCCGAGCGGGTCCGGCGCATCGAGCGCGACGCCCTGCTCAAGCTTCGCCGGCTTTTGGTGGGCTCCGACGCCCACGACCTGTTGGCCAGCTGAGCCTGACCGGGCGTGGCTCCACCCCGGGTACGGATCGCTCCGTCTCCCACCGGCTACTTCCATGTGGGCACGGCGCGAGCCGCGCTGTTCAACTGGCTCTTCGCCCGCCACCACGGCGGCACCCTGGTGCTGCGCATCGAGGACACCGACACCGCCCGCAACCGTGAGGAGCACACCGAGGGCATCCAGCGGGCTCTGCGGTGGTTGGGCCTGGACTGGGACGAGGGACCGTACTTCCAGTCCGCTCGCAGGCATATCTATGCCGCAGCCATCGACCGCCTGGTCGCCAAGGGCGCGGTCTACGCCTGTGACTGCACGCCGGCGCAGGTCCAGGAGCGCTCGCGGCTGCGCAAGGGCCCACCGGGCTACGACCGGCACTGCCGGGACCGGGGCCTGGAGCCGGGCCCGGGCCGGATGCTGCGGTTCCGGACCCCCGAGAGCGGTCAGACCGGCTTCGTCGACCTGGTGAGGGGTCATCCCGGCAACGACAACGCCCTGCTCGAGGACTTCGGGGTGCGCAAGTCCAACGGCGAGGCGCTGTTCCTGCTGGCCAATGTGGTCGACGACGCCGAGATGGCCATCAGTCACGTCATTCGCGGCGAGGACCACGTGTCGAACACCTTCAAGTACCTCCTGTTGTGGGATGCGCTCGACTGCGGGGCCCACCCCGTCTTCGCCCATCTGCCGCTGCTGTTGAACGAGCAGCGCAAGAAGCTTTCCAAACGGCGTGACAAAGTGGCCGTGGAGGATTATCGCGACGAGGGCTTCCTGCCCGAGGCCATGGTCAACTACCTCGCCCTTCTCGGTTGGGCCCCCTCGGGGGACCGGGAGATCCTGGCTGTCGACGACCTCATCGCCGAGTTCCGCCTCGAGGACGTGAAGAGTGCGGGGGCCATTTTTGACGAACGGAAGATGACTTCGATCAACGCCGAGTACCTCCGGGCCCTCAGCGCCGACGAGCTGGTCCGCAGGGCCCAGGGTTGGCTCGAGCAGCGGTGGTCGCCGATCGCCGCCCTGGTCCAGGAGCGGGCTCGGACCTTCGCCGAGGTCTTCGCCATGTCCGACTTCCTCTTTCTCCCCGAGCCGACGATCGACCCCCGTGAATGGGCCCGGCTGGTCAGGCGCCAACCGGCCTTCGCCGCCATGTTGGCCGGCGCCGCCACCCGCTACGGCGAGCTGGTGACCTGGGACGCCGAGGCCATCAAGGCGGCCACCTCGGCCGCCGGCGAGGACGTGGGTGTCGCCGCCCTGGGCCAGGCCCAGGCCCCGGTGCGCCTGGCGGTCACCGGTCGCTCCGTGGGTCCCCCCCTCTTCGAGTCCCTCGAGCTGCTCGGTCGGGAAAAGACCCTGGGCCGCCTGGCCGCGGCTGGTCGCCGGCTGGCCGACGATGCGGTGGGTTCCTGAGCGCCGGCCACCGGCGGGGTGCGACAGGGGGCCGTTGGGGCGCTACAGTCACGGGGCCCTTCGGGGGTGGTGTAATCGGCAACACAGCAGGTTCTGGTCCTGTCGTTGGGGGTTCGAGTCCTCCCCCCCGAGCTTCGTTCCGAGAGCGTCATCGCAGGTCAGAGCCTAAAGGCTCTGCCGGAAAAGCCACGAGATGCATTCCGTGGTCACACGCTGGTCACAGTCGGTGGAATCCTGGCGGTGTACGGTGAGGGCTGTGGGACTGCGATGAGTAAGGCTCGACCTCCCGTCGAGGTTTCAGAGGACGTAGTCTTGACCCAGTTCGGGAACGCCGATGGAGGATTCCGGTCGAGGCCCTTCCCGGGCGAGACAGAGCTGTCGACGCTGCTTGGAAGACTCACACCGCTCCAAGCGGTCACATGTATCAGCAAGGCCCCAGTGGCTGTCCCTGGAGACGGGATCAGATGCACGACGGCCGGAACTCTGCGAGAGTTGGGGTTCACGGTAGCGTCCACGCCCGAGAAGGCGAACCCGCTTCACGTTTCCGTGACGGTAGACAAGGAGTGGGACGAAGAGGTTGAAAACAAGTTCAGCTCCGCAATGGAGTTGCCGATCTGGCAGGAGGAGGAACCGCATGGCTGACAGGCTCAACTTGGAACTAGGGGCGAGGCCGTGGAAGCCCTCGGCCGACGCCGAACTGGTTGAGGTCTACAACCGCTACGACATCCCCTTGGCGGGACTGATCGCGCAGGGCGGTCACCACTACCTCTTTACGTGTCTCGTCGGACATGCCGACAGAGCGAACCTCTGGGCATACACACTTCTCGAGGATCGCGAGGTTGCCGAGCTGGACGAGGCCACCGACGAGTATCCCGGGATCATGGACCGTATCCTGCGTCGCCGCACTCTGCTCGTGACCATCGCAAGCGAGCAGAGCGGCGTTGGCTTCTCCACGGTTCTTGAGTCTGGAGATAATGCGCCTGTTGCCGACTCCCTCGGAGGGGCTCAGGCCCTCAAACATCTCCTCCGCCAGTTCCTCCAATCCTACGGGGAGTGGAGGAAGGTCTCAGACGAGGCCGTCTCCGGCCTGCGTACCGACACGGATCTCCTGCTGGCGTAGAGGCTTAGGCCCCGAAGATCAGCGCCGCCACCTTCTCCGCTGCGTCTGACTGCATGCCCTTGACGACGTGCTGATAGGTAGTCCAAGTGACCATCGGGGATGAGTGGCCGAGCCGTTCGGAGACGATCTTCACGTCTACCCCCGCCACGAGAGCCAGGGTGGCCCAGGTGTGGCGGAGGTCGTGGAGACGGATGTGGGGGAGTTCGGCGAACGCGGCCTGCCCGAGTCGCCGGTCAAAGGTCTTGGAGAACGCTTCGGGGTGGTAGGGGAGGCCGTCGGGCCGGCAGAAGATCAGGCCGTGGTCCCTGTAGCCGGCGCCCATGGCAAGGCGCTCAGCGGCTTGGCGGGCCTTCCAGGAGCGCAGCATGCCGATGGTCTGGACGTCAAGGTCGATCGTGCGTGGCTTTCCACTCTTGGTACCCGGGATGATGACGCCCTCTCGGCCCGTACCGGACGGCTTGGTCAGGGGGATCACCGTCTGGCGGATCGACGCCAGGCCTCGCTCGAAGTCGAGATCAGCCCAGCGAAGTCCGAGGGCCTCTCCACGACGGCACCCGCTAGTGGCCAGGAAGTGGAATGCCGGTGCGTACCGGTCGCTCGAGCACAGGTCGAGGAAGCGCCGGACCTCGGGACCGGACCATACGGTCATCTCCGGTGGCTTGGCCTGGCCGGCCGATGGGGGAGTGGCCTGCCCGGCTGGATTGACCACCAGCCGGCGCCACTTCACCGCGTCGTCCAGGGCGGCGTGGAGGATGGTGTGGATGTAGCGGACCGTACGAGGGCTTCAGACCGGCTGAAGCCTCGTCCTTCGGCCGACGACGTCCCTTGGTGAGCAGGTCGCCATAGAGGCGGTTGAGGGTCGATCCGTCGATCTGCTGCAACTGCGCTCCGCCGATTCCCGGCATGACGTGTAGGCGGATGTTCCGCTCGTAGGACTCCCAGGTGGACCGCGCGAGCTCGTGGCGGACCGCGGGCAGCCAGTCGTCAATCAGGTAGCCCGCCAGCGTTTGGCGCTTCGGTGGGACATAAGTCGCGGTCGTGACGCTGTGGCGCAGCTCGTCGATTGCTTCCTGTGCCGCCTTCTTCGTCTTGAACCCACGCCGCCTGGCTTGGTGACGGTTACCGTCCGGGCCAGCGCCGATGTCGACAACGAACGACCAAGTCCCGGCCGGGTCCTTTCGCGGTGCGGGGGCAGAGTTGCGGGTCATCAGCCGGCCCGTCCTTTCCGACCAGGCGGCAGTATCCCTCGCTGCCTGCTCTCTTTGATCCATCGGTGCACGGTCGATACAGGGATGCCGTTCGCCTCGGCGATGGCAGGGGCCGGATGCTCTCTTCGCGCGATCAGCATCGAGTAGATCGACGCGACCCGTTCATAGAACTCATCCGGGTATGTGCGTTGACCGACCGGAGTCTTGATCTTCAGTCCTGCTTTGCGATCCCTGTACGTGAGGGCGCCCCTGATGAGCTTGCTGTTTAGCTGGTGCTCGATGTCTACAAGCGGCAAGGAGCGCAATAGCTGGGCGTCGATCGCCCCGCCCTCTCGCTCGACCAGGAACCCACTCAAGACTCGACGTCCGGCCACCTCGTCAGCCTTCACCTGAATGCGAATCGCCGGGTCGGAGGTCTCGTAGACAAACCAGCCGTCCGCGAGGTCGGCGTTACTGCTCAAGCTTCGGGTGATCCTCATGCTCGGCAGTCTAACTGGTCCCGCTTGGTCTGTCTAGGTAGCACCACCTAGGCGGTGATGTTTGACAGATCCGATCCGTCTCGTTATATGATGCCTCCATGACCGATACAAAGTGGGACGACCTAGACGGCGGTGAGCCCGTCGAGCGGAAACTGACGGACAAGGCGATTCCTCGCGCTGAGGACGAGCCGACGGTCCCTCTGTGGCCTACGGCCGGAAAGGCGTTGGGCATGGGGAGATGTGCAACCTACTCCGGTGCTGAGCGAGGCACCCTGCCCTTCCCCATCATCAGGTCAGGACGCAAGATCCGTGTACCCACGGCGGCGCTCCGCCGTCTCCTTGAGCTTGACAGCCCATACTCCGGCGCCAGCAAGGGGGCGGCTTGAGTCCTTCGCCGCCCGAGACCAGCAACCGCATAACCAAGCCTGCCGGCCAAGTCCAGGGGGTAGGGCTGGCCCGAGGAGTGCTTGGCATCTCCGATCCCGGGGACGACGAGGCCCGGGACACCACTCCCGGGCTACTCGCCAATATCTCTGCACTCAGCACCGCCTCCTCCAGCCGCTCAGCCAAGGAAGGTCGACAGGATGCAGGGTAGCGCCACTGCCAGCCGTGTAGGTGATTCTCGAGCCAGGGCTCGAAGCGCT
>JAABUQ010002787.1_pt1 | contig 22913 bp, 22 predicted proteins | sample 5560001 | NCBI WGS metagenome assembly JAABUQ01 (sample SAMN10711888, study PRJNA513371) | rock metagenome | isolation source: Antarctica rocks | place: Antarctica: Victoria Land, Finger Mt nord | collected 2015-12-18 | reverse complement strand
GGCTCGGGCACGAAGTCGTCGACCGCATCCATCAGCTCGATGATCTTGTCCTCCCACTCCTTGTCGCCCTCCAGGGCCTTGAGTGCGGAGACCCGGATCACCGGTGTGTCGTCGCCGGGGAACTCGTAGGCGTCGAGAAGCTCGCGAACCTCGAGCTCCACGAGGTCGAGGAGCTCCTCGTCGTCGACCGAGTCGGACTTGTTCAGGGCCACGACAATGGACGGCACGCCAACCTGACGGGCCAGCAGCACGTGTTCCCGCGTCTGAGCCATCGGCCCGTCGGCCGCCGAGACAACCAGGATGGCACCGTCGATCTGGGCGGCCCCGGTGATCATGTTTTTGATGTAGTCGGCGTGGCCGGGCATGTCGACATGGGCGTAGTGGCGCTTGGGGGTCTGGTATTCGACGTGGGAGATGTTGATGGTGATGCCGCGCTGGCGCTCCTCGGGGGCCTTGTCGATCTGGTCGAAGGCGGTGAACGTGGAGCTGCCGCTGGGGTCCCGCGCCGCCAGCACCTTGGTGATGGCGGCCGTCAGGGTCGTCTTGCCATGGTCAACGTGACCCATCGTCCCGATGTTGATGTGTGGCTTGGTTCGGTCGAACTTCTGCTTGGCCATGAAAGAGAATCGCTCCTGTGGGAACCGGCGGACACTGCCGGGTTCTGACGCGGTGGTGAAGGTTACTGGGTTCGCCGGGTGGGGCACCGCCCCGGGCGGGGGGTTACTCGCCTCGTACCCGGGCCACGATTTCGGTGGCGACGGAGGCCGGAACCTCCTGATACGAGTTGAACTGCATGGTGTAGGTGGCCCGGCCCTGGGTCCGTGAGCGCAGATCGGTAGCGTAACCGAACATCTCGGCCAGCGGGACCTGGGCCCTGACCACCTGGGTGTTTCCCAGTTGGTCCATACCCTCCACGCGGCCGCGGCGCGACGAGATGTTGCCGATCACGTCACCCATGTAGTCCTCGGGGGTCCGAACCTCGACCGACATGATGGGTTCGAGGAGGATGGGATGCGCCTTGCGGGCCGCCTCCTTGTAGCACATGGAACCGGCGATCTTGAAGGCCATCTCCGAGGAGTCGACGTCGTGGTAGGAGCCGTAGGTCAGCGTGGCTCGGACATCGACCGTGGCATAGCCGGCCAGGACCCCTGACTGCATGGCGTCTTGGATTCCGGCATCGACCGAGGGGATGTATTCCTTGGGGATGATGCCGCCGCTGATCTTGTCCACGAACTCATAACCCCCGCCGGGCCCGGTGGGCTCGAGGGTGAGCACGACGTGGCCGTACTGGCCCTTGCCGCCGGTCTGGCGGATGTAGCGGGTCTCGACCTTGGTGACGGTGTCTTTGACGGTCTCGCGGTAGGCCACCTGGGGTTTGCCGACGTTGGCATCCACCCGGAACTCACGCAGCATGCGGTCGACGAGCACCTCGAGGTGGAGCTCTCCCATCCCTCCGATGATCGTCTGGTTCGTCTCCTCGTCGCTGTGCACCTGGAAGGTCGGATCTTCTTCGGAGAGCGACTGGAGGGCCCGGGACAGCTTGTCCTGGTCGACCTTGGTCTTGGGCTCCACGGCCACGTGGATGACCGGCTCGGGAAAGTCGAGCGATTCCAACACGATGGGGGCATTGGGATCACAGAGGGTGTCTCCCGTCGTCGTCTGCTTCATGCCGACCAGGGCGACGATGTCGCCGGCGAAGGCCACCTCGCGCTCCTCCTGCGACGATGCGTGCATCTGCAGGATGCGCCCCGGGCGCTCCTTACGATCCTTGCTGGAGTTCAAGATGGCGGCGCCCTTGGCCAGCTTCCCCGAGTACACCCGCACGTAGGTCAGCTTGCCGCCGGAGCGGGGGTCGGTCGAGATCTTGAAGGCCAGGCCCGAGAACGGCTCGTTGTCGTCGGCCCGGCGCTCCAGCTCCTCGATGCCCTTGACGTCGAGGCCCTTGGTGGCGGTGATGTCGAGAGGGGAGGGCAGGAAGTCCACGACGGCATCGAGCATGGGCTGGACACCTTTGTTCTTGAACGCCGAACCGCACAGGATGGGCACCACCTGGCTGGAGATGGTGGCGGCGCGAAGCGCCCTGCGAAGGTCGTCGGGGGTGATGTCCTCGTCGCCCAGGAACTTCTCGGTGAGCACATCGTCATACGTCGACAGGGTGTCGACGAGTCGGGCGTGGTAGCGGTCGGCTTCCTCCCGGAGCTCCTCGGGGATGTCCTTGACCGAGAAAGCCTCACCCTTCGTCGCCGTCTCGTCGTCCCAGATGATCGCCCTCATGTTGACGATGTCGATCAGGCCGATGAAGTTGCTCTCCGAGCCGATGGGGATCTGGACCACCGCGACCTGGGCGTCGAGACGATCGATGATCATGTCCACGCAGCGGTAGAAGTCCGCACCGATGCGGTCCATCTTGTTGATGAAGCACATCCGAGGGACGTGGTACTTGTCGGCCTGGCGCCACACCGTCTCGGTCTGGGGCTCCACGCCGGCAACGGCATCGAACACGGCGATGGCCCCGTCGAGGACACGCAGCGAGCGCTCCACCTCGACGGTGAAGTCGACGTGGCCAGGGGTGTCGATGATGTTGATCCGGGTGCCGTTCCATTCGCAGGTGGTGGCCGCCGAGGTGATGGTGATCCCCCGCTCCTGCTCCTGGGGCATCCAGTCCATGATCGCCGCGCCCTCGTGGACCTCGCCGATCTTGTAGCTGCGCCCGGTGTAGAACAAGATTCGCTCGGTGGTGGTGGTCTTGCCCGCGTCGATGTGGGCCATGATCCCGATGTTTCGGATCCTGGCCAGGGGCATGGTCCGGGTTGTCGTCGCTTCAGCCATTTGCTGCCTCTCACTGCTTGTCGGCCGGCATGGAATTCTGTGCTGATCGTTCGTCGCCAAGCCGCCGGCGCGTCTCGCGACGCCTACCAGCGGTAGTGGGCGAAGGCCTTGTTGGACTCGGCCATCTTGTGCAGATCCTCGCGGCGCTTGACCGCCGAGCCGACGCCGTTGGAAGCGTCGAGCAGCTCGGCAGCCAGCTTCTGAGCCATGGTCTTCTCCCGTCGATTTCGGGAATACCCAACCAGCCAGCGGATCGACAACGTGGTGGCCCGGCGGGGCCGCACCTCCACCGGCACCTGGTAGGTGGCGCCCCCCACCCGCCGGCTTCGGACCTCGAGCTGGGGCTTGGTGTTGTCCATGGCCCGCTTCAGCGTGGCGATGGGTTCGTTGCCGGTCTTGTCCTTGATCGTCTCCAAAGCCTCGTAGACGATGCGCTCGGCCAAGCTGCGCTTGCCGCGCTCGAGGACCTTGTTGACGATCTGGGTGACGAGCACCGACCGGTAGATGGGGTCGGGCAGGAGCTCTCGACGTTGGGCGGGTCCCTTGCGGGGCATGCGGTGCCTAGCCCTTCTTGGCGCCGTAGCGGCTACGGGCCTGCTTGCGATCGCGCACGCCCGAGGTGTCGAGCGTGCCGCGGATGATCTTGTACCGTACGCCGGGCAGATCCTTGACCCGGCCTCCACGCACCAAGACGATGGAGTGCTCCTGGAGGTTGTGGCCCACGCCGGGTATGTAGGCGGTGATCTCCGTGCCGCTTGTCAGCCTGACCCGTGCCACCTTGCGCAGCGCCGAGTTCGGCTTCTTCGGTGTGGTCGTGAACACCCGCGTGCAGACCCCGCGACGCTGCGGGGCCCCGTTCAGAGCCGGGCTCTTGGTCTTCTCCGACTTCTGCTCGCGACCCTTTCGGACCAGCTGTGCGATGGTGGGCAATGCAACCTCTCGATGTCTCGGATCCGGGCGGGACAACGGGGGGAATGATGCGCGCCACGGCCGGCCACTTGGCCAAGAGCCATGGTAGCGCCTCACAGGCTCCAGGCAAAAGGTGTGTGGTCGGTCCCGTCCGTCGAGCTCCCTCGCCGGAGCGGCTGCTGGCGACGCGCCCGGCACCGCCGGCGCCCGGGCGGTAGGTTTCGGCGCGTGGCTCTGTATCTTGCCCGCCGCTGGGGTCGGGCTCGAATGGCGGTGGTCGCCCTGGCCGGGGCGTCGCTGCTGCTTGCCGGCTGCTCGTCGGGGGCAGGAACCCGCCGGGCCGTGGTCGGGGCCGCTTCGAGCACCACCACCACCGTGCCCGAGCAGCAGTACCCGGCCCTCGATCCCCCGGTGCCCGCCGAGGCCACCCCGCCCCCGCTGGCCGCCGACTGGTACGGACAGCCCGGCGACGGGGTTTGGGCCGACGCCGGCCGGACCGTGGGGGTGGCCACCGCGGTGCGGACCACGAACCTCCGCCAGGGAGATCAGGTGCTGTCGGCGGCGTGGATCTCGGCCGCGCACACCTCGGTGTCCCTCTACGCCGGTACCAGCCAACCGGCGGGGAACTGGTCGAACGACGGTGCGGTTCCCCCCTCGTTGCAAGACAATCTGCTTGCCACCTTCAACGGCGGCTTCCAGCTCGATGCCTCCGAGGGCGGCTGGTACGCCGATGGCCGCCAGGCATTTCCCCTGCGCGACGGGGCGGCATCACTGGTGATCCGGGCCGACGGCTCGGCCACGGTGGCCGAATGGGGCCGCGACGCCTCCCTCACCCCCGATGTGGTCGCAGTGCGCCAGAACCTCAAGCTCCTGGTCGACGGCGGGGCCGTCACCGCGTTGAGCGCCAGCCCCTCGCCCAACCAGGTGTGGGGCCAGACGCTGTTCGGCCGCGTCCTCACCTGGCGCTCGGCGCTGGGCATCGACAGCTCCGGTGACCTGATCTACCTGGCCGGTCCCAACCTCGACCCGCCGACGCTGGCGGCCGCCATGGTCGCCGTTGGGGGGGTGCGAGCCATGCAGCTTGACATCAACCCGATGTGGGTCAGCTTCGACAGTCTCACCGGCACCATCCCGGCCGTGGCGGGAACCAAGCTCATCGAGGGCATGAACTTCCCGCCCGACCACTTCCTGTCCCCGTTCTGGCGGGACTTCGTGGCCGTCTTCGCCCGCTGAGCGGCTGAGCGGCCGCCGGCTGAGCGGCCGCCGGCTGGGGGCAGCCGGCGGCCGGCACCTACAGGGCGCTCTCCTCGCCGCCGGCCACGAAACCGGGAGCGGGGGCCTCGGCGGTGGCGTCATCGGGCACCGCGGCGAGGTTGGGATGCCCCTCAGGGGTCCCGTCGCTGCCGATCGAGGCCAACCAGGCGGCCAGGTCCTCGGTCCCGGCATCCTCCTCGGAGGACCAAAACGTCATGTGCTCGGCGTCGGGGGCCTCCATCACCAGGTCCCGGTAGCGCGACATGCCCGTGCCGGCCGGGATCAGCTTTCCGATGATGATGTTCTCCTTCAGCCCGAAGAGCTGATCGGACTTGCCCTCGATGGCCGCCTCGGTGAGCACCCGGGTGGTCTCCTGGAACGACGCCGCCGACAGCCAGCTCTCGGTGGCCAGTGACGCCTTGGTGATCCCCATGAGCTCGGGACGCCCCTCGGCGGGACGCCTTCCCTCGGTGACAAGCTGGCGGTTGGCCTCCGCGTAGCTACGCGAATCGACCCGTTCCCCGGGCAGGAACGGCGACTCGCCCTGCTCGGCCACCAGAACCCGGCGCAGCATCTGGCGGACGATGAGCTCGATGTGCTTGTCGTGGATCGACACGCCCTGGTCGCGATACACCTGCTGGACCTCGCTGACGAGATACTGCGAGGTCTCCCGGATGCCCTTGATGTCGAGCAACTGCTTGGGGTCCTTGGGGCCGTCGACGATGGCGTCGCCGGCGCCGATCTCGGCCCCCTCGTGGATCCCCTCGGCCAGCTTGGCTCGAAGGCTGACGTTGTAGACCTCCTCGGTGGCGTTGTCGCCAACCACGGTGACCCGGCGGGCGTTGTCCTCCTCGACGATGCGCACCACCCCCGAGGTCCGCGACAGGATCGCCGCCCCCTTGGGTGTCCGGGCCTCGAAGAGCTCGACCACCCGGGGCAGGCCATGGGTGATGTCCTCACCGGCGATACCACCGGTGTGAAACGTACGCATGGTCAGCTGGGTTCCAGGCTCACCGATCGACTGGGCGGCGATGACCCCTACGGCCTCGCCCAGCTCGATGTCCAGGTTGGTGGCCAGGGACCGCCCGTAGCAGGCGGCGCAGATGCCGTGCTCGGCCTCGCAGGCCAGCACCGAGCGGCACAGCAACTCGGTGATGGTTGGATCGTCCCTGAGGGTCTCCATCAGCTCCGGGCTGATCTGGGTCCCGGCGATGATGACCGTCCCGTCCGAGAGGGTCACGTCGCGCACGAGGTGACGACCATCGATACGGGTCTCCAGGTAGGAACGGACCTTCTCGTCGTCGGGCTGGATGTCTCGGATCCAGATGCCCCGGGTGGTGGCACAGTCATCCTCACGGATGATGAGCTCCTGGGCCACATCGACGAGGCGGCGGGTCAGGTAACCCGAGTCGGCGGTCCGCAGCGCGGTGTCGGCCAGGCCCTTGCGGGCGCCGTGGGTGGAGATGAAGTACTCGAGGACCGAGAGACCTTCCCGGAACGACGAGAGGATGGGCCGGGGGATCATCTCACCGCGGGGGTTGGAGACCAACCCCTTCATGCCGGCGATCTGACGCACCTGTTGGGGATTGCCTCGGGCTCCGGAGTCAACCATCATGTCGAGCGGGTTGAAGGCAATGGCGTGGAGCGCGTCCTCCATGGCCCGACCGACCTCGGAGTTGGCCGAGGTCCAGATCTCGATCTCCTTTTGCCGGCGCTCGTCGTCAGTGATGATGCCCCGCTTGAACTGGGTCTCGGCCTTTTGGGCCTCGGCCTCGTAGCGGGCGATGATGTCCGCCTTGGTGGGCGGGGTGCGCACGTCGTTGATGGAGATGGTCAGGCCCGACTGGGCCGCATAGCGGAAGCACAGGTTCTTGATCTTGTCCAGGCTCTCGGCCACGATCACCCGCGGGTAACGGTCGGCCAGCACCTCGACGATCGAGGCGATGCTGCGATTGCGCTTGCCCACCACATCGTTGACGTAGGGAAAGTCCGCAGGAAGGGTGGTGTTGAAGATGATCCGGCCCGGGGTGGTCTCGATGGCCTCGAAGGTGGCGGCGTCGTCGCCGGCATCGCCGTCGGGGACCACCGGTCGCCGCCAGGTGATCTTGGCATGGAGATCGACGTCACCGTTTTCGTAGGCCCGCTCCACCTCGTGGAGGTGGCGGAAGACCCGGCCCTCACCGTTTGCGGCATCCTTCTGCAGGGTCAGGTAATAGGCGCCATAGACCATGTCCTGGGTCGGGGTGACGATGGGCCGACCGGTGGCCGGCGAGAGGATGTTGTTGGCCGACAGCATCAGAATCCGGGCCTCGGCCTGGGCCTCGGTGGACAGCGGAAGGTGGACGGCCATCTGGTCGCCGTCGAAGTCGGCGTTGAACGCCGTGCACACCAACGGGTGGATCTGGATGGCCTTGCCCTCCACCAGGATCGGCTCGAAGGCCTGAATACCCAGGCGGTGGAGCGTGGGAGCCCGGTTCAAGAACACCGGGTGCTCCTTGATGACCTCCTCGAGCACGTCCCAGACCTGGGCCCGCCGCCGCTCCACCATCCTCTTGGCCGACTTGATGTTCTGGGCCAGCTCCAAGTCGACGAGGCGCTTCATGACGAAGGGCTTGAACAGCTCGAGGGCCATCTGCTTGGGCAGACCGCACTGGTGCAGGGACAGGGTGGGGCCCACGACGATGACCGAGCGGCCCGAGTAGTCGACCCGCTTGCCGAGCAGGTTCTGGCGGAACCGGCCCTGCTTGCCCTTCAACATGTCCGAAAGGCTCTTGAGGGGGCGATTGCCCGGCCCCGTCACCGGGCGGCCGCGCCGTCCGTTGTCGAAGAGGGCATCAACCGCCTCTTGGAGCATCCGCTTCTCGTTGTTGACGATGATCTCGGGCGCCCCCAGATCGAGCAGGCGCTTGAGGCGGTTGTTGCGGTTGATGACCCGGCGGTACAGGTCGTTCAGGTCGGAGGTGGCGAAGCGGCCGCCGTCGAGTTGGACCATGGGCCGAAGTTCCGGCGGGATCACCGGCACGGCATCGAGGATCATGGCCCGAGGGTCGTTGGCCCGCCGCCCATGGTCGTCGCGCCGGTTGAATGCGGTGACGATCTTCAGGCGCTTGATGGCCTTCTGCTTGCGCTGCACCGACAGGGGCCGGCGACCCTCCTCGGGGTCGATGGCGTCGCGCAGCTTGATCTCCTCGGAATCGAAGTCGATCTCGGCGATGAGCTGGGCGATGGCCTCGGCTCCCATCCCGCCGCGGAAGTATTCACCGAAGCGGTCCTTCAGCTCCCGCCACAGCAGCTCGTCCTCGATGATCTTTCGGCTGTGGAGGTTTCGGAACTCGTCGAAGGACCGCTTGACCAGATCGAGCTCGGCCACCGCCCGATCACGGATGGCGGTCAGCTCCTTGTCGACCTGGCGCTGGCGAGCCTTGATCTCCGAATCCTTGGCCCCGTCGGCCTCCAGGGCGGCCAGCTCCGCTTCGAGGGCCTTGAACCGACGGTCCAGATCGATGTCGCGGGCCCGCTCGATCTCACCGAGCTCCTCGGCCATCTCCGCCTCGAGGTTGGGCAGGTCGCCATGGCGCTTCTCCTCATCGACGAAGGTCACCAGGTTGGCCGCGAAGTAGATGACCTTCTCCAGCTGCTTGGCCTTCAGCTCCTCGCGGGCCTCGGTGCCCATGAGCAGGTAGGCCAGCCAGGACCGGGTGCCGCGCAGGTACCAGATGTGGACCACGGGCGCGGCCAGCTCGATGTGGCCCATCCGGTCGCGCCGAACCTTCGAGCGCGTGACCTCGACGCCGCAGCGCTCGCAGATGATGCCGCGGAAACGCACCCGCTTGTACTTCCCGCAGTAGCACTCCCAGTCCTTGGTGGGACCGAAGATCTTCTCGCAGAACAGCCCGTCCTTTTCCGGACGAAGGGTTCGGTAGTTGATGGTCTCCGGCTTCTTGACCTCGCCGTTGGACCACGTGCGGATGGCATCCGCGGTGGCCAGGCCGATCCGGAGTTGTTCGAAGTTGTTGACGTCAAGCATGCGTGACGAGCCCTTTCGTCAGATGGTTCTCCCCTCCCCCGGCCCGGTGGGGCCGAGCGGGGGAGCGGAGGTGAGCGCCGGGATGACCGGCCCGATCAGTGGATACAAGCGCGAGAAGACGGACAGGGATGGCACTGCGGCCGGCGGTCAAAAACCGCGCTCGCTGGCCCGCCGAGCGTCCTCCTCGTCGGAGCCCCGCTCGGGACGGGAGATGTCGATCCCGAGCTCCTCGGCGGTACGGAACACGTCTTCGTCCAGCTCGCGCATCTCGATCTGTTCGCCGGTGGTGGAGAGAACCTCGACGTTGAGGCACAGGCTCTGCATCTCCTTGATGAGGACCTTGAAGCTCTCGGGGATGCCCGGCTCGGGGATGTTCTCCCCCTTGACGATGGCCTCGTAGACCTTGACCCGCCCGAGGACGTCATCGGACTTGATGGTCAGCAACTCCTGGAGGGCGTAGGCGGCACCGTAGGCCTCGAGCGCCCAGACCTCCATCTCTCCGAAGCGCTGGCCGCCGAACTGGGCCTTGCCGCCCAGGGGCTGCTGGGTGATCATGGAGTACGGCCCGGTGGCCCGGGCGTGGATCTTGTCGTCCACCAGGTGGTGGAGCTTCAAGATGTACGCGAAGCCCACGCTGATCGGATTGTCGTAGGGAAGGCCGCTTCGACCGTTGTAGAGCGTGGCTTTGCCGTCGGTACCGATCAGGCGGCCGGAGTTGCCGTAGTCGGTGGCCGCCTCGGGCTCGAGGTGCTCGAGGATGTGCTGGATGGTCGGGTGGCGCCCGGCGTCCTCGGCCTCGTCCCAGTGGGCGCCATCGAAGACCGGCGTGGCGATGTGGACCGCCGGCTGGCCAACGGGTCGGGTCTTGCGCTCCGTGCCGCGCAGAGCGACGGTGCCGACCTCGTTGCCCTCCCAACCCCAGCGCGCCGCCCAGCCCAGGTGGCTTTCGAGCACCTGGCCGACGTTCATGCGCGACGGGACGCCCAGGGGGTTCAAGATGATGTCGACGGAACTCCCGTCGGCCATGTGGGGCATGTCCTCGATCGGCAGGATCTTGGAGATCACGCCCTTGTTGCCGTGGCGACCGGCGAGCTTGTCGCCCTCGGAGATCTTGCGCTTCTGGGCCACGTACACCCGGACCAGCTGATTCACCCCGGGCGGCAGCTCGTGGGCGTCCTCTCGGGAGAAGACCCGAACGTCGATGACCTTGCCGGACTCCCCATGGGGCACCTTGAGGGAGGTGTCGCGCACCTCGCGGGCCTTCTCGCCGAAGATGGCCCGCAACAGGCGCTCCTCGGGGGTGAGCTCGGTCTCACCCTTGGGCGTGACCTTGCCGACGAGGACGTCGCCGGCGCTGACCTCGGCGCCGATGCGGATGATGCCGCGCTCGTCGAGATCCTTGAGGATCTCCTCGGAGAGGTTGGGGATGTCCCGGGTGATCTCCTCGGCACCGAGCTTGGTGTCCCGGGCGTCGACCTCGTGCTCCTCGACGTGGATGGAGCTGAGCACGTCGTCTTTGACCAGGCGCTCGGAGAGGATGATGGCGTCCTCGTAGTTGTAGCCCTCCCAGGGCATGTAGGCCACCAGGAGGTTCTTGCCCAGTCCCAGCTCGCCCATCTCGGTGGCCGGGCCGTCGGCCAGGAGGTCACCCTTCTCCACGACGTTGCCCTCGTCGGCGATGATCCTCTGATTGAGGCAGGTGTTCTGATTCGAGCGGCGGAACTTGGCCAGCCGGTAGAGCTTGCGACCAAGAGTGGTGCCCGCCCAGTCGGCCTGACCGGGCTCGTAGTCGACGGTGACATGCTCGCCGCCGACCTCGACGACCACGCCGCGGCCCTCGGCCAGGATCGTGTCACCGGCGTCGCCGGCGGCGCGAGCCTCGACCCCGGTACCCACAAAGGGGGCCTCGGGCCTGATCAGGGGGACGGCCTGCTTTTGCATGTTGGCCCCCATGAGGGCCCGGTTGGCGTCGTCGTGTTCGATGAAGGGGATCAGGGCGGTGGAGATGGACACGATCTGCTTGGGCGAGATGTCCATAAGGTCGACCTCGGCGGGGGGCACGAAGTCGACCTCGCTGGTCGTGCCATAGCTCGTCCCACCGGCACCGACCCGCACGCCGGGACCCTGTGGGGCCCGACGGACCAGGATTCGATCCTCGATGAGCGTGCCGTCGTCGGCCAACTTGGCGTTGGCCTGGGCGATGACGAACTCCTCTTCCTCATCGGCGGCCAGATACTGGATCTCCTCGGTGACCCGGCCGTCAACGACGCGACGGTAGGGCGTCTCGATGAAGCCGTAGGAGTTGATCCGTCCAAAGCTGGCCATGTGGCCGATCAGGCCGATGTTGGGACCTTCGGGGGTCTCGATGGGGCACATACGCCCGTAGTGGGAGGTATGCACGTCGCGGACCTCGAAGCCGGCCCGCTCCCTCGAAAGTCCACCGGGACCCATGGCCGAGAAGCGGCGCTTGTGGGTCAGTCCCGACAGGGGATTGGTCTGGTCCATGAACTGGCTGAGCTGCGAGGTCCCGAAGAACTCCTTGATGGCCGCCACCACGGGACGGATGTTGATGAGGGTCTGGGGGGTGATGGCCTCCACGTCCTGGGTGGTCATGCGCTCGCGCACCACCCGCTCCATGCGCGACAGGCCGACTCGGACCTGGTTCTGGATCAACTCGCCCACCGAGCGGATCCGGCGGTTGGCGAAGTGGTCCTGGTCGTCGAGCCGGTAGCCCGACTCCCCCTGGGCCAGGTGCAGGAGGTAGGAGCAGGCAGCGAGGATCTCGGCCCTCGACAACACGCCCTGGCCCTCCTCGGGAAGCTCCAGGTCGATGCCGTAGAGATCCGACGCCTTGGCCAGCTCCGGGCCCAGTTTCCGGTCGAGCTTGTAGCGGCCGACGCCGGTCAGGTCGTAGCGCTTGGGGTTGAAAAAGGCATTCTCGAAGTACACCCGGGCCGATTCGGCCGAGGGCGGTTCGCCGGGCCGGGCCCGCTTGTAGATCTCGAGCAGCGCCTCCTCCTGGGTGGGGGCCAGCTCTCGCTCCTTTTCCCATTGGCCCTCGAGGAAGTCGAAGTGGCGGACGAAGCGCTCGAGGAATCCCTCGTCGGTGTAACCCAGAGCCCGGAGGAGCACGAAGAGGCTGAGGCGGCGCTTTCTGGCCACGCGCGACCCGGCGGTGATGTCCTTGCCGGGCTTCGCCTCGACGTCGAACTCGATCCACTCACCCCGGTAGGGATGGATGGTGCCGGTGACCACGGTCTTGACATCGCGACCGGGCTGGAAGATCACACCAGGGGAACGCACGAGCTGCGACACCACCACGCGCTCGGTGCCGTTGATGATGAAGGTGCCCTTGTCGGTCATCATGGGGAAGTCCCCCATGAACACGGTCTGCTCTTTGATCTCACCGGTGTTGGCGTTTTGGAACTGGGCGCGCACGAAGATGGGCCCCGCGTAGGTCATGTCCTTTTCCTTGCACTCCTCCACCGTGAACTTGGGCGGGGGGCGAAGGTCGGGATCCTGGGGGTCGAAGTCCAAGATGAGCTTGAGGTTGCCCGAAAAGTCCTCGATGGGACTGATGTCGCGGAACGTGTCCGCCAGACCCTGTTCGAGGAACCACTTGAACGAGTCGCGTTGAACGGAGATCAAGTCTGGGAGCGGCAGAACCTCTTCGAGGTTGGCGAAAGAGAAACGCTCCCGTGAGGCGGGACGAGACGGCAAGGGCCTACTCCTGGGGAGGACGAGCGGATAGGCCGTGAAAACGCGTCAAAGCCGCGTAGAAGAGACGACTGACGCAAGACGGGGGACCACGGCAACTGCCCAGTGTAGGCCGCCGGACGACGTAAGGCAAGAGCCTTCCGAAGGAACCCCAGGAGGGGATGGCTGAGCGCGAGGCTAAGCCACAGCACCGCCCCGGTCAAGGCTTTGGGTGGGGAATGACCTGACGACGCCGCCCGCACGCCGGCACTGCGGGTGTCACCCCGGGCGCCACCGGGGTGAGCCCGTCGGCGATGGGCTACTTGACCTCGACGGTGGCGCCGGCCGCTTCGAGCTGGGCCTTGGCCTTCTGGGCGTCGTCCTTGCTGGCCTTCTCGATCACGGCCTTGGGAGCACCGTCGACAACATCCTTGGCCTCCTTGAGGCCCAGGCTGGTCAGGGAGCGGACTTCCTTGATGACCTGGATCTTCTTGTCGCCGGCCGCCATCAAGATGACATCGAACTCGTCCTGCTCCTCCACCACCGGAGCCGCTTCGGCTCCGGCACCTCCGCCGGAGGCGGGTGCTGCCACCGGCGCCGCAGCGCTGACGCCGAAGCGCTCCTCGAAGTCCTTCAGGAGCTCGGAGAGCTCCAGGACCGTGAGGTTGGCGATGCTGTCGAGAATCTCTTCTTTCGTAGCCACTGTGATGATGTCCTTCCTAGGGTTCGTTTCCCCGTTCAGGGGAGGGTGCGTGCTGTGATCTTCAGGACGAGATGCCCGACTCCTCCGGTGCCTCGGCGGGTGCTTCGGCGCCGGCGGCCTCCTTGCTCTCGATGAGGGCGCGCAGGCCGAAGGCGAAGCTGCGGGGCAGGGCCTGGAGCAGGGCCGCCATCTGGCTGAGCGGCGCAGCGATGCCCGCGGCCAGGCGAGTGAGGAGCACGGTGCGGGAGGGCAGCGCCGCCAGTGCGGTGGTCTCGTCCTGCCCGATGACCGTCTGGCCAAGTACAGCGCCCTTGATGACCAGCAGGGGATTTGCGGCACTGAAGTCACGCAGCACCTTGGCTACCGCGGCGGCGTCGCCGTGCACGAAGGTGATCGCGGTGGGCCCGACGAGCATGGGCTCAAGCTCGACCATCCCCGCCTCCCTCACCGCAAAGCGGGCCAAGGTGTTCTTATAGACCCGGTATTCACCGCCCACCGGCGTCAGATTGCGCCGCAGCTGAGCCAGGTCCTTGACCTTCAGGCCGCGATACTCGGTGAGAATGGCTGCGTCGGCGTGGTGCAAACGCTCGCGGACTTCCGTGGCAACGGCCACCTTCTCGGCTCTCGGATGATCCACGGGTCGTCTCCTGGGCTACGTCGTCCCGACGCGCGCAGGGCTCCACAAAGGATCCGTGCGGCCTCGTCAGGTTGAGCTGGTCAGCTCACTTCGGCGCCTTTCGGCGCACCGGATGTCTTTGGCTGCAGTCACCGGAGTCATCCGGTGCGATGTCAAGATCGAACGCTAGTCGACCCTTTCGGTCTACTTTCGGCCGCCTCGGTGCGCGGCGTCGTAGGCCTCGCTGATCTCGGCGGGGATGCGGCCCCGGTCGCTGACCTCGTGGCCGGCGGCCCGGGCCCAGGCCCGAACGGCACCGGGCTCTGCCCGGCTTCCTGCTCCCCGACCGGCGCCCGCCCCCGTGCCGGTCCGACGGGGTGCGTCCGCCGGTCGAGCGGCGTCGATGTAGCCCTGCATGACGTGGCCGAACTCCTCGAGGTGGTCGGCGCACAGCTCGAAGACATACTTGTTGCCCTCGTAACCGAACGTCACCGTCTCGACCGCTTCGATGTCGTCGTCATCGAGATCGCAGGTCAACAATACTTGCAGGGTTTGTGCCACAAAAACTCTCCTCGAACGGTTCGCCAAAGAACTTCAGGGATGATAGCCGCTCCCGACTCTCGTTCGGGACCAACACCGAGCGCCTCGGCGTGGCGAACTCCTCAATTCCCCCATCGGCGGGGCGCAGACAACGCAGAGAATGGGCAAAGGAACACTCCGACCAAGGGCCTCGATAACACCGGGAACGCGACGTCGGCCATGAGGAACCTTGCCGAGGCAGACCCTCAGGACGCCCGCAGCAATTCCTCGTCCTCGACCCGCAGGCGATTGACGTCGATGTCGATGCCGGGACCCATGGTCGAGCTGACGCTCACCGATCGCACGTAGCGGCCCTTTGCCGCCGCAGGCTTCACCCGGTTGATCTCGTCGACCACGGCCCGGAAGTTGCTGAGCAGGGCCTGGCGCTCGAAGCTGGCCTTGCCGATCGGCACCTGCACCACCCCCCGGGAGCGGGTGTCGGCCCGGTATTCGACCCGCCCCCCTTTGAAGTCCGTCACGGCCTTGCCCACGTCGGTGGTAACCGTTCCGGTTTTCGGATTGGGCATGAGACCACGGGGGCCGAGCTTGCGTCCCAGCCGGCCCACCTGGCCCATGAGGTCAGGCGTGGCGATGGCCACGTCGAAGTCGAGGAACCCGCCGTCGACCTTGGCCACGAGGTCGTCGGCGCCTACCACATCGGCACCCGCGGCTCGTGCCGCCTCGGCGGCCGGGCCGGTGGCGAACACCGCGACTCGTACCTCTTTGCCCGTGCCCGCCGGCAATGCCACGGTACCGCGAATGACCTGGTCCGCCTTGCGGGGGTCCACGCCGAGGCGGATGGCCAGCTCCACGGTCTCATCGAAGCGCGCCACCGCCAGGCTCCGAACCAGATCGATGGCTTCACCCGGTGCATAGGATTGCGTCCTATCCAGACGTTTGGTGGCGTCGATGTACTTTTTGCCTTTCGCCATGATGGCTCCCTCGGTGTCGGACGGGCAGGGAGAGGTCGTCGCCTGCCTCGTCGGTTGAACTACACATACCGCCCGTATCTTCAGGAGGCGACGGTGACGCCCATGGATCGCGCCGTACCGGCAACCTGGGCCTTCGCCGCCTCGATGTCGTTGGCATTGAGGTCGGGCATCTTCACCTGGGCGATCTCGGTGAGCTGAGCCTGGGTGATCGAGCCGACCGTCTCCTTGCCGGTCGTCTGCGCACCTTTTTCGACGCCCGCGGCCTGACGGATCAGCACCGGCGTCGGGGAGGTCTTCAGCACGAAGCTGAAGGTTCGGTCCTCGAAGATGGTGATCTCCACCGGGATGACCTGCCCGATGCGGTCCTCGGTCTGGGCGTTGTACTGCTTGACGAAATCCATGGTCTGGACTCCGTGGGGACCCAGCGCGGTGCCCACCGGGGGTGCCGGCGTGGCCTTGCCCGCCGGTAGCTGGATCTTCACGATGGCGACAACTCGCCGCTTGGCCATGTCTGGTCGATGCTCCTCTTACCGCGTCGCGGTCGTGGGGGAAGGTCTGCTCACAGCTTTGCCACCTGGGCGAAGTCGAGCTCGACGGGGGTCTCCCGTCCGAAGATGTTGACGAGGACCTTGAGTTTGAGTTGGTCCTCGTTGATCTCCGCGATGGTGCCACTGAAGTCGGCGAACGGGCCTTCCTTGACCCGTACCGACTCGCCCACCTCATATTCGAGGCGGGGGCGGGTCTTCCTCGGACCCTCGGCATCGTCGGCCTTCACCTGCAGGATGTTTTCCACCTCCCGCCGTGACAGCGGGGTGGGGCGAGGACCGAGGCCTACGAAACCGGTGACGCCGGGCGTGTTGCGCACGACATACCAGGAGTCGTCGTCGAGGTCCACCCGGGCCAGCAGGTAGCCCGGGAACACTTTCTTCGACACCACCTGCTTACGGCCGTTCTTGAATTCGATCACGTCCTCCATGGGGATGACGACCTCGAAGATCCGCTCCTCCATGTTCATGGAGGCGATCCGGCTCTCAAGGTTGGACTTGACCTTGTTCTCGTAACCGGCGTAGCTGTGGATCACATACCACTTCCCGGGCCGGTCAAAGGGGCTCTCCACTGCCTTGGGGACCTCGACGGGCTCCAGAGCCTCGGGCTCGCCGGTCCCGTGGCCGTATCCCTCGCTCGAGGGCGCGTCATCATGAGCTTGGTCGTTATCAGTCATGGCCTTAGGTGAAGAGGAACGTGGTGACCTTGGTGAAGGCCAGGTCCAAGCCGAAGATCAGGGCCATGACCACCACCAGGGTGACCAGAACTACCGCCGAGTAGTTGATGGTCTCCGCCCGGCTGGGCCAAACCACCTTGCGCATCTCCACATTGACCTCGTGGAGAAACTGGCGGGGGGTGGCTCGTCGCCGCGCCGCGGTCGTCGGTTGCTCGACCCGGGACCGACGCTCGGGCACGACGACATCGGCGTCGGGGTCGGCGCCGTCAACGGCGTCGCCGTCAACGCTGCCGGGACCCTGACGCTGCGCTTCGCGCCTTTGTTGTCGATTCATGCTCACGTTCGTGACCTTCCCATGGCGAAACTGGGGAGCAGGGCAGGAGGGACTCGAACCCCCAACCGCCGGTTTTGGAGACCGGTGCTCTGCCAAATTGAGCTACTGCCCTCGGCGGCGACCTGCTTTCGAGGGTACTGCGGCTCCTGGGAGCCCGGCGGGTGTTGCGGTTCCTCATCTTTGCCTACGCCGAGCAGAATAGCACCGAGCGGCCGACCGACGACCGGCGCCCTGGGCGGGCCCCCGGGTCGGCGGGCCCGGGTCGGCGGGCTCCGAGGCTAGATCAGCCCGCCAGGTTGGGTCGCCGCCTGGTCACCCACACCAGCACGCCGGCGGCGGCACCTGCGGTGGCCACGGCCACGCCGCCGACATAGACCGTGCGCCGCCCGGCGCCGGGATAGGGCGCCGTTCGGCGGCCGTCGGCGCGTTGCAAAGACGCCAAGATGGCGGGCAGGACCTCGGGGCCCGGTTCGATGCTGAGCTGTCCCAGGCCACGCATGGTCCGGCGCAGACGCCGGTAGCGGGCCACCTCGGCCTGGCAGCGTAGGCAGGTGGCCACGTGGCCTTCGATGCGGCGCGTGGCACCGTCGCCCCGGCCGTCACCGGCGGGGTCGCTGTCGCCGGCGGCCACGGATGGCAGCCATTCCCAAGCCGCGGCGCACTCGGAGCGACGGCGGGGATCACCCGGCACGTGCATCGTCTCCCTCCCGTCCAGTCACGGCGACGAGCGGCCCGCTAGCGGGACCCGCGGCCAGCGCGGGAGCATGGGGACGCCGCCGGTCGCGGGTCGCAGGGCCATCGGCGAGGTACTCACGCATCTTGCACCGGGCCCGGTGCAGTCGCACCTTGGCCGCCGCCTCGGTGATGCCCAACTCCGCGGCGATCGAGACGTGGGACAGGTCGTAGATGTCGCGCAGCACGATCGCTTGACGCAGGCGGGCCGGAAGCCGGGACAGGGCGGCGACGACCCGGACCCGCTCCTCCTCTGACGCCGCCCGGCCTTCGGGATCGTGGTCGGGATGCAGATCGGGCACAGCGACATCGTCACTCAGCATCTCGCTGCGATGCCGAGAGCGTCGAGACACGACGGTGGCCGCACAGTTGGCGGTGATGCGATACAGCCACGTGGTGAACCGGGCCTCGCCCCGAAAACGGCGAAGACCGCGAAAGGCCCGCAGGTAGGCCTCCTGCACGACGTCGCCAGCATCCTCGTCGTTGCCGGTCAGGCGGTAGGCCAGGGCGTAGCTCTCGGCATATGTGGCCCGTACCAGGGCCTCCCGGGCCATCCGGTCGCCCGCTCGCGCCGCAGCCACCAAGGGGGCGAGATCCTTGGTCTTGACCGGCTCAGAGTCAGGGATCCGGGGGGCGCTCATAGGACCGGCTAGCGGGTCTCCTTGTGGAGCGTGTGTTGGCGCTCCCATCGGCAGTACTTCTTCATCTCGATCCGCTCCCGATCGTTGGTCTTGTTCTTCATGGTGATGTAGTTGCGGCGCTTGCAGACGTCGCAAGCCAAGGTGACCTTGACTCTCTTCTCATTCTTGGCCACGAATGTGCCTTCCTCAGGTTCGCCGGTGATCCAGGTTAGTGGGTGGGAGTCGGTGCGTTGTGGTAGCGGCGGTCGGACTTGAACCGACGACAACTCGATTATGAGCCGAGTGCTCTGACCAGCTGAGCTACGCCGCCGAGCCCCCTGTCGGAATCGAACCGACGACACCAGCCTTACCATGGCTGTGCTCTACCGACTGAGCTAAGGGGGCGCGACCAACCCCGGAGGGCCGATAGCCGCTCAATGCTATCCGCGCTCGGTCCGCCTCGTCGGCGGTCGCCTCCACCTACGCTGGCGCCCCATGGAGGTGCGGCTGGCCCGGAGCGAGGACGCCGAGGCCATCCGGGCCATCTATAACCGGGAGGTGCTCGGGGGCACCGTCACCTTCGATCTGGTCGAGCGGTCCCCCGACGACCAGCAGGTGTGGTTGGACGAGCACAGCGGCGCCCACCCTGCGGTGGTGGCCGTCGACGGTCGAGGCCGGGTGAGCGGTTTTGGGTCCCTCTCGCCGTACCGGTCACGGCCCGCATACCGGACCACGGTCGAAGACTCGGTCTACGTCCACCGCGCGTCACGGGGCCAGGGCGTGGGTCGGGCGGTGCTCGACGAGCTGATCGACCTGGCCGGCGCCCACGGCTTCCACGCCATCATGGCCCGCATCGTCGGTGACCACGAGGCGTCGATCCGCCTGCACCAGGGGTGCGGTTTCGAACTGGTCGGCATCGAACGCCAGATCGGGCGCAAGTTCGGGCGATGGCTCGACGTGGCGATCATGCAGCGGCTGATCTGATCAGTCGAGGTCCGGTCCCTCCTTGGGAGGCCGGATGGCCCCCTCCTGAACCACGGTCATGGCCAGGAGGCCCTCGGCGGTGTAGATCTGGCCCACGGCCAGACCGCGCCCGTCGCTGGCCGAGGGGCTGATCTGCTCGTAGAGCAGCCACTCGTCGGCTCGGAACGGCCGGTGAAACCACATGGCGTGGTCCAGGCTGGCCATGAATCCGGGGCGGACGTCGGGATAGTCGTGGGCCAGCAGCGTGGCCGACAGCAAAGTGAGGTCGGAGGCGTAGGCAGCCACACACTGGTGGATGGTCAGGTCGTCGGGCAGATCGCCATTGGCCCGAAACCACACCAGGCGACGGTAGGGAGAGCTGGGTTGGGCGGACCGGACGATGATCGGTCGTACCTTCCACAAGAAGTTCTCGAGCTGTTCGGGATCCAATGTCTCGCTGAGCGGCACCGACTCGGGGGGTGTCATATCGGGGGGCATGGGCATCTGGTGCTCGTATCCCTCCTCGTGGACATGGAAGCTGGCCTGGAGGTTGAAGATGGCCTTGCCGTGCTGGATGCCCACCACCCTGCGGGTGGCATACGACCGCCCGTCGCGAATGCGGTCCACCTCATAGACAATCGGACGGGAGGGGTCGCCGGAGCGAAGGAAATAGGCGTGCAGGGAATGCACCGTCTTTTCCGGCACCGTGGTGATGGCCGCCACCAGGGCCTGGGCCGCGACCTGGCCGCCGAATACCCGCATCTGCGGCTCCGTAGGGCTAACCCCTCGGAACACATTGAGCTCGATCTGCTCCAGGTCCAAGATGGCCCCCAGGCGGGACATGGGCGTTGCCGCGCCCACCGTCGGGCTGTCATCGCTCACCAGCACAGTTTCGCCGGTCACCGGGGCCGCTGCCACTCCAGGTCCGGCCCCGCCGGGCGACGAGATCACCACGGGAGATAACGTGCCGCGGTGAAGCATGCGGCCGATCCCATCTGGTACGTGGCCTACGGATCCAACCTTTCAGCCGCCCGTTTCGCCTGTTACCTCTCCGGCGGCCGCCCTCCGGGGGCCCGACTGACCAATCGGGGCGCACGCGATCCTCGGCCTCCCGCTGCGGACTCGGCCGTGGTCCTGAACGGGCAGGTCTATTTCACCGGGACCTCGGCCATGTGGGGAGGCGCGGTGGCATTCTTCGATGCCTTTGCTCCAGGATCGGCCCTGGCCCGCAGCTACCTCCTCACCACCGAGCAGTTCGTCGATGTCATGGCTCAGGAGATGGGTGGCGAACCCGGCGGGGAACTTAGCCTGCCCCAGAACCTGGCGAGTGGCGACCGAATCGCGTTGGGCCCCGGTCCCTATGGGACGCTCGTCGTTTGCGGCGAGTGTGACGGCATCGCCATGGTCACCTTCACCGCCCCCTGGGCCATGGCCGACGCCGTCCCCGAAGCGCCGAGCCTGAGCTATCTGGCCGTCCTCGCCGCCGGACTGGGTGAATCCCACGGTCTCGGTGTCCGGGCCCGGGCCGCGTATCTGGCCGGCCTTCGCGGCGCCGGTCCGCGCTGGGACACCGAGGGTCTGGCCGCCGCCCTCCACGCAGGCCCGGTCCTTCGAACGGCCCGCGAAGTCGGAATGCCGATGCGAGCCGACCGCTGCCAGGGGCCACCCGACCCTACGAGGCGGGGAAGTCCGGGATGGTGATCGAGCCGTCCGCGGCCAGCGGGAAGCCCGGGTTGTGGGCGATCTCCCAGGCGTGGCCGTCTGGATCGGCGAAGAAGCCCGCGTAACCGCCGTAGAAGGTCACGGCCGGACCTCGCGTCAGCGTGCCACCCGCCCGCTGGGCGGCGGCCATGACCTCGTCGACCTCCGCCGGCGACCGCACGTTGTGAGCGAGGGTGATCCCCTCGAAGCCACCGCTCCTCTCGTCGTCCATACCGCAGTCGAGCGCGGCCTTATCCCGACCCCACAGCACGATGGCCACGCCGCCTGCCTTGAAGAACACGGTCTCGTCGAGTTCCTGGCCCCGCCAGCCCAGTCGCTCGTAGAACGCCCGGGAACGGGCCACGTCGTCCACACCAAGCGTGATGAGGCTGACCCGCTGCTCCATTCGCTGTGGCCCCAGTCGTCATCGGCGTTGTAGACAATGTAGACGTTCTCGGTTAGCCTCGTCGTTATGGCCACGACCACGGTCGACGAGGCCCTCGATCGCCTCCGGATCAAAGCGAGAGAGAACCCCGACCTGGCGGAGGCACTCGAGTTTCTCGCCGAGGGGAACGAGGACGGGGACCCTTTCGCCGACGTAAGCGAGGGTGCCTTGGTCGGCCTGAGAGCGATCAACCGCCGTCGCCGGGTCCATCATCGAGGGGATTTGGCCCGGCGAGCCCTCACCACCTCCCAGGTGGTCGCGCTCATCGACTCGATCTCGGACCGCAAGGCGGTCGACCGCCGGCGCCGCCGGGGCAGGCTGCTCGGCGTGAAAGACGGTAGGACCGTACTGCACCCAAGCTGGCAGTTCGACCCGGACAAGGCAGAGGCCAGAGACGATCTGGACCGGGTGCTCGGCGCACTCGACGCGGTCACCGCAGACCCCTGGACGGCCGATGCCACGATGACGACGCCTCGAGCCGACCTGGACGGACGGACCGTCGCCGATGTCTTCGCGGATGGGGACACCGACCTGGCCCTGCGGCTGATCCGCATGGCCGGGGACCAGTCCTGAGGCAGTTCCCAGCATCACGGCCCGTCGGTTTTCGCACCGAGAGGATCGACGGATCGTGGTGGCGGATCGACGACCAGCATCCCGACCTCTGGACCTGGGAGCCCTTCGCCACACCCAGGCACCGCTTCGACCCGGACTCGGGACGGTTCCGGGTGCGCTACGCCGCCAGCAGCCCGGTGGCTGCTTGCTGCGAACGCTTCCCTGGCCGTCACCTGAGTCCCGCCGACGGTCGTCTCTACCTCGTCAAGCTCGCCGTCGAGGAGCCGGCGCTGCACCTCACCCATCAAAGGACCCTGGACGCTTTGGGCCTCGACGACCGCATCAACACCGGACGAGTGGACCTGCCGGGTCCGAACGGCGATCCGCTGCTCGACGTCTGTCAAGGCCTGGTCGACGCCGTCCACGACTGGTGGGACGGCACACCGCCAGCCCTCGTGTACCGGACCCGCACCGTCCCGAGCGCTCGATCCATGGCCTTCGGCGCGACCACGCGTACGGAGGTCACGCAAGTTCGGACCCTGCGGGAGGCCCACCATCTGATCGCCATCCTCGTCGCTCGTCATGGCTTCGTGGTGCCGTCAACCTGGCTCGGACCGTGATGCCCGGCCTCGTGACGTACGACTGCTCTGCGTCGGTCGAGCAGGCCGCTCTGCAGGCGTGGGGGAAAGGGAGCCGACGGCCTGCTCCGTTTAGCCCAGGCCCCTCCAGGATGAACCCGGCTGCACCTGGGCCTTCGTGTTGGTGGGCCGGGTAGGATTTGAACCTACGAAGGCTGTGC
>JAABUQ010004707.1_pt1 | contig 22915 bp, 17 predicted proteins | sample 5560001 | NCBI WGS metagenome assembly JAABUQ01 (sample SAMN10711888, study PRJNA513371) | rock metagenome | isolation source: Antarctica rocks | place: Antarctica: Victoria Land, Finger Mt nord | collected 2015-12-18 | reverse complement strand
TCCGCCTCCCTCCTCGCCCACGCCTCGGACCCCACCCATGCCTCCGCCTGCGCCGAAGCCGCCGTCCGGCACCTCCAGGCCTGGTTCGTCACCCCGGCCACCCGCATGGAGCCGTCCCTCAACTTCGCCGCCTCCGGCCCCGCAACCGGCGGCCACCCCGAGGGCATCGCCGAAACCTCGAGCCTCGCCGAAGTCGCCGTGGCCATCCCCTTCCTCCTCCGCTCCGAAGCCCTCAGCCCCGAGGCCTCGGCCGCGCTCAAGGCTTGGTTCGCCGACTTCCTGAAGTGGCTCACCACCTCCCGCCTCGCCGCCCTCGCCCGCGACCGCAAAGACCACGTCGCGAGCTCCTGGCTGCTCCAATGCGCCGCCTTCGCCCGCCTCACCGCCGACGACCCCACCCTCACCGACCTCCGCCACCACTTCAAGACCGTCACCCTCCGCGCCGAGATCCTCGGCGACGGCTCCTTCCCCCACGAGCTCTCCACCCCCCACCCCTACCGCAACTCCCTCTTCAACCTCGATCTCCTCGCCGGCGCCTGCGACCTGCTCTCCACCCGCTTCGAAACCCTTTGGAACTACCAGCTTCAGGACGGCCCCGGTCTCCGTGTCGCCCTCGCCCGGCACGTGCCGTATATCGAGAACCGCGGCTCCTGGCCCTACCGCGCCGACGCCCGCCTTTTCAGTGACCTTCCCTGTCGCCGCCCCGCCCTGCTCCTCGCCGCCCGCGCCTACGGGCGACCCGAGTACGCCACCCTCTGGCGCTCCCTCAACCCCGACCCCAAAGATCCCGCCATCCTCCGCAGCTTCCCTATCCGCCAGCCCATCCTCTGGGTCACCCGCCCCGGTCCCTGAAGACCTCGGCAGAAAGGAAAACAGAGGAGCAGAGAACGGCAGAGGAACCACGCGAAAACCGGGAAACACCGGAGCAGCAACACAGGCCGACGCATTCACCGGTCCATCGCTCCTGGCAGTCCTCCTGAAGCTCCCTCGCACCGCATCGCCAGCCAGACACATCCGCCCCACCTCGCATCCAACTAGACTGAAGCCGATGGACCTCAACCAAAAATCCGCTCTCCTTCACCACACCCTCCAGGACCTCGGCAGCCTCCTTGTCGCCTACTCCGGCGGCACCGACTCCGCCTTTCTCGCCTGGGCCGCCCACCAGGCACTAGGCTCGGGAGCCGGAGCCCCGCGCATGCTCGCCGTCATCGCCGACTCCGCCTCGCTCCCCCGCGCCGAACTCGCCCAGGCCCTCGCCTTCACCGCCCACCACGGCATCCCCACCGAGATCCTCCATACCGAAGAGCTCTCCAACCCCGACTACCAGCGCAACGACGCCGCCCGGTGCTTCCACTGCAAGGACGAGCTCTTCACCGTCATGGAGCGCTTTCGCCAGCAACACCGGATCGGCGGCCGCAGCTTCGCCCACATCGCCTTCGGCATGAACCTCGACGATCAGGCCCCCGACATCGCCGCCTTCCGCCCCGGCCAGAAGGCCGCCGCGGAGCACGGAGCCATCGCCCCCCTCGTCACCGCCGGTCTCACCAAGGCTGAGATCCGCACCCTTGCCCGCGAAGCCGGCCTCACCCTCGCCGACAAGCCCGCCTCCGCCTGCCTCTCCTCCCGCATCGCCTACGGCCTACCCGTCACCCGCGAGCGCCTCGCGGAGGTCGAGCAGGCCGAAGCCGCCCTCCACGCCCTCGGCTTCCCCGAGGTCCGCGTCCGCCACCACGGCGATCTCGCCCGCATCGAAATCGCTCGCCACGACCTCCCCCGCGCCCTCCACCTTCCCACCCTCGACCAGATCACCGCCGCCCTCAAACCCCTCGGCTTCCTCTACATCACCCTCGACACCACCGGCTACCGCACCGGAAGCATGAACGCCGTCCTCCCCCTCACCTCCATCACCGCAGCCCGCTAAACGCTCGTGTGCCGGCCTAGCTGACGATCCATCGTCAGAGAGAGTCGCAAGGCACGACACCCAGAAGGAGTTATGGTTTTTGTCAGCTTAACCCGCCTCAGGATCAGATCGATCCGCTTCGTCCCGCTGTTTGTCTTCCATACGTTCCGCTCGCTCAGGCAGGTCAGCAAATCCCCTGGCTTTCAAAGCGGCTCGATCCTGGCCGACCGAAGCTGGACCTTCTGGACGCTAACAGTCTGGGACATGCAGGAGAGCATGCGTGCCTACATCGTGTCGGGTTCGCACAAGCAGGCGATGCCCCATCTGCTGCATTGGTGTGACGAGGCTTCTGTAGCGCATTGGACCCAGCCGGATGCCACACTCCCGTCGTGGACCGAGGCGGACAGGCGCATGCGCGAGCAAGGACGCATCTCCAAGGTGCGCTACCCCAGTCCCCAGCACGCAACCTTGAGCTACCGACCGCCGCGCACCGCAGCATCCGGTCCCATTCGTCGGCGTTGACCCGTGCGAAAGTAAATCGGATGTCTCTGCTCACAGCCTCCTTGGCGCCCATCAGAGAACGAGAGAGTCATCCCTGGCTTCCAGGGGCAAACGTGGTCTCAACAGAGTTGCAACGACGTGCCGTCGCTCTGATCCCGGGTAGATCGCACCGCCACCACACCACCAGCCCTGAACCCGCCCCGCCATTCACACCACTCCACATGAAACAATAACCACCATGCGCCTCGCCTACCTCGACTGCTTCGCCGGCATCTCCGGCGACATGTTCCTCGGAGCCCTCCTCGACGCCGGCCTCCCCCCCGAGGTGCTGCACCAGGCCACCGCCGCCCTCAACCTCGGCGCCTCGCTCCAGATCGAAAAGGTCGACCGCTCCGGCATCACCTCCACCAAGGTCCACGTCCTCGAACACGGCCACCTCGCCGAAGCCCACGAGCACACGCACGAGCACAGCCATACGCACGAGCACACGCTTGGCCATGCCGAAGCCCACTCCCACGCCGAAGCCCACGCGCACCAGCACTCCGTCGAAGAGCAGCACCACCACGAAGGCGACCACCAGCACCACCCCAAAACCCAGCACCTCCACAAGACCGGCCAGCCCCACACCCACGAACCCGCCGAGGCCCACGCCCACGCCGAATCCCACGCCCACGCCGAGGCCCACACCCACGAGCCCCACGAGCACGAGCCGCACTCGCACACCCACGGCCGCTCCCTCACCGGCATCCGCCAGCTCATCCGCGCCTCCACCCTCGCCGAGCCCGTCAAAGACTTCGCCCTCCGCACCTTCCATCTCCTCGGCGTCTCCGAAGCCAAGATCCACAACGTCCCCGTCGACGATATCCACTTCCACGAGGTCGGCTCCGTCGACGCCATCGTCGACATTGTCTGCGCCTCCGCCGGCATCCACCACCTTAACCAGCAAGCCATACGCGAAACCGCCGAACCCCTCCACTGGTACGCCTCCCCCCTCAACGTCGGCGGCGGCACCGTCCACTGCGCCCACGGCAACTTCCCCGTCCCCGCGCCCGCCACCGCCGACCTCCTCCGCGGCCTCCCCACTTACTCCGCCCACATCCAGAAGGAGCTCGTCACCCCCACCGGCGCCGCCCTCATCCGCGCCCTCAACCCCACCTTCGGCCCCCAGCCCCCCATGCGCGTCGAGCACATCGGCTACGGCGCCGGCACCCGCAACCCCTTGGGCTTCCCCAACGTCCTCCGCCTCTCCCTCGGCCACGTCACAGAGACTCCAACCCGACCCACAACCACCGAGTCCTCCTTCGCCCACCCCCTTCCCGCGACCTTCGGCGAAGGAACCCACAGCCACTCCCCCCACGCCGACACGGTCACCGTGCTCGAGACCGCCCTCGACGACCTCAGCCCTCAGATCCTCGCGCACGTCACCGAGCAGGCCCTCACCCTCGGCGCCCTGGACGTCATGACCACCGCCGTCGGCATGAAAAAGGGCCGCCCCGGAACCCTCCTCACCCTCCTCACCGACGAACAACACAGCCCCGCCCTCGAACGCCTCCTCCTCCGCGAAACCTCCACCCTCGGCATCCGCATCCATCAGCAGCGCCGCATCTGCCTCGCCCGCCGTCACGTCACCGTCTCCACAACCTTCGGCGACATCCGCATTAAAATCGGCTCCTTCGACGCCGAAACCCTCAACGCCCAACCCGAGTTCGAAGACTGCCGCGCCGCCGCCCTCGCCCACAACGTTCCCGTCAAAGAGGTCCTTCAGGCGGCCATCGCCGCCTATGTCCACCACCAACCGCCCGCCCAGCAAGCTGCGGCAAGCTCATAGCGCTCACACCCTTCCCTCTCGTCCCGCATCAATCGTTCCTCATCACCCGTAAGCCACTCCCCCGCCATCACCATGACCCATAACTCTCTCCTAAACCTCCTCGCCGAAGTCCAACGCGGCACCCTCACCCCTAGCGAGGCCTCCACCCGGCTCGCCAACCTGCCCTTCGAGGAAGTAGGCGACGACCACACCGAAGTCCGCATCGACCACCACCGCGCCCTCCGCTCCGGCCTTCCCGAGGTCATCTACGCCGCCGGCAAAACGCCCGCGCAGACCTCCGCCATCTTCGCCCGCATGGCCGCAGCCGGCTCGGATGTCCTCGCCACCCGCGCCGACCACGCCACCGCCCAAGCCGTCCTCGCCCAAACCCCTGCCGCCATCCACCACCCGCAAGCCCGAGCCATCACCCTCCAGCAGTCGCTCGCCTCCGAGCCCCTCGGCCACATCGCCGTCCTCTGCGCCGGCACCAGCGACCTCCCCGTCGCCGAAGAGGCCGCCGTCACCGCCGAACTCTTCAACGCTCGCGTCACCCGCCTCTACGACGTCGGCGTCGCCGGCCTCCATCGCCTCCTGGCCGTCCGCTCGCAGCTCACCGAGGCGGACGCTGTCATTGTCTGCGCCGGCATGGAGGGCGCCCTCCCATCCGTCGTCGGCGGTCTCGTCGCCGTCCCCGTCATCGCCGTCCCCACCTCCGTCGGCTACGGCGCCTCCTTCTCCGGCGCCGCAGCCCTCCTCGGCATGCTCAACTCCTGCTCGCCAAATGTCACTGTGGTCAACATCGATAACGGCTTCGGCGCCGCCTACACCGCCACTCTCATCGCGCGCGCCAGCCACCGCGCCTGATCCCCGCATCACACCCACATCAGCCGCGGGGCCGTCACAACTCCGGATGTCCTACCCTCTGCAGTCCCTTGCAAACGGTCGGGTATCGTGCAAGCACCACCGTCTCACTCACAAGTTTAAGGAGCCCCCATGGAACGCAGAGACTTCCTCAAATCCGCCACCGCCGCCGGCATTACCGCCGCTGCCCTCGGTGCCTCAGCTCCCGCTCAGCAGTCCGCTAAAGCCAACCCCGTCAGCCGCCCCGAAGCCCCCGGCATGGTCTACCGCGAGCTCGGCACCACCGGCGAGCGCGTCTCCGCCATCGGCATGGGCGGCTACCACCTCGCCAAAGATCCCCTCTCCACCCAGGACGAGATGGTCCGCCTCGTCCACACCGCCATGGACCGCGGCATCACCTTCTTCGACAACTCTTGGGACTACAACGACGGCATCAGCGAGGTCCGCCTCGGCAAGGCGCTCAAGGACGGCCGCCGCGACAAGGCGTTCGTCATGACCAAGATCGACGGCCGAACCCAGATGTCCTACAAGAAGCAGCTCGAAGAGTCCATGGGCCGGCTCGGCGTCGACCACGTCGACCTCGTCCAGTTCCACGAGTGCATCCGCCTCGAAGACCCCGACCGCATCTTCGCCGACGACGGCGCCATCCACGCCGCCATCGAGGCCCGCCAGGCCGGCAAAATCCGCTACATCGGCTTCACCGGCCACAAGGACCCCGCCGTCCACCTGCGCATGTTCGAGATGGCCGAAAAGCACAACTTCAAGTTCGATACCGTCCAGATGCCTATCAATGTCATGGACGCGCACTTCCGCTCCTTTGCCAAAGAGGTCATCCCCGTCGCCCTGAAGGCCGGCACCGGCGTCCTCGCCATGAAGACCTTCGGCGACGACTTCATCCTCCGCACCAAAACCTTTCAGCCCATCGAAGCCCTCCACTACGGCCTGTCCCAGCCCGTCTCCGTCGTCATCACCGGCATCGACAAGCCCGCCATCCTCGACCAGGCCCTTGAAGCCGCCCGCACCTTCAAACCCATGTCCGCGGAGGCGCAAGCCAGCCTCCTCGCCCGCACCCGCGACATCGCCCTCACCGGCAAGACCGAACGCTTCAAAACCACCCCACAGTTCGACAGCACCGCCCAAAACCCCAAGTGGCTCGGCTAATCCGAGCCCCGAAGCAGGTCAGGTCTACTGACCTCGGCCTGCTGACCCAAACTCCTTGAGATAAGCAGCACTCAACGTCTTCTTCTCCTTTGCCACCCGCAGCAGCGTCGGGTAAAACTGCACAAAGGTGGTGTCGACCGCGGCGTGCTCTCGATGGCACGTATAGCAATCCGCGGGCTGCGGAATCAGCTTACCCACGCCATCCCCATTCACGTCGAAGAATGCCCACCCCCCTGCAAACCGGGCTGAGTCCTTGAGGTGAACCTCTATCCCGGTGACCTCCGCTCCCTGCGAGTGTCCTCCGTGGTTGATCGAAGCATTGGTCTCCGCTCCACGAATCTCAACAATCATCACCGTCTTATCCGGCCACGTTCCACTCCCGAGAAAACTCCGGTACGCCTCGGGATCCACGAACACATTGTCGAACATCGAAGGACCCGCGGCGGACATTGCCCTCGGCCCATAAACCATGTCGATACCGGAGCTGAGAAACACCCACTCCCGGTAGTTCTGCGGAACGACGTAGCTTCCGTCCTTTCCGTAGCTGAGCTGCCTCTGCGTTGCTGCACGGACATCGCCGTCCGGCGCACGGAGGTACGCGGCCACGACCGGGATCGACACAGCCGAGAGCAGCAGACCAGACGCACGAAGTCGCATGACCTGATGCTACTCCGGCCACGGCGACTAATCCGGCGCGTTACTGGTTAACCCCGCTCGCCAAAAACCCGCCATCCACCACCAAGATCTCCCCCGTCACAAAGGCCGCGGCCTCGCTCGCCAGAAAGATCGCCGACCCCACCAGCTCCTCCGTCCTCCCAAACCGCCCCATCGGCGTCCGCAGCAGCAGCTCCTTCCCCCGTTCGCTCCTGTCCAGCAGCTCCGCGTTCAACGCCGTCCGAAACACCCCCGGCGCAATCGCATTCACCGTCACGCCTTTCGAGCTCCACTCCACCGCCAGCGACCGCGTCAGCGCGCCCACCGCCGCCTTGCTCGCCGCGTAGGCCGCCACCTCCTTCAGCGACACAAACGTATTCAGCGACGCGATGTTGATGATTCGCCCATACCCGCGCTCGAGCATATGCCGCCCAAACACCTGGCACGCCCGCAGCGTCCCCGTCAGGTTCGTGTCGAGGATGTCGTCCCACACCTCCTCCGCGAAATCCAGCGTCGGCGCCCGCTTGATCTTGCCCGCGCAGTTGATCAGAATATCCACCTTCCCAAACCCCTCAAGCGTCCCCGCCAGCAGCCGCTCCAGCGAACCCCGATCGCCCACATCGCTCGTCAGGCGCAGCGCCCGACGCCCCGTTGCCTCGATCCGCCGCGCCGCGTCCTCAACCTGCTCCAGCCGCCGCGAGCTCGCCACCACATCCGCGCCCGCCTCCGCCAGCCCCACCGCCATCGCCAGCCCAATGCCGCTCGTGCCGCCCACCACCACCGCGCTCTTCCCCGTCAGATCAAACAGCAGATGTCCCATCTAAATTCCTCCCTGTCTCCAGTTCACCTTCACCTAAACCCACCAGAACCTTCCCCACCACCTCCTCCGGAGTCCCATCATTCTCCACGCACACCGAATCTCCCACCGGCCTCTCCAGCGTCGCCAGCTGGCTGTCCAGCAGCTTCGGCGTCATAAATTCGTGGTGCCGCGCCGCCAGCCGCTTCGCGATCAGCTCCTTCGACGCCTCCAGCAGCACAAACCGCACCGCACCCGCAGGCATCCCCTCCCCCAGCGTCTCCCGATAGCTCTCCTTCAGCGCCGAACACGCCAGCACCCCGCCCCTCCCCGCCTTCATCCACCCCCGCATCAACCCGTTCAACTCGCGCAGCCAGGGCTCCCGGTCCGCATCCTCCAGCGCGTGCCCGGCCGCCATCTTCGCCTTGTTTGCCGCCGTGTGGTAATCGTCCGCATCCGCAAACACCACCCCCATCCGCCGCGCCAGCAGCACCCCGATCGTCGTCTTGCCCGACCCACTCACCCCCATCAACACCGCGATCATCAATCCCCCATTCTCCCTGCGCCACTCCGCGTCTGCCGTGGCTCTTGCTTCAGCCGCTACGCAGACTACCCGCCCACAAACACCGGCCGAATATGCCGCTCATACAAATTCGCCGTCACATTCCGCGCAATCACCGCCTCATGCTCGTCCAGCGCCCGGACGTACCGCTCCCCCATCCGCGCCGCCACCTTGAACCCCACATGCAGCAGCTGCCGCAGGCTCCCGTTATACGCCGCACACCCCCGGTCATGCCGCAGCGCCCGCACGTACTCCTCCCCCGTCCACCCCTCCACCACCTCCGGCCGCGGCAGCCGCTCGCGATCGATGTCGATCACCGTCGCATACGGCGCCATCAACTCGTCCGCATGCGCATACGCCTCCCCGTACACCTCCTTCGCAATCGCGAGCCCGCTTCCACCCGCCTCCGCCAGCCCGATCAGCTCCTCCAGCCACGTCGTCCCCGCCGTCTTCAAATGCACCCCCGCTCCCGTCTCCGTCACCACCTCGTGAATCGCCCCATAGATCGAAAACTTGTCTGACCCCGAATGCACACTCAGCTTCAGGTTCTCCGGCAGCCCGTACGTCTTCACCGCAAACGCAATCGCCGCGACATCCTCCCCAAACTCCTTCCGAAACTGCCGGACATCCCCCACATAGTCCACGCCCTTGTTGAACCGCCCCGTAAACTTCGGCGCAATCGTCCCGATCCCGATCCCCTCATCCGCAATCGCCGCCAGAATCACCAGCAGCTCCACCGGCGTCTGCGGCGCGTCCGTCTCGTCCATGGACACCTCCGCCACAAACCTCCCCTCCCCCTTCACCTCCAGGAGGTGCCGGTAGATCCTGCCCGCCTCCTCCACCGCCGCCAGAAACCGGTTCGCCACGCCCCGCACCGACGCCCCATCCGTCCGAAACGCCTCCTCAATGCCCGGAATCCGCACCTCGCCCACCAGCTCCGGGTGCCGCCCCGCAAACGCCTCCACCCTCCCCTCCGCGGCCGGCCTCCCAATCCTCTCCGCCACATCGATCGTGAAAAAGTCGCACGGCTCCACAAACCGCTCCACCGTCCCCATCCCAATGTGGTCCGCATCGACGAAGTACGGTCCCGTCCACCCCAGCTCTCTGACCGCCCGATCCGCCGCCGCCCGTGTCGCACCCGGCTCCGACCCGATGATCGTGTGCTCCCGGTTCGACTTGTTCCACACCGGCGTCACCTCCACCCCGGCCTCACCCGCCAGCACACACGCCCGCAGCTGCGCCTTCGCCTGGTGCGCAAACCGATCCCCCACCCCCACCGAAAACCTCGGCAGCCTCAGCTCATCTCCCATCCCGAAAACCTCGCCTTCCTCGCCCACAAGCACACCCAATCAGCCGCCTAGCCTGGCCTCCGGCAACCCTCCCCGCAAACCCACCCGGCCCCCGAAACGTTGACCCACCAGCCCTCCTGCCATCAGACCGGTGTGTCCACCCCCGGCGCCTCCGGGATCCGCTCCCCAAACACCACCAGATCCCCGTCCGGAGCCGTCACCATAAACTCCCGCTGACCGTACCTCTGGTCCACCGGCCCATGCACCTGCCCGCCCCACAGCGCGTCGATCCTCGGCTTCATCTCCGCGTATAACCCGTCCACATCCTCCACGTCGATGTAGTACCGAAACGCCCGCGTCCCCGGCCCCGGCGCCTCCCCCGGCGTCTCCGAGGCCTTCATGATCCGCACCCCAGCCGTCTCCCGCTCCACATACGCATACGTCGGCCCTTCGATCGACGCCCGAAACCCGAGCACGTCCACAAAGAAGCGCACCGCCCCAGCCACATCGTCCACCTGCATAAACGGCGTAATCTGCAGAAACTTCCCCATCGTCTTCCTCCTTCCCTAATCTCTGAACCGCCCCTCATACGCCCACAGTCCCAGCCCCGGGTTCGACACGTAAAAGATCTCCTCCCCGTTCACCACATTCCATCCGTCCCGCAGCGTCTCCGGCCTGTACCGCGCCGTCGCCTCCGCAAGATCACCGAAAGCATACCCCACGCCCTCAATCTCCGCCCGCGTCAACCCGCCCGGGCAGTACCGTATCCCGAACCGTCCCTCGCTCGATCCGTGGATCAGGTGCGCCGCCGCACTCAGGTTCGCCGCCAGCTCCGGGTCCTCCTTCACCGCCGCCAGCGCCCTCGGCGTCCCACAGTAGCCATGCCGTCGGATCAACGTGTCGATCGTCCGATCCTCCCCAAACTCCCGCACCCCCGGCGCCAGCACCACCAACTCGCCCCCGTCCGCCATCGCCATCCGCGTCCGGTACACGCTCTTGTTCCCTAGCCACGTGCTCTTGAACTCTCCCGGATCGAGGGACACCACTGCCTTGCGGATCTCGCGATCCATCCGCTCGAAGTTGCACTCCAAACTCAAGGCCGCCGCCCGCTCAAAGCACTCCCGATCATCCCCAATGTAGAGCCCCCGCACCACCAACTCCCCGCCCGCGTTCTTGCTCACCACCGTCTGCACATACACGATCGGCGGCAGCATCGGTCCAAAGTGCTCGCTCGCATAGTTCAGCACCCGCCGCACCGGCGTGTCCACCCGCCCCATCATCCGCTCCATCCCGTACACCGCGCCCAGAAAGTGTGACCGGTGGATCCCCATCACACCGCCCGTGCCCACAAAGATGTTCTTCGACCCATTCGCAAATCCCACCACCTCGTGCGGCACCACCTGCCCGATCGACAGAATCAGGTCGTGCCCCCCATCCCGCAGCAGCCCGTTCACCTCCGCCGGCCACGGGTAGTCGAGCTTCCCCTCGCTCACCTCCGCGATCAACTCCCCCGGCACCTCGCCCAGCGTCACCACATCGCGCCGCCAGTCATGCACTCGAAACAGCCCCCGCGGAACCCTCCCGAACATCGCCCCAATCTCCATGTCCGACATCGCCCGGTGCGTCCCCAGCGCCGGCAGCACATCCACCAGGCGTTCCCCGTAGAACTCCCAGCACATCTCCGTCAACGCCCCAGCCCCTGAGTGCTTCCGCGTAAAATCCGGCGGAACCGCCAGCACCCGCCTGCGCTCCCCAAGCTGCCCCAACGCCCCCAACAGCCCCGCCCGCACCTCCTCCGCCGACATCTCCGCCGTCGCCGATCCACTCCCAAAGAACAGGCTCATAGACGAGAATCATAGACCGCAATCCTCACCGTCGATCGCCCCACCAAATCCCCGATCGACATCCCGGATCGACGCACCGAGTCGCGTTCTCCGCCGGCGGCATCCCATCCAGAGTTCCGTCGTTCCACGTAACCCTAATTTCGCAGGAGACAGAAATGCCCGAGCAGCACCTCCGCCTCACCATGCCCAACGGGGAGGCCGACGCCTACCTCTTCACCCCGGACAGCACCGACGCCAAAAAGCCCCTCTCCGCCGTCATCGACTTCCCGGACATCAGGGGCGTCCGCGAGATCAGCCGCGCCATGAGCCAGCGCGTCGCCAACGAGGGCTACCTCGTCCTCTCCCCCAACCCCTTCTACCGCTTCGGCCCGCCACCCGTCTTCGACGACGTCCCCTGGGACTTCACCAATCCCAAAACCCTCGAACGCTTCCAGCAGCTCACCGCTCCCCTCACCCCCGAGGCCGTTGCCGCCGACGCCCAGGCCTACGTCCGAGCCCTCGACGAGCATGGCGCCGCCCCCGGCCCTATCGGCGTCATCGGCCACTGCTTCACCGGCACCCTCGCCCTCTACACCGCCGCCGGCCTACCCGACCGCATCGCCGCCGCAGTCTCCTTCCACGGCGGCGGCCTCTTCCGCCAGGACGACCCCTCCAGCCCCCACCTTCAGATCCCCAACATCAAAGCCAGCCTCTACTTCGGCCACGCGACCAATGACAACAGCATGCCCGCCGAAGCGATCAAGAACCTCGAAAAGACACTGGCGGATTGGGGCGGCCTGTATGAGAGCGAGATGTACCGGGCCGGCCACGGCTGGACCGTCCCCGACAACCCCACCTACAACCAGCCCGAAGCCGACCGAGCCCACGCCAAGCTCGTCGCCCTCTTCCCCACCCTCCGCCAATAGCGCACTTCAACCCCACACTGGAGCGCGGCGAGCACTCAGCGAGCACTCGCCGCGCTCTGATCTTCGGCCAACCGTCTGGCCTTCGATCTCCCTGCTTGTCGAACCGCCCCCTCGCTGCCCTAATCCGCCTGCGCCAGCGAAAACTGGTGCCGCACATCCGACCCGCGCACCCAGAAAATCACGTCCTCCGCGATATTCGTCGCATGGTCCGCCGACCTCTCCAGGTTGCGCGAGATGATAATCGCGCTCAGCGCCTGGCTGCTCACCACCGGATGCTGCTGCATCACCAGCAAGAGTTCCTGCTGCACCGACCGGTTCATAGCGTCGATCTCGTCGTCCATCGCAAGCACGCCCTCCGCCATCTTCGCGTCCGCCTCGAGCAGCGCCTGGATCGCCCGCCGGATCATCACCCGAACCTTCTCCCCCATTTCCGGAATATCGATCGGCAAGGAGATCTGCGGCAGCTCGTGGATCGCCTTCGCCCGCTGCGCAATATTTGTCGCCTGGTCGCCGATCCGCTCCAGATCCCCATTGATCTTGATCACCGACAGGATGAACCGGAGGTCGATCGCCATCGGCTGCTCCTTTGCCAGCAGCTCGTACGCCATCTCATCCACCTCCCGCTCCGCCGCGTTGATCGCCTCCTCCACCTCCTCCACGTGCGCGCACAAACCCATGTCGCCGGTCAGGTAAGCCTCGAGCGAAAACTCCAGCGCCTGCTGCGACAGCGCCGCCATCGCCAGTAACTTGTCCTTCAACGCAACCAGCTGCTGCTGGAAATTGATTCGGGGCATCGTGGGAAGGGATCCTCTCAAAAAGAGCTCCGTCGATTCTCAATCACGGAGTGCTACGAAGCGATAAAAATGTGAAAGCCCTGTCTCCGCCGCAACCTCTGGGGCTACAACTTTCGTCCGCGAAGTTAGATCTCGTCCCCCCTTGTAGAGTCCTCCCGGGCACACCTCAGGGGTACAGCAGGTACCTCGCCCGTCGCGTCCCAAACGCCTCCAGACCCGTCTTCCAACCCGCCGCGATCGCCCGCGCATCCTCCCCCCGCTTCAATGCCTCAATCGTCTCGTGATGGAGGATCAGCCGCGAAGCCCTCTCCCACTCGAACCGCTCCGGATACAGCCTTCGCAGCGCCGCCACCAACTCCAGCCCCATCTCCGGCGAGTCCAGCCCCAACCGGTCCGTCACCACCACCCGCACCCCCTCAATCGTCTGCCCGTGAGCCGGATACCGGTTCTCATCCTCCGCTACCGCAAACCGCGTCGCCTCAAACCGCACCCCGGCAATCCCCCGACCGTTCAGGTACGCCGCCACCTCCTCGCCCCGCATCCACCCCGCCCCAAACACCTCAAACGGTGTCGCCGACCCCCGCCCTACCGACACATTCGTGAACTCCAGAAACGCCATCCCCGGATACACCACCGCCGCCCGCGCCGTCTGCAGGTTCGGACTCGGGTTCACCCATGCAATCCCCGTCTCGTCAAAAAACTCCGCCCGCCTCCACGCCTCCATCCGCACCACCGTCAACCGCGCCCCCAGCCCCTTCTCGCCGTTGTAGTACCCCGCCAGCTCCCCCATCGTCATCCCGTGCCGCACCGGCATCGGCATGTAATCGAGGTAGCTCTCCACCCCCGCATCCGACACCGGCCCTTGGACGGCAACGCCCCCATCCATCGCCGGCCGGTCCAGCACCACTAACTCCACCCCGGCCTTGGCACACGCCTCGACGAAGTACCCCAGCACCGCCTCATACGTGTAAAACCGCACACCCGCATCCTGGAGATCCACCACCACCGCATCCAGCTTCTTCAAGTCCTCCATCTTCGGCCGCCGGTCCGCATCCTTCGGCCCATACAGCGAGATCACCGGCAGCCCCGTAGCCCCGTCCACCGAGCTCCCGATCGCCGTCGAATCCCTTGTTCCCGCAATCCCATGCTCCGGCGAGAACAGCGACCTCAGCTCCACCCCAGGCGCCGCAGCCGCCGCATCCTTCGCCAGAACATCCGCCGTCCGCCGCCCGGCCGTATCGACCCCCGTCTGGTTCGTCAGCAACCCCATCCGCAGCCGCCCCCCATGGCGCGCGGCCGCGTCCTTCAGCGCCGCAAACCGCGTCCGCTCCAGCACATCGATCCCCGTCAGCACCGGCGCCGTTCCCACCGCCCCCGATCCCTCTAGCCCCAGCCCACTTCCACCGAGCCCCAAAGCCCGGCCTACCGCTGTCGCCACCTCCCCTCGCACCCGCGAGATCGGCGCCCGCCCCCGCGGATGGATCGCATTTGCCAGCAGCAACACATACGTGTCGCTCCCCGGATCCATCCACAGACTCGTCCCCGTAAACCCCGTATGCCCAAAGCTCCCCACCGGAAACACCTCCCCGCGCGGCCGCGAAAAGCTCGAGTCGACGTCCCACCCCAGACCCCGCACCTCCCTCCCCTTCCGGCTCGGATACACCCCGGCCCCCCCCGCCGCAGGCTGGTCCAGATCACTCGCCAAGTGCCCCGGCTGCTGGGGCGACGTCATCCGCTCCAGCGTCTCCCGCCGCAGCGGAAACACACTCGGCCGGCCCGCCAGCCGGTCCAGCAACGCCTGCGCAAACACACTCACGTCCCGCGCCGTCGAAAACACCCCCGCATGCCCCGCCACCCCACCCATCCTCCGCGTCGTCGGATCGTGCACCTCCCCGCGCAGTAGCCGGTCATCCGCCATCGGCTTGTCATCGTTGTGAGCCGTCGGCGCAATCCGCCCCTTCCAATCCGCTGGCGGCAGATACCGCGTCTCGGTCATCCCCATCGGCCCGAAGATGTGCCGCGCCGCATACTCCTCCAGCCGCTCCCCACTCAACCGCTCCACCAGCACACCCAGTGTGATGAAGTTGATATCCGAGTACTGAAAGGCCGTCCCCGGAGCCCTCTCCAGCCCCGACTCCATCGCTCGCCGAACCCCCTCCGCCGGCCCGCTCCAAGCATCCGCCAGCGGCACATCCGGCGGCAGCCCGGAGAAGTGCGTCAGCAGCTCCCGCACCGTCACGCCCCCCTTCCCGTTCACCCCAAACTCCGGCAGATACTGCATCACCGGCGCGTCCAACCCCACCTTCCCCTGCTCCTCAAGCTGCATCACCGCCGTTGCCGTCACCAGGCACTTCGTGAGCGACGCCATGTCGAAGATCGTGTCCGTCGTCATCGCCTCGACCGCCGGCTCCACCGCCCTGCTCCCGTAAACCCGCTCGTACACCACCCGCCCGCCATGACCCACCACCAGCACCGCTCCCGGCAGCTTGCCCGCCGCAATCGCCTCCCCAATCACCCGATCCACACCGCTGAACTCCGCAGCATCCGCCGACCCACTCCGCGCCGCACCGCCAACCGCCCCGCCCTGCGCCAACCCCAGCCTCGCTCCACCCACAAGCAGCACCAGCAGCACCACCGTTCCCGCCGCAACCCGCCCCCGCCGCCCAACTACCAGACTCGCCAGACTTCCCACCGCAAACGTCACCACGCTCCCAATCAGCACGTACCACGTAAACGCCACATGCGGAATCGTCACCATCCCTACCTTTATCGGCGCCGGATGCTGCCACATGAGCACATTCAGAAAAAAACCCACCACCATGCCTACAATGGCCCCCGCCTGCGTCGCCCGCCCATTCACCGTCCCCAGCAGAAACACCCCCAGCAGCGCCCCATACGCGACACTCGCAATCGACAGCCCAATCTCGACCACATGCCCCTTCCCGCCCACGCCCACCGAGTACACCGCAATCCCAAACAGCACCAGCGCCCAGAACACCGTCGAGCTCCGGCTCACCAGCCCCCGCTCCCGATCACCCGCCCCCGGCCGCCAGTGCATCCAGAAGTCCACCACCGTCGTCGACGACAGCGAGTTCAGCGCCGCGCTCAGGTTCGACATCGCCGCCGCCAGGATCGCCGCCACCAGCAGGCCCGCCACGCCCCGCGGCATCTGCTGCACAATAAATGTCGGAAAGATCCGGTCCCCGCTCGCAAACACCTGCGGATGCTGCCCGTAAAACACAAACAGACCCACCCCAATCAGCAGAAACAGCGTGAACTGCACAAAGATCACCACGCCCGACCCCAGCAGCGCCATACGGCTCTCCCGCAGATCGCGCGCCGCCAGCATCCGCTGCACCATCAACTGGTCCGTCCCATGCGACGCCATCGTCAAAAACGTCCCGCCCAGCACCCCCGCCCAAAACGTATAACTCTCACTCAAGTTCAGCGCGAAGTGCAGTACGTGAAACTTGCCCGCCGCCACGCCCACCGCCCCGATCGCCCCCCACCCACCGCTCACATGCGACCCCAGCGTCAGCATCGCCACCGCCGTCCCACCCACGTAAATCCCCATCTGCACCACATCCGTCCACACCACCGCCGCCATCCCGCCCTCAAACGTGTACAGCAGACACAGCGCCGAGATAATCCCGATCGACAGCACATCTCCCGTCCCAATCGCGATCCCCACCACGATCGACACCGCAAACACCCGCACCCCCTCGGCCGCCGCCCGCGTTAGCAGAAACAGCCCAGCCGTTACCTTATGCAGCGCATGCCCGAACCTCCGGTCGATCAGCTGGTACGCCGTCATCATCTCGCCCTGGAAGTACCTCGGCAGAAATAGTAGCGCCACCACCACCCGCCCAATCATGTACCCCAACACCACCTGCAGAAATCCCATATCCCCCGCGAACGCCACCCCCGGAATCGAAATAATCGTCAGCGTCGACGTCTCCGCACTCACAATCGACAGCCCGATCGCCCACCACGGAATCGTCCTCCCTGCCAGAAAATACCCCCGTAGCGACCTGTCCTTCGACCCGCGAAACCGCAGCCCAAACAGCGTGATCCCTACCAGGTAAGCCGCCACCACCGTTAGATCGAGCCCACTCAGCCGCGACGGCAGCCCCACCGTCAAGCACCCACCGCCTCGCCACGCAGGTACGTCCCCACCAGCCGCCCACCCGCATCGAACCGGTTCAGATCCGCCCACTCCCCCACCCGCACCTCACCGATCCCGCTCACGCCCAGCATCCGCGCCGGATTCGCCGAAGCCATCCGCACCGCCACCTCCAACCCGCATCCCGTAAACTCCCGCACCCGCCCAACCGCGCGATCCATCGTCAGCACCGATCCAGCCAGCACCCCACTCCTCGTCGTGCAGACCCCGCCCGCAACATGCACCGGCACACCCCCCAGCACATACTCCCCATCCGGCATTCCCGCCGCCTCCATCGAATCTGTAACCAGAATGGTCCGCTCCTCGCCCTTCATCCGCAGCCACATCCGCACCATCTCCGGAGCCACATGCACCCCATCGCAGATCAGCTCCGCATACATCTCGCCGTCGTCCAGCACCACACCCAGCACCCCCGGCTCCCGATGATCGAGCGCCCGCATCGCATTGAACGTGTGCGTCGCACTCACCGCCGCCCCGCTTCTCCTCGCGATCGCAATCCCAGCCCGCGCCTCCGCCGCCGTCGCGTTCGTATGCCCCAGCGAAATCCGCACCCCCAGCTCCACCGCCCGCCCAATGACCTCGAGCGCCCCCGGCGCCTCCGGCGCAATCGTCATCAGCCGGATCGCGCCCCGCGACGCCTCCCACATCCGCTCAAACGCCCCCACCTTCGGCGGCAGGATCCACTCCTCCGGATGCATGCCCTTCTTCGCATGCGACACAAACGGGCCCTCAATATGGATCCCAACCGGCGTTGCCTCACCCGGCCTGCTTCCCCGTTCCACCGCATCAGCCAGCCCCTCAAGCGACCGCAGCGTCGCGTCCATGGGAGCCGTCAGCGTCGTGGCCAGGTAGCTCCCCACACCCTTCGTCGCATAGAACCGTCCAGCCCCGGACACCGCCTCCGCCGTCGCCGCCATCAGGTCGTGCCCCGCCGCCCCATGCGTGTGCACATCCAGAAACGCCGAGCACAACGTCTCCTCCCCCGGGATGGACGTGTCGCTGAAGATCTCCGCGATCCGGCCATCCTCCCCCACCCGCACCACCGCGTACTCGATCACGCCCACACCCGTCACCAGCCGCCGCGCCGTGAGCGTCTTCGCCATCGTCCCCATCACCGCGCCCCCGCCGGCGCCGCCGGTATCTCCAGCTCGCTCCCTGCCGGAAGCGTGTGCGCGCTGCTCCACTGCCGCTTCGCCGACCGCATCCTGTCCGAGCGCCCCAGCCATATCCCAATGGTGTAGTCGTAGTGCTCCAGCACCGGCCGCAGAGCATACGGCCGATTCGACCGCAGCCACGCCTGCTCATACAGATCACGAATCAGCGAATATCCGTCCTTTAAGTCTTGTATCCGCCCATTCACCCCATCGATATCCCCCAGCTGCCGCGATACCTCCTGCCGCTTCACCCGGTCCGTCGTCCCCTGCCCCGCGTACGCCTTCTGATACGCCATCTCCATCTCCTCCGCCAGCTCGAACTTCAGCCCGATAAAGTCCATCCTCCGCGCCCCCAGCTCCATCGCGTCGATCGCATCCGTCTCCCGCAGACTCGTCGGGTTCGACGGATACGCATTCGCCGCGTTGAACACCACCGCTCCCCCGCCGCTCACCGTAAAGCTCGGAGCCGCGGCAGGCGCCGCCGCCCGCGCCTCCGCAATCAGCGTCAGCGCCCGCTCCGCATGCATCCGCACCTCGTGCGTGTACGGCCGGATCTTCTCCGCCGACACCAGCCCATCCTTCGACCACGGATCGATCCAGAACAGCCCATCCGACCCATCGCCCGTCTTCGCCTGCTCCCGCAGCACCGCGTGCGCCGCCATCAGCTCCGTCTGCGCCTCGTTCAGCTTGCCCGTCGCGTCCCCGTGGAACACCGGCCCATAGCTCCCCTCAAACTGCGCGATCGAGCTCTCCCCCTTCTGCCACCCCGCCGCCGCCCCAAATAGAATTCCGTACCAGTCCATGTTCGCTAGCCCCTCGCCGTCATCATTCCAGATCGTGTTCAGCTCCCCCGTCGCCCCCAGTCTCTGTCCATCCCGCACAAACCCCTGAATATTCGCCATCCCCATCCCGAAGTTCGGCCACACCCGCGACCAGTTGTTGATTCCCGGAGCGACCCACGTCTCAAACTTCGCATTCGTAAACGGCAGGATGTACCGATCAAATCCCCTCGGCTGCGGGTCATACTCCCACGCCACCGCCACCGTCCGGTCCTTGAAGTTCTGCGGCAGCGCCTTCACCAGCTCCGGCGAGTTCATCGCAATATCCCCCCAGAACAGCAGCTTCCGGTTCAGCGGAGCCAGCGCCTCCACAATCCTCTGCATAAAGTCCAGATACACCGCGCCCAGGCCGCGCGCCTCCACATCCGCTTTCGTCTGCCCCTCGCCCAGGTCCACCGTCTCGTCCGCGCCGATATGCAGAAACGGCCCCGGGTAGATCCGCGCCAGCTCCCCAAACCAGCTCTTGATCAGCGCAATCGACCCCGCCTGCCCCTGCGCATTCAAAGCTCCAGGAGCCAGCACCGCCCCGTGCGGCGTCTCCGCCAGCCCCCTGTACTGCTCCCACACCAGCGTGTGATGGAGATGCCCAAACGCCTCCTGCTCCGGAACGATCGTCACATGGTACGGCCGCGCATACTCCACCAGCGCCCGCGCATCCGCCGCGCTCATGCTCCCGTTCGGCGGCGCCGGCAGCGGATTCCCCGCATACTGCATCGTCTGCTCGAAGTACGGCGAGTACAGGTTCACCTTGTACGCCGCCAGCGTCCGAATCATCTTCTTCTGGAAGTCCAGCGTCGGCACCGGTCCCCGCGACAGATCATCATCCAGCCCCCGGTACCGCATCGCCGGCCAGTCCCGAATCGCAGCCTCGTGCACCACAGCCTCGTGCGCACCCGCTCGCCCGTTCCCCACCTCGATCATCTGCTTGGCCGTCTGCGCCCCGTAAAACAGCCCCTCCGCCGTCGCCCCCGTCACCACCATCCCGTTCGGCGCACCCGAGATCGTGTACCCCTCCGCCCGCATCGCCTCGTCGAACCCCGCCGGCAACGCTCCCCCAGCCGCCCGCACCAACTCAATCGCAAACCCGTCCCCCGGCCTCACCGCCACACCCCGCTCCGCCAGCGTCTGCTTCAGATCCTCCGCCGCAAACTGGTCCTCCGCCGAGCACCCCGTACACACCACCCGAACCCCGCTCAGCAGCGGCGCCGTCGCTCCCGCACGCACCTCTCTCGGCATGGGAATCAGCTTCATCACCTGTGCTCCGGCGCCCCCCGTCATAAACCCCGCAGCCACCGCCGCGAACATCCCAAGTCGGTAAAAATTCATGGACTTACCCTATCGCACCAACCACCCGCTTCGGAAGCCGCAAGCATCCATCCCGGTACTCCCGCACGTGTCAAATCGCCATCTTTCACCGGACACAACCCACATTCTTCAACCATTCACAGAACTCTGCGAGCATTGGGAGCAAAGACCAGGCAAGCCAAACTGCAGTTCCGGTGCTCCAGGCACACCTTGGCCTGCCCTGCGTCAGAAACACTCTGAGAGGTTCCATGACGAAGCAACTGCAAGCAACCCTGGCAGCGATAGTGGTGATGTCGACCCTATCGGTCCGGGCGCAGCTGAGCACGACCACCACCACCCAGAAGACCTCGCCGAGCACGACGAAGACGACCGTGGTCACAACCGATCGCTCCGGGAGGAAGTCCACGGCGAAGAGGGGTGCCACCAAGCGCAAGGGCACCGGCAAAAAAGCCCCCGCCGAGAGCGCCACCACGCGTGAGTTGCGCGAACTTCGCGAGCAGATGATCAACCAGCAGGCACAGCTCGACGCTCTCAAACAGCAGAACGCCGATAAGGACGCCAAGCTCGCCACCGCGGAGTCCGACGCACAGGCAGCCAGCACAGCCGCCGCCACCGCGAACTCCCAGGCACAGAGCCTCCAAACCCTGATCCAGCAGAACTCAAGCTCCGTTCAGACCCTCTCGAGCGACGTCAGCGACCTCAGGGTCGCCAACACCGGTCTCGCTACCACCATCAGCGACACCAAGCGCGACCTCAACGAGAAGATCGAGTCGCCCACCACCCTCCACTACAAGGGCGTCACCATCACCCCGGTCGCCTTCTTCGCGTTTGAAAACGTCTACCGGCAACGCTCCGTGAACGCCGACATCAACACCCCCTTCAACTCCACTCCCTTCGGTGGCGCAGGCCAGGCTCACGTCAGCGAGCTCAACTTCTCCGGCCGGCAGAGCCGTCTCGGCGGTCTCTTCGAAGGCAACACCGGTCCGTTCAAACTCTCCGGCTACTTCGAGGTCGACTTCCTCTCCGCCGGGACCACCTCAAACAGCAACGGCTCCAACAGCTACACCCTCCGGCAACGCCAGTTCTGGGGGCAGGCCGCAACCAAGTCCGGCTTCAAGGTCACCGGCGGACAGATGTGGTCCCTGGTCACCGAAACCAAGACAGGGACCGACAACCGTACCGAGGTTCTCCCCATGACGGTCGACGCCCAGTACAACGTCGGCTTCAGCTGGGCACGTCAGCCGGCCATTCGCTTCCAGCAGAAGGTGGGCGGCGTCACCGGTGCTACCGTGGCCGTCTCGCTTGAAAATGCGCAGATCCTCTACACGGCCACCAACGCCAATCAAAACTTCTTCATCGGCAACTCCGGCAACGGCGGCGGTCTTCTCAGCCCCACCGCCAATTACTCCAATAACGTCGCCCCTGACGTCATCGCCAAGGCGGCCTTCGACACCAAATACGGCCACTTCGAGATTGGCGGCCTCGCTCGCTTCTTCCGCGACCGCTACTACCCGAACCAGACCGTCACCCCCGCCAGCGCCACCGGCGGCGTCAACGACACCAAGGTAGGCGGCGGCTTCCTGGCGAACGCCCGCTTCCCCGTCACCCATTACGCCGACATCGGTTTCCACGTTGTCGGCGGCAAGGGCACGGGTCGCTACGGCACCTCCGGCCTCGCCGATACCACCGTCCACCCCGACGGACGGCTGGCGCCCATCCAAAACGGCCAGGGCCTCGTCTCCGTCGAACTCCACCCCATCAAGAAGCTTGATCTCTTCGGCTACACCGGCGCGGAGTACGCCCAGCGTACCCTCTACGTCAGCACCATCCCCGGTGCAACCCTGGGTCGGCTCGTCGGCTACGCTCCCCCCACCAGCACCAACGCTGGCTGCCGTGTGGAGACGCTTCCAACCTCGACCGGAAACGGTCTCGCCGGCGCCTCTCCCTATAACCCCGGAACCCCGGCGAACTGCCTCGGCGCAACCCGCGTCATCATCGAAGGCACCGCCGGCTTCACCTACCGCGTCTACACCAATCCCAGGTTCGGTCGCCTCCAATACCAGATGCAGTACAGCTACCTCGATCGCGAGACCTGGGCCGGAGTCGGCGCAACCCCCGGCAGCTCCACCTCACCCAAAACCAACAACAACATGGTCTTCACCGGCATGCGCTACTACATCCCATAACCCCGCACCACGCGCAACCAAGCGAGAGAGGCGTCCCCACCCGGGACGCCTCTCTCGCTTGAAGTTCCGCCTCTCCCCCCCGCCTTGCCCCTCAAGCCCTGCCTCTCTCCCCCCTCGCCTTCCTGTTTTGCTTCCCTGCTTTTGCTCTCCTGCCTTGCTTTTCTGCTTTGGCTT
>JAABUQ010004706.1_pt1 | contig 22918 bp, 25 predicted proteins | sample 5560001 | NCBI WGS metagenome assembly JAABUQ01 (sample SAMN10711888, study PRJNA513371) | rock metagenome | isolation source: Antarctica rocks | place: Antarctica: Victoria Land, Finger Mt nord | collected 2015-12-18 | reverse complement strand
CTCGCCGCCCGAGAGCTCATGGGGAAGGTTGTCCTTGACCTCGGCGAGTCCCAGCTCGTCGATCAGCTCCCGGGCGCGGCCGGCCGCCTCGCGCCGGGCGCCGGGAAGCCGCGCCGGCATCAGCACGTTCTCGCCGCCGGTGAGCTCGTCGATCAGGTGGAAGGACTGGAAGACGAAGCCGATGTGGCGCAGCCGCGTGCGGGCGAGAGCTCCGGGACGGGTCGCGTCCACGCGGTGGCCGGCGATTACGATCTCGCCGCCGTCCGGCCGGTCGAGCGCGCCGAGGAGGTGGAGCAACGTCGACTTTCCGCTCCCGGAGCGGCCGAGGATGGCGAGATGCTCTCCCCGCTGGACGTCCAGATCCAGTCCGTTAAGGATCATTCTGCGGGCACGCCCCGCTCCCACGAACTTGACGAGGCTCCGCGCCTGCAGCAGTGGCACCAGCTTGACGGTAGCCGAGCGGAGCGGGCGCGCTGCGCGCGTTCATCGTTCTGTAAGCAGCGATGCCTAGGTTGGACGTGTGCACGACATCACGCTGCTGGTAATCGCCAAGGAGCCCATCGCCGGCAGGGTGAAGACGCGGCTCTCGCCTCCGTTCAGCCGGGAGCAGGCGGCGGCACTGGCTGAGGCGGCACTGCTCGACACCCTCCACGCCGTTGCGCTCACGCCGGCGGCGAGAAGGATCCTGGTCTTCGAAGGTGACCCCGGCGGTCGGGTGCCCTCCGGCTTTGAGGTCGCCGCGCAGCAGGGAGCTGGTCTCGACGAGCGACTTGCCGCCGCCTTCGCACAGGTGGACGGGGCGGCCCTGCTGGTGGGGATGGACACCCCGCAGGTGACGAGCGCTCTGCTGAGCCGGGGCGTGGCGGCGCTGCTCGCGCCCGGCGTCGACGCCGTCATCGGCCCGGCGTGCGACGGCGGCTACTGGAGCGTGGGCCTGGCGCGTCCGACTCCTGAGGCCTTCCTGGGCATCCCGATGAGCCTGTCGAGCACTCTCGCTCACCAGCATGCACGGCTGCGGCGGCTCGGCCTGAGCGTGAACGTCCAGCCACGCCTACGCGATGTCGACACGGTGGCCGATGCCGTGGCGGTGGCTCACGAGGCTTCAGCTACGCGATTTGCCTCGGCCTTGCGGAGCATGATCGGCGAAGTCGAGCAACGGCCTCCCGTGGCGGTATTGGCATGACCAGCGCGCTTGGCCTCTACGGTCGCGGTCTGCTCGCCAACCGTGAGGAGGGCCTGCATGCTCACCTACGTCTGGAGGACGGCGCCGTGATGGCGCTGCCGCTGCAGCGCTACACCGCCCCCGCCGATGAGACCGACGAGAGGATCCTCCGCGCGGTTCGCGGTCCCGTCCTCGATGTGGGGTGCGGACCCGGGCGCCATCTTCATGCCCTGGCGCGCCGGGGGGAGTTCGCGCTGGGAGTGGACCTCTCCCCACAAGCGGTCCAGCTGGCCCGGGGCGGCGGTGGACAAGCGCTCCTGCGCTCAGTGTTCGACGAGCTGCCCGGCGCCGGCACGTGGCGGGTCGCGCTGCTGCTGGACGGGAACATCGGAATCAGCGGGAGGCCGGCCCGGCTGCTGCGCCGGGTCCGCGCGTTGCTGGCGCCGAGCGGTCAGGTGCTCGTGGAGCTCGACCCGCCGCGGATGCCGAGCACGCAGACGCGGGCTCGGCTGGAGACCTCCTACGGCACCAGTGGCTGGTTCCCCTGGGCCCGCGTTTCGGTGACCGACATCCGGACGCTCGCAGAGGATGCGGGGTTCTCCGTCGATGAGGAGCATCTGGAGGACGGCCGCTGGTTCGCTCGGCTCACCAAGACTGTCGCGTGAGATACTGAGGCCCGACCCCGCTCGCTAACCGGTGCGAACGCCACAGGTGTGGTGCGAACCACACCCTCGGTCACTTCCGCTATGAGCGGGCGCGCGCCAGACTCATGCCATGTCGAAGTTCTCGGTTCTCACCGCCACCGTCGCCGATGCCTCGGCGCGCATGACCACCATCGCTCCCGGCGTCCGGGAGATCCACGGCCGGCTCGGCCAGCACACGGGTGCTGCGGCCGGCACCCCCGCGGGCGGAGCGGTCCGAGAGCTGATGGGTCACTGGAGCTCGGTGCTACCCGAGTTCGCGCTCGCCGCCGAGCGGCTGTCGGAGGCGATGGCCGCCGCCGCGCAGGCCTACCACGAGAGCGACGCGGCGATCGGCGCCGCGGCGATCGGCGAGGAGGGTAAACGGTGAGACCGCTCGACCCCGGGGTGCAGGTGGCGCCCGGCGACCCTCACGCGATCAGCGGGGCCGCGGCCTGGCATTCGGAGCTGGCGGACTCGCTCGAGCTCCAGCACGGGGTGGTCACGGGCACCGCCAGCTCAGTGATCAGCACTTGGAACGGCGAGGCGGCGGGCTCCTATCAGCAGCTGGCGTCCGTCGTGGGCTCCCACTTCCTGCTCGCGGCCGGCTCGGCCCGGACCGCCGCCGAGGCGCTGTTCCGCTATGCGGCAGAGCTCGAGCGCTGTCAGCAGGAAGGGACGCAGGCGCTGCACCAAGCCGAGCACTGGCTCGGCGAGCAGGTCCGCTGGCAGACCAAGCTGACCGCGGCTCAGACCGCCATCACCACCGCGCAGGGGCAGATCTTCGCCGCCCAGCAATCGATGTACACGGTGCTGGGCCCGAACCCGCTCGCCCCGCCGACGGTCAATCCGGCCGCGGCGGCAGAGCTGCACGCCGCTGAAGCGGCGCTGAGGCGCGCGCAGGCCGATCAGCGGACCGCGCAGCGCGAGCTGCAGCACTGCGAGCACGAGGTCCTGCGCTGGCAGGCTCGCGGCCGCCAGATCTGGGGAGAGGCGGTGCAGGCCGGTGAGCAGGCGACCGGCTACACGGCCGATATCAACGTAGCGCCGCCCCCACTGGCGGGTTGGATCCGGCCGGACCGCTTCAACACCCCGCCCCCGGTTACCCACCACGACGGCGGCTTCTTCGATGACCCGCTCGGGACGATCGAGCACCTGGCGAGCAGCGCTCCGGGGGCCGTGTACGGCGGGCTCAAGTGGGCGGTCAACCAGGCACCGAGCGTCGCCGCGCAGGCCGGCAAGCTGGGACTCGAGGGGTTCTCGACGTTGATCCGCTACTCACCGATCGGCCAGGGCCTCCATCTCGCCAGCCAGCTCAGCGGCAGCACGATCGGCGGCTGCATCGGCGGATCGGCCACCGCAGCGTTCGGATTCGGGTACAGCATCCACGGCTCCATCTGCTACGAGGCGACCCCCAGCGGCGACGACGGGACGGTAGTGACCGCCGGCTATGGCGCGGCGGTGGGCGGCACCGGCGCCGGCGTGTCGGGCGAAGGTCTCACCAGCGATGGCCAGCGCCTGAGCGACCAGGGCAGGTACTTCCACTACGTGACCGGCACGGTCGGCGACGGCGGCACGGTGAACGGGGGTTGGGCCTGGGGCAGGAACTCGCAGGGCAGGTCCGTCCACACCGGTACCGCCGGCGTGGGCATCGGCGCCAGCGACTCACCCGCCGGGGTCGACACCGGCACGAGCTACTCCGTGACCGGTTCAGCGCTCGGCGCTCCGTCCCCCGCTCCGTGAGCGGCAGGGCGCCCAAGCTTCCGGCGCGCTTCAGCCTTGGCAGCCAGCTCGGGCGGATGAGCGCCGGCGGGGTACTGGTGATCGAGCCGGGGGCGGTCTGCTTCGAGCCGAGCTCCATTGACGTGGCGCAGGGCAAACCGGAGGCGATCCACGCGGTGGGGCCGGTCACGCTGCGCCGCGCACGGCTGCTGCCGGCGGGACTGAATGCGGGCCTGGTGCTGCACGCCCCCGAGGGAACCGTGTGCGTCTACGTCTGGTGGGGGGCGCTGCGCCCGGTTCGCCGCGCGCTGGCGGCGGCGGGGGTTCCGGTGATTGAGCAGCGAACCTGGGTGGGAGTGGGCTGGTACGAGGGGCTCAACGGTTGGCCCCCCTGGCCCAGCTGATGGGATGCCAATTTTCGCTCACGGCGAACCGGTCAGAATGAGAGTCGGCGGGCCGCTTCAGAGGCTGCAGCATGCGCATCGGCGGCAATCGCCCGGACGATCTCCGCCGCCGGGCCTGCCTGCGCCAGAGAGTGCGCCTGACCCGCCCAGAGATTGAAGCCCTCGGCATCGCCTACCTTGCGAGCGGCTGCCCGCAGGGGACTGGTCGCGTAGTGGATCTGTGGGTAGGCCGGCGGAGCTATCGGCGTGTACTCGGCTTGGAAGCGGTTGATGATCCCGCGCGCCCGCCGCCCACTGAACGCCCGCGTCAGCCCGGTGGCGGCGGGCGTGGCGAGCCGCGCTCGGTGCGCCGGGTGCGTCGCGGCCTCGTCGGCCAACATGAAGGCGCTGCCCATCTGGGCCGCTGCGGCTCCCGCGCTCAGCGCCGCTGCCACCCCGGCACCATCGGAGACACCTCCAGCGGCGATGAGCGGAAGGCTGCACACGCCGCGCGTCAGCCGCAGGAGCGGGAGCAGCGCCAGATCCTCTCCCAGGTGGCCATCTGTGAAGCCACCGCGGTGCCCGCCGGCCTGACTGCCCTGAACGATCACCGCGTCGGCTCCCCGCTGCTGAGCGATCACCGCTTCGCTCGGATCGGTCACCGTCACCCAAACGGAGATCCCGCGGTCTCGCAGGCGTGCCACCTCGTCCGCCGTCGGGCAGCCGAACACGAACGAGGCGGCCGGCGGCCGCTCATCGGTGAGGACGCCGAGGAAGTCCACCCAGTCGTCCTCGTCGTTGCGAGGTTCCGCCAAGCTCGTCCCGTAGCGCTCCGCTTCGGGAGCCAGCTGCCGGAGGTACCCCGTGACGGCGGCGCGGTCGAAGTCCTCACGCCCCGGCACGAACAGGTTGACCCCGAAGGGGGCAGCGGTGGCCGATCTCAGCGCGTGGATCTGCTCGCGCAGCTTGCCGGTCCGGCCGTAGCCCGAAGCCAGAAACCCCATCCCACCCGCTTCGCTCACGGCGGTGGCGAGAGCAACCGTCGAAGGGCCCCCGGCCATCGGTGCCTGGATGATCGGGTACTGGAGCTGGTCGAGGATCGGCAAAGGCGACGGGTGGTTAGCTCTCAGAGGGGATCGGCCGAAGCGTACTCCAGGGCAAGACGCGAGCACCCACGTTTGACGCCCTCACACTTCGGAGAGAGTTACCGGAGGAATAGGCAATCCTCGCGGGGCCGGCGACGGGTCGGCTCCCGCCAAGAAAGAGTTGGGGAGAGAAATGATCACCATCGGCATCATCCTGTTAATCATCGGGCTCGTCGTAAAGAGCCTTCACGTCTTGCTGGTGATCGGAATCATCCTTCTGGTCGTGGGTCTGATCCTTGCCGCGCTTGGCACCATGGGACGGGCGGTCGGCGGCCGTCGCCACTACTTCTAAGCGACGCACAACGGAATAGTCGTTCCGCCCGGAGCTGGTTCTTTGATCGGCTCCGGGCGACACGGCGCGTTCTGATCCGGCGCCGACGGCCTTCAAGGGCCGGGCGCAAACGGCCGATGAGGGCACTGTGGCCCGAGAATCGGCGGCCAGCGTCGCGCTGACGGGCGGCCCTCGCAGTCCGGCGGTCGCCTGGCTCGCGCTGCCGGTGGTCACGCTCGCCGCTCGCTTCAACGCCCGCGGCGTGTCCGTCGGCGTAGCCATCGCCGCCACCCTGATCGTGGTGTCCACCTTCGGCGTGAATCCGACCTTCGCCGCAGCCCACCCTCAAGATCTGGCCTTCCCCCTCGCGCTACTGATCGGCCTCGCGCTGCTCTCGATGGCGCTCATGCGCACGGTCATGCGGTCGGCGACGCCGTCCTGCGCGGTCGCCTACAAGCTGCGCAAGTGCCTGCGCGCGTTCGATCTCGCCTACCGCCTCGGGGGTGAGGAGTTCCTGGTCATCCTGCCTGGTGGCGATGCCGACCAGTCCGCGGGGGTTGCCGAGGATCTGCGCCGCGCGATCGGAGCCGAGGCGGCAGCCGGCGTCCGGGTGACGATGTCCTTCGGTGTGAGCGCCAGCGAGCCGGGCTCGTTCGACTACGAACGCACCTTCGCCGCCGCGGGCCTGGCGCTCTACGAGGCCAGGAACACCGGTCGCAACCGCGTCTGTGTGGCGGGTGCCGGTGCGCGCCAATTCGCTGCCCTCGCGATCGCGGCGGGTTGACCGCCGGCTGATCCAGGCGCTACAGGAGGCTCCGCCAACCCCGGCCGGTGCGCCGGCGGCGGTCCAGCGAGTCGCCGACCAGGTACAGCGTCGGCGGCCACAGGCCGACGAAGATCGCGCGCCGCTCGGCGTTCCCGCGCGCGTGCTGATCGACGGTCTTGGCTCGGATCCACAGCCCCAGGCAGAGGCCGACAGCGCCAAAGGAGAGGGCGCGCAGGTGCGTCCCCCGCAGGCCCATCTCCTCGACCAGGGTGATGAGGTCGCCGCTCATTGGTGTCCTTTAGATTAGTTGGATGCCTCGGCCTGGGTGGCGTAGAGCACCATCCGGGTGACCAGGTCGATCGCCGAGCGGAGATCCGGCCCGGCCGTAGGCGCCGGTGCTGACAGGCGCGCCTCCAGCTCCTGGATCAGCTCCGGCACGGACCTGGCCGCCATCTCGCAACAGGTGCGCGCCGCCGCCCTGACCACGGCGGGCTCAACCGTCCACACCGTCTCAAAGGCACGCTCGCCGCCCAGGCGCTCAGGGCGCTCCCACCCGACCAGGCAGGCCGAGAAGGCGGGCGCATCGCAGATCAGCGCCCACTCCCGCACCATCGGATCCTCTTCGCTCACGGGAACCTCCACCGGCCCCAGCCGCGGCCGCCCGACGTGCGGGAAGCTGGCCAGTACGAACGCCTGCTCCGCAGTCCGCGCCAGCTCCCGCCACCGCGCCTCCTCCATCCGGAAGTAGCGCTCCTGCTGAAAGCAGCCGATCAGCAACGGACGCTGGGCACGAGCGCAGCACTCGTCCTCGATCGCGTGGCTGATCGCCACCAGGGCTCGCCGCGGCAGCAGCTGCGAGCGCAGGTGGGGGAAGGACTCGCGCAGGGCGGAGTACACCGACGGCCTCGGTTGCACCGTCAGCGTGCGCGCGTGCTCGATCGCGCTGGGTAGCGAGAGGCCCTGCGCTCGGGCCCGCATCACGGCGCGGACCTGCCCCAGGTCCTCCTCGGTGTAGCGCCGGTGGCCGCTGGCGAGCCGCTGAGGGTTGGGGAAGCTGTACCTGGTCTCCCACATCCGCAGCGTCCCCTCGCTGACCCCGCTGCGGGAGGAGATCTCGCGGATCGTCAGCTCGCGAACGCCGTTGCTGCTGTGCCGGGGCATCGTGACGAAAGCTACCCGATGCCCCTGACCGCCGGGAGTGAAATTCCATTTCAAGCGGACTCATTCCTCCACGCGCTGTTTGAAACTGTGGCCGCCGGGGAGCACCACGGGGTCCGCATGGCCACCAACGAGATCTTCATCGAGGCCCCTCCCGAGCAGGTCTTCGACCTGCTGAGCGACCCCCGCAGCTACGGAGAATGGGTAGTGGGGGCGCACAGCATTCGCGCGGCCGACAGTGACTGGCCGGCGGCGGGATCAGGCTTTGACCATCGCGTCGGCGTCGGTCCGCTGGCGTTGAACGATCGCACCAGCGTGATCTCCTCTCGCCGACCGGTGACGATCACGCTGCTGGCCCGGGCGTCCCCGCTGCCGCCGGCCCGGGTGGAGCTTCGGCTCCGCCAGGAACGTGAGGGCACGCGGCTGACGATGATCGAGGCGCCGGCCCACCGGCTGCTCTCGCTGATGCTCGGTCCCGCGGGCCACTGCATGTTGTGGCTTCGCAATGTCGAATCGCTCCGGCGGCTGAAGCTGCTGGCCGAGGGACGGGCCCCCCGGCCGGCGGGGACGCTTCCCGAGCGAGACGGCCGCGGCGATGGCTGACGCGGTAGTCGTCGGCTCGGGACCCAACGGCCTGGTGGCGGCGAACCTGCTCGCCGAGCGGGGATGGAAGGTGAGGGTGCTGGCGGAGGCGCAGGAGCCCGGTGGCGCGATCCGCTCCGGTGAGCTGATCGAACCCGGGTTCGTCAACGACCTGTTCAGCTCCTTCTATCCCTTCGTCCTGGCCTCCCCGCACATGCAGCGGATGGAGCTCGAGCGCTGGGGTGTGCAGTGGCGAACCAGCCCGGTGGCCCTCGCCCACCCGGCGCGGGACGGGACCTGCCCGGCGGTGGCCCTGAACCTGGAGGAGACGGTGGCCTCCCTGGAGGAGTGCGCCCGCGGCGACGGAGACGGCTGGCGCGAGCTGTACGCGCTGTGGCAGCGGGGCGGGTGCGCGCGGGGGCGCTGGGCGCGTTCTTCTCGCCGTTCCCGCCGCTGCGGTCGACGCTCCGGCTGCTGCGGGATCTCGGTCCCCGCGAGCTGCTGCGCTTCACCCGCTTTGCCGTGCTCCCCGTCCGGCGCCTGGGCGAGGAGACCTTCACCGCCGATGGCGGTACGCGGCTGCTGGCCGGCAACGCACTGCACGGCGACATCAGCCCCGAGATGGCCCTCGGCGGGGCGTTCGGCTGGGTGCTGTGCTCGCTGGCCCAGGATCATGGCTTCCCCGCGCCGGCCGGTGGCGCCGGTGAGATCACGGCCGCGCTCGTGCGGCGTCTGGAGGCCGCCGGTGGCGAGGTCCGGTGCGGAGCGCGGGCGCAGACGATCGAGGTCCGCGGCGGTCGGGCCCGGGCGGTCCTGACCGCGGACGAGCGCCATCCTGCCGACCGGGCGGTGATCGCCGACGTGGGGGCACCGCAGCTGTACTGCGAGCTGCTGGCCGGCGCGCCGCTGCCGCCGGCCCTGCTGCACGGTCTGCGCCAGTTCCAGTACGACAACGCGACCGTCAAGGTCGATTGGACGCTGGACGGGCCGACCCCCTGGGAGTGCGAGCGGGCCCGGCGGGCGGGCACCGTTCACGTGGCCGAAGGGGTCGACGCCCTGACCCGCCACTCCGCGGAGGTGACCTGCGGCCTGGTCCCCAGCGAGCCCTACCTCGTGATGGGTCAGTACGGAAGCTTTGACCCCTCCCGGGCCCCCGCCGGCAGAGAGACGGCCTGGGCCTACACACGTGCCCCAGAAGATCCGCGGAGATGCTGGCGGCGAGCTGACCGGAAGCTGGGACGAGCGGGAGACCGCCGCGTTCGCCGAGCGCATCGAGCAGCAGGTGGAGACGCTGGCGCCCGGCTTTCGCTCGCTGATCCGCGGCCGGCACGTGTTCACCCCGCCCAGCTTCGAGCAGGCCAACCGCAACCTCGTGGGCGGGGCACTCAACGGCGGGACTGCGCAGCTGCACCAGCAGCTCGTGTTCCGCCCCGTGCCCGGCATGGGCCGGCCCGAGACACGATCGAGGGGCTGTTCCTCGGCTCGGCCTCCGCCCACCCCGGGGGCGGCGTGCACGGGGGCCCGGGGCCAACGCCCAGGCGGCCCTGACCGCCGTCCGCGCGCCGGGACGGGTCCAGCCGTTGCCGAGGCTCAGCCGGGTGCTGCAGCGCTAGCGCGGGGCCGCTGGCCCTGGAACTCGGCGCCGTCGACGCGTCGCGTCTCGATCTCAACGCCGCGCACGAGCTTGCCACCGCTGCGGCGAGCTACCAGCTCCACCACCGAGCTCCACATGAGCAGCTGCACCTCCTTGGCCATCCGCAGCCGGTCGTGCATCACCGCCGAGAAACGATCGCCGGCGCGGGCCCAGGACTCGACCTGGAAGTGGAGCAGCCCCTGGTGCGAGAACGCTCGCCACTCGATCTGCCCCGCCTCGAGGTGACTGGCGAGGGTGGCGAAGCGAAACGACCCGGGCGTCGTGTGCACGACGCGGATCGGCCCGTCCCAGGGACCCGGCATGCGCACCAGGAACTCGTCTCCGGGCACGAGCTCGCCACGCTCGCCCCCCGTCTTCTGAAAGCGGGCCATCGAGCGCGGCACGAAGCGGTTGGGGTTCTCCTTGATGTGGGCCATCAACCGCTCAGGACCCCAGTCGGTGTTGCGGATGGCGCCACTGTAGAGGCGGTGAAAGAGCGGCCCGCTGCCCTCCGGTGGCCCCTGAACCTCCTCGTGCGTCACTCCCGCGGGGAGCGCCGGGGGAAGGTCCTCGCCGAGGCTCCCGTCGAGGTCGTGGCGGTAGATCGGGGTGGTGCGCCAGATGTAGCGCCACGTCGTGATCCCCACCCCCACGGGCCAGGTGGCGGTGGTGACGAGGCGGCGGGAGATTGGAACCGAGGCGGACATGGGAGTGCGCCGGACGCTATCCCACCGCGGGCCGGCGCCGGGCGGGCTCGCGCCCGGGCGGCTGGTCCGGAGCCGCCAGCGATGGTGCGGCCGCCGGAATCGCACGCGTCAGATCGCCGTCGCTGGGCACGGTCACCGCCTCGCCGTGGTGGGTGATCTGGAGGGGTGCCCCCTCCAGCAGCGAGTAGCGCGCTCGCCGATGGTCGACCTCGACCAGGAGCCGGCGGCCGCGGAAGCTCAGCCGGAAGGCCAACCGGGTCAGGGCCCCCGGCAGGCGCGGGGCGAAGCTGAGCTCGCCGTCGTGGTCGCGCAGGCCCCCGAAGCCCGCCACCGCCGCGATCCAGGTCCCGGCCAGCGAGGCGATGTGGATCCCGTCACGGGTGTTGCGCTCCAGGTCGTCGAGGTCCATCAGGGCGGCCTCGCCGAAGTAGTCGTAGGCCAGGTCCAGATGGCCGACCTCCGCGGCGACGACGGCCTGGGTGCAGGCCGAGAGCGAGGAGTCGCGCACGGTCAACGGCTCGTAGTAGGCGAAGTTGCGCGCCTTCTGCTCGGCGTCGAAGGCGTCCCCGCGGACGTGCAGCGCCAGCACCAGATCAGCCTGCTTGACGACCTGCTTGCGGTACAGGTCGAAGTACGGGAAGTGCAGCAGCAGCGGATACTGGTCGGCTCCAGTGGCGGCGAAGTCCCACCTCCCGTGCTGGGTGAAGCCCTCGGCTTGCGGATGGATCTTCAGGGCGCTGTCGTAGGGGATCAACATGTCGGCAGCAGCGTCGCGCCACCCGGCCATTTCCTCCTCGTCCACGCCCAGGACTCCCGCCTCCCGGGGATGGCGGCTGGAGGCCTGCGCGGCGGCACGCAGGTTGCGCTCGGCCATCAGGTTGGTGTAGACGTTGTTGTCGCATACGGCGCTGTACTCGTCGGGGCCGGTGACGCCGTCGATGCGGAAGCGTCCAGCGGCATCGTGGTGACCCAGCGAGCGCCACATCCTCGCCGTCTCCACCAGCAGCTCCAGGCCGTAGTCGCGCTCGAAGGGGTCGTCTTGGGTGGCCGCGCGGTAGCGCACCACGGCATCGGCGATGTCGGCGTTGATGTGGAATGCCGCCGTACCGGCGGGCCAGTAGCCCGAGCACTCCTGGCCCCGAATCGTCCGCCATGGGAAGGCCGCTCCACGCAGGCCCAACTGGCGGGCGCGCTCACGCGCCAGGTCCAGCGTGCGGTGGCGCCAGCGCAGCGCGTCGGCGGCGGCGTGCGGGACCGTGTAGGTCAGCACCGGCAGGACGAAGGACTCGGTGTCCCAGAACGTGTGCCCGTCGTAGCCGGGCCCGGTCAGCCCCTTGGCCGCGATCGCGCGCTGTTCTCCCCGAGCCCCCGCCTGGAGGATGTGAAACAGGGCAAAGCGCACCGCCTGTTGGAGCTCCGCGTCGCCCTCCAGCTCGACGTCAGCCCCCTCCCAGAAGGTGTCCAGATACGCTCGCTGCTCGTCGAGCAGGCCCTGCCACCCCGTGTGCTTGGCCCCGGCGAGAGCCGCGGCGACCTGGTCGCGCAGCGCCGGCGAGGAGCGCTCCGCCGACCAGCCGTAGGCCAGGAACTTCACCAGCCGCAGCGGGCGCCCGGGCCCCAGATCGGCGGTGAGGGTCAACCGCGCCTCGTCGGGGAAGCTCTCGATCCCCTCGCCGCAGCGGCCCGAGGCCGTGATCACGTGGTCCATGGCCGCGCCCATCTGCAGCCCACTGGCCCGGGTGCGATGCACCAGCAGCGCACGCCGGTCCCGGGCATCGGAGAACACGCTGACCAGCGACTGCAAGGCCGCCGCCGCGCGCGGATCCTGCTCACCGTGGGGCATCGCCTGGTTGGTGACCAGCTCGGACTGGACGACCACCGGCAGCTCGTCGTCCAGCGCCTCCACCTCGTACTGGATCGCGGCCACGGCGCGCTGGGTAAATGAGACCAGTCGAGTGGAGGAGATCCGTACGCACCTTCCCGTGGGTGACTCCCAGACCACGCTGCGATGCAGCGTTCCCGCCCGCAGGTCCAGCACCCGCTCGTGGCTGCGCAGCTCGCCGTAGCGGATGTCGAGCGGCTCGTCCTCCACGAGCAGCCGGATGACCTTGCCGTCGGTGACGTTGACGACCGTCTGGCCGTCCTCGGGGTACCCGTAGCCGGCCTCCGCATAGGGCAGCGGGCGGACCTCGTAGAAGCCGCCGAGATAGGTGCCCGGAAGCCCCGAGGGCTCGCCCTCGTCCAGGTTGGCGCGCAGCCCCAGGTGGCCGTTGGCCAGCGCGAAGACCGACTCGGCCTGGGCCAGCTTATCCAGGTCCAGCTCGGTCTCCCGGATCGTCCAGGGCTCCACCGGGAACGCCGGATGATCGATCGCCACCGCTGGGACCCTAGTGGGTCTCGCCGGAACGTTCCGCCGGTGGGGCCCACTGGCTCAGCAGCTCGCCGAGATCGCTGACCACGACGTCGGCACCGTGCCGGCGCAGCGCGTCCGGCTGCCCGTGGCGGTCGACGCCGACGACGAGCCCGAAGCCGCCCGCGTGGCCGGCCTCCACCCCCGCCAGCGCGTCCTCGAAGACAGCGGCGGCCCGCGGCTCCACGCCGGCCGCGCGCGCTCCCGCCAGAAAGGTGTCGGGAGCGGGCTTGCCCTTGAGGCCCTCGCGATCGGTCACATGTCCATCGATGATCTCTTCGAACAGGTCGTCGATCCCTGCCGCCGCCAGCACGTCCCGGCAGTTGGTGCTGGAGGAGACGACGACCCGGCGGAGCCCCGCCTCCCGTGCTGCCTGCACGTAGCGCACCGAGCCCTCGTAGGGCTGGACTCCCTGGTCGTGGATCAGCTTCAGCACGAGCTCGTTCTTACGGTTGCCCAGGCCATCGATCGTCTCGGCGTCGGGAGGATCGTCCGGGGAGCCCTGGGGCAACTCGATCTTCCGCGAGGCCAGGAACGAGCGGACCCCGTCGTAGCGGGGCTTGCCATCGACGTACTCGTCGTAGTCCCGCTCGCCGTCGAAGGGCACGAACTGCTCGCCGCCGCGCTGCGCGCGTCCCTTGAGGTACTCGTCGAACATCTGCTTCCAGGCCTGCGCGTGAACCTTGGCGGTCTGGGTGAGGACGCCGTCGAGGTCGAACAGGCAGGCGGTCACGCCATCGGGAAGGCCGAGCATCATCGGCACCGCTACCCCGGCGAGCGCCGGAGGAACCCCGCGGTCAAAGACGTTATCCGGTAGCGGATGCGTCTCGATGGGGGCCGACCCGGACGAGGTCGCGCGGCTGCTGCTCACCGGGGCTGCGGCCCAGGCCGCTGCGCCACAGCGGCTTGGTCAGCAGTCCCTGCACCAGGCAGATCCTTCGTTCGGCGAAGCCGGCCTCGCAGTAGGCCAGGTACAGCTTCCAGAGCCGCTGGAAGCGCTCGTCGTAGCCGAGTGCTGACAGCCGCTCTCCCCGCTGCGAGAAGGTGCTGCGCCAGTGGCGCAGCGTCTCGACGTAGTGCGGTGTCAGGTCCTCCAGGTGCGCGAGCTGCATGTCGGTCCGGCGGGCCACGCGGCGCGCGATCACCTCCATCGAGGGCAGGCAGCCGCCCGGGAAGATGTGGGTGTTGATGAACGACTTAGCGGCCTTCTGGACATCGTAGGCGCGGTCGTCGATGGTGATCGCTTGCAGCAGCATGGCCCCGTCGGGGGCCAGCAGGTTCGAGCACTGGGCGAAGAAGGTGCCGAAGTGCTGCCACCCCACCGCCTCGATCATCTCGATCGAGACCAGCTTGTCGTAGCTGCCGCGCAGATCCCGGTAGTCCTGCAGGAGGACCTGTACCCGGTCCTCCACGCCGGCCTCACGCACCCGCGCCAGCGTGAACTCGTGCTGCTCGCGGGAGATGGTCGTGGTGGTCACCCGGCAGCCGCGCGTGGAGGCGGCATGGACGGCGAAGCCGCCCCACCCGCTGCCGATCTCCACCAGGTGATCGCTCGCGCCCAGCTGAAGCTTCTCGCAGACCCGCTCGAACTTCGCTCGCGAGGCCTCCTCCAGAGTCGCTCCAGGCCGCTCGAAGACCGCGCACGAGTAGCTCATCGTCGGATCCAGCATGTTCTGGAACAGCTCGTTGCCGAGGTCGTAGTGCGCGGCGATGTCCTGCCGGCTGCGTACGCGGGTGTTGCGCATCAGCATCCCCCGCGTGAACTGCCACGGCGCGCGAACCGGGGTCAGGGCGGAGCGGACCCGGTCGAGCAGCTGCACGTTGCGCGCGGCCAGCCGGATCAGCGCCGCCAGGTCAGGGCTGTCCCAGAGGCCCCGGGCGTAGGCATCGGCCAGCCCGCGACTGCCCGAGAGCAGCAGCGGCCAGACCTCCGGCGAGTACACCTCCATGGTGGCCGTCGGAGCGCCGGCGCCGTACAGCCGGCGCCTGTCGCCCTCCACGAGCGTGAGGCTCCCCACGCGGATCTGCGAGAGCACCCAGGAGATCAGACCGCGGGCCAGAGCGGGATTCATGCGAGGTCCGCTCGTGGGTGCGGGTGGATGGGGACGCCGCGCAGCCCCAGCGCGATGGCGTGGCCGTAGATCAGCGCCAGCACCCGCAGGGTGGCGAAGGGGTAGCGGATGGTGATCCCGGCCAGGGAGGAGCGCGTCAGCTCCCGGCGGCGCAGCGCCAGCGTGGCGTCGAACAGGAGATGCTCGGCGCCGCGGTTCTCGATGTGGATCTCCAGTCGCCGCCCCGGCGCACCGACGCGCCAGGTGTAGCTCTGCGCCATGCCCATGAACGGAGACACGTGCAGCCGCTTGGTCGACTGCCCGGTGACGGGCGCCGTACCCGGTGTCGTGGCGGTGATGAGGTAGGCATGCCGCTCCCCCCAGGGAGTGTTCGTCACCTCGGCCAGGACGTGCTCCAACCGCGTCCCGCCGGCGTCGAAGCACAGGTAGAAGCTGACGGGGTTGAAGCAGTGCCCGAACGAGCGGAGGCCCGTGAGCACGCGGATCGGCCCGCGGGGGAACTCCCCGCCCTGCCGCTGCACCTCCTCCGCCACGGCCTCGCGCAACGGGACCGTCGGGTCCCCCAGATAGTCGCGGCGACGAAAGCGCAGTAGGCCCGGCCCCCGGCGCACCAGCCGCCCACCCGCGAGGCGGGGCAGCTCGTCCAGGTCGATGTAGGCCAGGGCGAGCCGGTGGCGGAACTCGCGGGCGGCGCCCTCGTAGCGCCGGTGGCGGATCGCGCCCTCATAGAGGCAGGATTGCGTTGGGCTCACAGCCGCGTCCCAAACCGCGCGGACACGCGCAGCGCGCTCACCACTCCGTCCTCGTGAAAGCCCCAGCCCCAGTAGGCCCCGCAGAAGTGCGTACGTCGCCCCCCGCTGATCTCGCTCAGGCGCGCCTGGGCGGCGGTGCCGGCCGCCGTGAAGACCGGATGGGCGTAGGCGATCGTCCGGATCACCTTCTCGGGCGCGATCTCCTCGGTCCGGTTGAGCGTCACGCAGAACTGCTCGTCGGCGTGCAGGGACTGAAGGCGGTTCATGTCGTAGGTGACCGTGGTCTTGCCCGTGGGGTTCTCCCGCAGGTGGTAGTTCCAGCTTGCCCACGCCCGCCGGCGACGCGGCAGCAGCGACACGTCGGTGTGCAGCACGGCCTCGTTCTGCTGGTAGGGGATCGCCCGCAGCAGCTCGTCCTCGGCATCGCTGCGGTCACGCAGCAGGCCCAGCGCCTGGTCGGAGTGAGTGGCTACCACCACGTGGTCGAAACGCTCCGGCTCGGCGCCGGCGGCCGTGACCAGGACGTGATCGGCGCCCCGCTCGATGGCGCGCACGGGCGTCTGCAGGCGCAACCGCTGACGCCACGGCGCCGTCAGCGCCTCGACGTAGCGCGCCGAGCCCCCGCTGACGGTACGCCAGCGGGGGCGGCCGGTGAAGCCGAGCATGCCGTGGTTGTCGAAGAACTCCACCATGAACCTCGCCGGGAAGCTCCACATCTGGTGCGGGTCTGCCGACCACACCGCGGAGGCCTGCGGGATGATCAGGCGCTCGACGAAGGGCTGCGAGAAGCGCTGCTCCTCCAGCCAGTGGCCCAGCGACGGACCCTCACCGCGCGGAAGCGAGAGCAACAGCCGGGCGCTGCGGTGAAACCGAGCCATCTCCGCCACCATGCGGTGAAACCACGGGGTGAGCAGGTGCGAGCGCTTAGCGAAGAGGCCGTTGGGCGACGAGCCGTTGTACTCGAAGTCCCCGCGCCCGTCGCTGACGCTGAAGGTCATCGTCGAGGGCTGCGAGGGAACGCCGAGCCTTTCCAGCAGACGCTCGAAGTTCGGATAGTTGCGGTCGTTGAAGACGATGAACCCGGTGTCGACGTGGTGGGTCTGCTCGGCGGTGTCGACGCGGATCGTGTTCGTGTGCCCACCGGCGTAGTCGCCCGCCTCGTAGACCACGATGTCGTGCTCGCGGTGGAGCAGGTGGGCCACGACCAGGCCCGAGATGCCGGCGCCGACGATGGCGACCCTCATCGCCGCGGTCCCTGGCTGAAGAGTGACATCGCTTGTGTTTTCGCGCGGCGGCGGTCGGCGGATCACCGGCGTGCAGGCCCCGCGGCAGCGCGGACTGGGGATCGTCTACCGTTAAGGGCTCTATCGGGCACCCAAACCTATTCCAGGAGCCACTCTCGATGCCCACATACCAGGACTTCGCATATCGCAGCAGCGGCGCAGCTCCGCTGACCCGCGATCACACCCGGGCGGTGTTCGGCCAGGTGATGGGCCTCGTCGCTCTCACGCTCGGCTGCACCGCCCTCGGCGCCTACCTGGGTCGCAACCTCCAGGGCAGCACCGGACTGTTCCTGTTCATCGGCGCGTTCGTCTGCATCTTCGGTCTGCAAGCCGCCACCCGCAGGGGTCACGAGCAGCTGGCGATCGCCCTGCTGTTCGGCCTCGGCCTGCTGCTGGGGATGGCGGTTGGGCCGGTGCTGGCCTACTACGCCAAGGCCGAGCCCTCGGCGCTGTGGCAGGCGGCCGGCGCCACCGCGGGCTTCACCGCCGCCCTCGGCGCCTACGGCTACGCCACCCGGAGGGACCTGTCCTCGTGGGCCCGGACCCTGTTCTGGGCGCTGGTGGCGCTGCTGGTATTCGGCGTCATCGCGCTGTTCGTCGCCATCCCCGGCGCTCACCTCATCTACTCCATCGCCGGGCTGGTGGTGTTCGGGGGCTTCACCGTCCTCGACTTCAACCGCCTGAAGCGGGCCGACATGTCCAGCTCCGTGCCGATCGCGGCCGGGATCTTCCTGGACATCTTCAACGTATTCCTGTTCATGCTGTCGCTGTTCGGCGGCGGCGGCAACCGCCGGTAAGGACCAACCGCTTCGGTTCGCCGGCCCTTCCGCGGGCCGGCGGCCCGGGCGGCTACTCCGTTGGCTCGGCGACGTAGTGGCGGCCGCCGCCGCCGTCGATCCACACCCGCATGATCTTGCCGCTGCGAGGGTCGCGGAAGCGCTCGCCGGTCGCCTGCCAGTCCGCGGCCGCAGCGGCGGCCTCGCCGTGGCCCCTCCCGAAGCGCCGCCGGGGCCGGGCGGCCGCCGCTGCCAGGGGCGGGAGGTCCGACAGCGCCGCAGCGGCATCCTGCCGGCTCTCGGCGCCGGCCACTATCTCTATCCGGCGCTCCAGCTCGGACACGTCCAGCCTGCCGGCGGCAGCGTGCCGCTTGAGGAGCTCGAACAGCTGCTCGCGCTCGTTGTCCCCGAGCCGCACGCGGTTACGAGTCGGCACGCACCTTGACCGCCGTCCCGTAGGCGACGATCTCGGTGAACTGCTGGCCGATCTCGGAGGAGTCGAAGCGGACGGCGATGATCGCCTCCGCGCCCATCAGCTGGGCGTTCTCCACCATGCGGTCGATGGCGTGACGGCGCGAGTCCTCCAGCAGCTGGGTGTACTCGGTTATTTCACCCCGGCGCAGGGCCTTGAACGACGCCGTCATACCGCCGGTAAAGCCCATGCTGCGCACGACGAGCCCGTAGCAGACACCGAGGTTCTCCGAGACGGCCATCCCCGGCAGCGTGAGCGCCGTCGTCATCGGCATGTGAGCCTCGGGCATGGCCAAACGCTACCACCAGCTACCGTTGCCCGAGCATGATCGCGCGCACGTCGCTCCTGACCCTGCTCGCCACCGCCATCCTGCTGGCGGGCTGCGGCAGCCGCAGCTCCTCCTCGAGCAGCTCGAGTGCCTCCGCGAGCAGCTCCAGCGCGTCCGCGAGCAGCTCCAGAGCCTCCGCGGGCGGCTCCACCGGAGCGCAGGTGGGCTTCGAGGGCGTCGCCATCCAGCTAGGGCGGGAGGTGGCGCCGGCCAGCAGCACCGGCACCGGGACCATCCACGGGATCCACTGTGGCGCCAGCGAACGGCTCGAGTACCACATCCATGCCCACCTGGCGGTCTATGCCGCCGGTCAACCGCGGGCGCTGCCGGGCGGCATCGGGATCCCCGGCTCCACCGTGCAGCCGACCGCGCAGGGGCCGGTCGCTGCCGGAGGTCAGTGCATCTACTGGCTGCACACCCATGCCCCCGACGGGATCATCCACGTCGAGTCGCCCACCCATCGGGTTTACACGCTCGGCGACTTCTTCGACGAGTGGCACCAGCCGCTCACTCCTGGCCAGATCGGCACCGTCGCCGGCAAGATCTCCGCCCTGGTGGACGGCAACCCTTGGCCGGGAAGTCCGCGGGCGATTCCGCTGAACTCCCACGCTGTGATCCAGCTGAACGTCGGCTCGCCGGCGGCCCCGCTGCGGCCGCTCTCGTGGTCGGGCCTGGGACTTTGAGGGAGAGCCCCTAAGCGCTCAGGGGGCGAGCTAGCGCTGGCGGCGGCGACGAGCGCCGCCGAGGATCACGGCAAGCACGAGCAGCACGAGCGCGCCACCCAAGACCAGGCCCAGGTCGTCGACCACGTCGAGCACCGCCGGTCCTGCGGCGTAGGCGCCGAGCCCGATCCCCGCGGCCCAGATGGCAGCGGCAAGCGCGTTCACCGGCAAGAAGATGCCGGAGCGCACCCGGTGGATTCCGGCGATCCACGACGGCGCCAGCATGACCGCGACCACCGGCACGCGCGCGAAGACCTCGTCGCCGCGGGCGAGCGCCTTGCGCCGCATCCGGCGCAGGGGGCCGGGGCCGCTCAGTACGCCGCGGCCCGCCTTGAACCCCAGCAGCCAGCCGACGACGCCACCGATTGCGGCCCCCGCGAAGGCCACGAGCAGCACCGAGACGATGTCCAGGCGGTGCTGGGCGGCGAACAGCCCGCCGGCAACGAGCACCGGCTCCCCGGGACCGGGCACACCGACCCAGCTCGCCCCCGCGGCCGCTGCCAGTGCCCAGTAGTCAAGCGGGGCTCCGCGGAAGTGGTGGTGCAGGTGGATGGAGAGTGCGAACAGCAGCACCAGCCTGAGGCCGGGACGGGGCATCACGCGCAACTCGCAGGCATGCCGCCGATCGTCGCATACGGCCAACCCGGCCCCGCAACCGGGCCTCGGCCGCGGCTCACTGCTCCCGATGGATAGACGTGGCCTTCGATCCCTATCCGCGCGGCCCATGCCGCCGTCCAACCCGGGTCGGCAGGATTCAGCACCGCCGATGAGCAACGCCATCATCGTCTCCTACGACGGGACCCCCAACGACGACGACGCGCTGGCGCTGGGGCGGATGCTGGCTAGGGGCGGCAGTCCGCTGGCGCTGGCCTACGTGCGCCACTCGCAGGAGTTCGATCCCGGGCGGGAGGAGCTCGCGGCCCACGACGCCAACCGGCGACTGGAGCAGGGTGCGGCGTGGCTGGGCGACAGCACGATCCCACGTCACGTGGTCATCCACGCCTCCACCTGGGAGGGCCTGGCCCAACTTGCCGGCAGCCTCGACGCCTCGATCATCGTGTTCGGCTCGGACTACCGCACCCCACCGGGGCGGGTGTCGCCGGGAACCAGCGCTCAGCACCTGCTGGAGGGCGGCCCGGTGGCGATCGCCGTCGCCGCCGCCGGGATCCGAAGCGTCTCGGAACCGGCGCTGGCGACGATCGCGGTCGGGGACGACGAACCGGATGCCGCCGCGCTCCAGACCGCGGAGTCCCTGGCCGAGAAGCTTGGGGCGGTGGTGAGCCACGATCCCGACGCGCAGGTGGACCTGCTCGTCATCGGCGCCCGCGCGGACACGAGAGCGGGCCGGATCCAGCTCAGCGGACTTGGTCGCTCACGGCTGGCCTCGGCGCGTGGCGCCGTGCTCGTGGTGCCCGCGGGCGTCCCCCTGGCGCTCTAGTCACACGTTTTCCCGGTGTACGCGGAGAGGCTTTATCCCAAACGGGTCCTCCATCTCAGTGCAGTCAGGGGTACCAAGTGGGAGAAGACGTGCGGGATCGGGCCCGCAATCTGGGCGCCCGCCCATTGTTCGCGGCTTCGGACCCGCTCGGAAGGGTGGCATCCCATCTACTGCACCGAGATGGACAACCCGTTTATCCCAATGTCCAGGACCAGGAGGGGAACCCTGGACCGGCGGACATGGCCCGTCCCCGCCCCGCCCAGCAAGATCACCGCAGATTGGGCTCGTGGGGCCCAGCCGTCCGTGCGATGGCGTCGTCCGACCGTCCCCCAAGGACAAGGAGATCAACAACATGTGGTCCGCCTACCCCTCGTGGCTGAGCCCAGGAGACAACGCGTGGCAGATGACTGCCGCCACGCTCGTTGGTCTCATGAGCGTGCCCGGGCTCGTGGTTCTCTACGGCGGCGTGATGCAGAAGCGCTGGTCCATCAACAGCATGATGCTGACCTTCGTCGCATTCGCCGTCGTGCTCGTGGTCTGGGTCCTCTGGGCCTTCAAGATGGGCTTCGGCTCGCCCTTCCACGGCATTGCCAGCCATGGATTCTTCGGCAACTTCATCGGCAAGCCGGGCAGCATCCTCAATCACTCCGGTGAGCAGGGTCAAGCCACGATTCCGCTGGTCACCACCGGTCCGAGCTTCAAGTTCCCGCAGGCCACGCTGGCGTACTTCCAGTTCGTCTTCGCGGGGATCACGCCGATCCTGATGCTCGGCTCGGTGCTCGGAAGGATCAACTTCAAGGCCTGGATCCCGTTCGTGGCCCTGTGGATCACCGTCGTGTACGCGGTCGACGCCTTTATGATCTGGGGCGGCGGCTTCTTCGCTCAGCACGGCAGCCTGGACTACTCGGGTGGGTACGTGATCCACCTCTCTGCCGGCGTCTCTGGCTTCGTGGCCGCGGCGGTGATCGGACCGAGGCTCCAGCGAGACCGTGAGATCGACGCCCCCAACAACGTGTTGATGGTGGCGGTCGGAGCGGGTCTGCTGTGGCTCGGCTGGAACGGCTTCAACGGCGGGGATCCGTACTTCGCCGGCGCCTCCGCCTCGGCCGCGGTGCTGAACACGAACCTGTGCACCGCGGTGGCGTTCCTGGTCTGGATCTCCTGGGACTACATGACGGGCCGCAAGCCCGGCCTGATCTCCGGCGTCAACGGGATGATCACCGGACTCGTGGCCATCACCCCGGCGGCCGGCTTCGTCAACGGGTACGGCGCGATCGCGCTGGGCGTGATCGCTTCGACGCTCGTGTACTTCGCCCTGAACTACCTGAGCCGCATGCGACCCTTCCGCAACGTCGACGACACTCTGGGCGTGATCTACACGCACGGCTTCGCCGGTCTCACCGGCGGCCTGCTGACCGGCGTGTTCGCCGACCCCAACATGATCGAGTACCCCGGGATCGGCAAGACCGCCTCGGTGGCCGCCAGCCCCGGATTGATCCACGGGAGCTTTACGCTGCTCAAGTGGCAGTTCCTGGCCGCGTTGTGGGTGATCTGCTACTCGGCGATCGGGACGTTCATCCTGCTGAAGCTGGTGGGGCTGTTCATCCCCTTGCGGATGTCCGAGGAGAACATGGAGATGGGCGACGTGGCCGAGCACGGCCACGAGGTCTACCCCTCCGACGTGCCCTCACTGGGGTATCCTGATGGGATCCCGGGCTTCGGCAGCGGAGTCCCGCCCAGACCGGCGGCCACGCCCGTCTGAGCGGTAAGTTCACGGTTGGCCGGGAGCGCTCTCGCCGCGCTCCCGGCCAGCGCCGTCCCCGTCGGACAGGCGGGTCGCTTCGCTTCAGCCGATGACCAGCTCTGCGGCGGTGCGCAGCGTCTGCGGGTCGCCGCCGATCAGCAGCGTGGTGACGATCGAATCCCGCCAGGCCTCCAGGTCGTGGCGGATCTTCTCCGGGGGACCGATCAGGGTCAGCTCCTCAATCAGCCTGGTCGGCACCGCGGCAGCCGCCTCGCGCTTGTGGCCGGAGAGGTAGAGCTCCTGGATCTTCTCCACCTCGCCCTCGTAGCCCATCCGGATGGCGACGTTGGCGTGGAAGTTGGTCCCGCGGACCCCCATGCCGCCGAAGTACAGGGCGTACATCGGCCGCAGAGCATCGGCGGCGGCCTCGACCTCATCGGTCACGATCAGGGGCACCGTGGCCGCCACCTCGAACTCCTCGGCGCTGCGACGAGCCTCCGGCCGGCCGAGGCCCTCCTGGAGCGCCTCCCGGTAGAAGCCGTCGTGATGGGGCGAGAGGAACAGGGCCAGCCAGCCGTCGCACAGCTCCCCGGCCAGCGCGATGTTCTTCGGCCCCTCGGCGGCCAGGTAGATCGGGATGTCCTGGCGCAGCGGGCGGACGCTCGCCTTGAGCGGCTTGCCCAGGCCGGTGCCGTCGGGAAGCGGCAGGGGG
>JAABUQ010004705.1_pt1 | contig 22926 bp, 26 predicted proteins | sample 5560001 | NCBI WGS metagenome assembly JAABUQ01 (sample SAMN10711888, study PRJNA513371) | rock metagenome | isolation source: Antarctica rocks | place: Antarctica: Victoria Land, Finger Mt nord | collected 2015-12-18 | reverse complement strand
ATCCGTTCCCCGGATGCCCCCTACCCAAACAGGGTGGGCGACATCGTCAAAACGGTGGGCGGTTTCAGATTAGAACGATGGGCGGTTTGAAATCGGTATGGGTGGGCGGAATGCATTGGAATCCGCAAGCAGCTCGCCCGGCAGCGGCGGGAGCCGGTGGTGCCAGCCGCCGACCAGCACGGCCTAGATGTCCAGCCTGTTCTTGGGGTCCAACGAAGCGAGCGTCGCCGTCTCCACCGCCGCGACCAGCTTCAGGTCCAGACGCTCCTTGCCGCTCCGGAGCGCGAGGACGGTTGCCTCCTGCAGGACAAAGACGAGGCCGCCGATCGTCTCGCTCGACTTGGCGAGCAGCGCCTCCGCCATCTCCTTGGAGGCCAGGTCGGACGGCTCGGCGAGCGGCAGGACGGCCTCCATCCCGGCGAGGAACGTCCGCAGGTCCTGGCTCACCCGCCACGGCGGCAGTTCGACCGGTAGGAAGCGCGTGGCGGTCTGGTCGTCGGTATTGAGGACGGACACGGCCCGCTGCGTCCCCGCCACGATGATCGGGATGGCGAGCTCGTTGCTGACCATCTTCAGCATCGCGAACGAGTGGCTCTGCTGCCTGCCGCTACCCTCGAGCAGGTTGTGTATCTCGTCTACCAGGAGCGCCCGGCTCCTCAGGACCCGGATCACCTCCAGGGCCTGCTCCTTGTGGCGCTTCGCCGCGTCCGTCGTCCGGTGCGGGATGCGGAGGGCGGACAGCAGCGCGCCCCAGAACTTGGCCTCGCCGGGGTCGTCCGGCATCGACATCAGGATGACCGGCAGGCTAGTCTCCCCCGTCTCGAGCGAGGCCGCGGGGTGCAGCGCCCGGAAGCGGTGGAGCAGCGCGGTCTTGCCGTTGTCAGCCCGGCCCGCCAGGAGCCTGCCACGGTTGCGGATGCCCCGCGGCCGCTCGACCACGTCCGCCATGACCTTCAGCGCCTTGGCGGCGGCCGGGTACTCCACCCAGCGGTCCTCCTGCGCGAACCGGACGCGCTCCTCCCGGGGCAGGCCCAGGATCGGCCTCACGGCCGGCAGGAGGTGGCCGAGCCGTCCGTCCGCGCCGTCATCCTGGTCATCCATGCCCAACCCCCGGGGTAGGATCGAGTTCTACTTTTGTTCCGGTTCCACCGTCAAGGCGGCCCGGGGCCGCAGCGGCGGCGCGGTTCACGAGCGCCCGGGGTTCAGGTCTATGATCGCGGGGCGCGACCCGGGGATGGAGAAGATGTCGTCCCAATACCGCGGGAGTCCGGCTTCCGCCCTTGCCAATGGGAACTGATAGAAGGGCGGCCATGTCTCAACGGTGCGTCCCACCGCGGCCTGCGTCGGCGTTGCGGCTTGGGACAGCACCTCCCCTACCCGGTCCCGCCTGCCTGGCGTGCATTCGAGCATGCCCGGCATATCGGCGGCGAACCGGACCCATGCGCCCGCAGTCCCGTCCGAACCGGCCACCAGCAGCCGGTCCCGCTTTAGAACCGGCGCGGCCCTGTTCGGACGCGGCATGGATGCCATCACAGACGGCCCTCGGCAGGCATGCCTGAGGTTGGCCTGCTTGACCGAGTCGGATGCAGTGCTCTGGCCCACACCGCCCAGGTGCCGTTCGGACCTGGGTTTCAGGCGGCGAGAGCGGGGATACAACGCCAGCGGTCGTGGTCCCTGCCGAATGAGGCTCCCTTGGCCAGGGCTTGCGCATGCTCGAACTCGTCGAGTTCCTGCAACAACTCAACTAGCTTGAGAGCCGCGTCCTGGTGCTTGGTCACGGCGGTATAGAACCACCGCAGCGCGGCGTCGGCGGGACCAGGGATGGGCTTCTTCGGCTCCGCCTCCCATCGGGCGACGGAGCCGCGCTGCTGGCGCAGCACTTTCCGCGCCAGGTGATCCTGTGACAATCCCAGGAGGCTGCGCAGGAAGCGTACCTCCTGACCGCACAGCCGTTCCGGACGTGTGATGATCTCCAATGCTATGGTCTCATGCAGCTCCCGGGCGTCCTTGATCGCCACGCCCCGCCCATGAGGCGTCTCGCGTATCTCGTACCCGTTCTCCAGGTACACATAGTCCAGCCCGCAGCCGGTGTAGTGATACCCGTTTATCATCTGATCCAATCCATCCATTCCACGGTCTTCACGAACAGGATGCCGTCCTCCTGCGCGAACAGGGTGACAGCGCCTGCCTCACGGGCACCAGCCATCCGTTTGACGACCACGACCTTCCATTCGCCACTCGGTTCCAAGACGGGATCCGGCTCCACTATCCCGGTCCTCAGGATCTCGTAGACGTCGGGAGTAATGATGAGGTTGCCCTCCCCCCTCTCCGCCAAGCGCTCGAACGCGTGTTCGCCAATGACGACGTTCGAGGTGTCAGCTGCACGCTGTCGAACGACCGCTTCGGCCTCGTCGGTCCTGAGGCGGCGCCAGTTGATCGGGCGTCGGAACGGAACCGGGTGCTGCATAGTCGCTCATTGGTCGTGACGGTGTATCTATATGGTACATCGTGACGAAGGTCAACATAAACCTTGACACGACTCGACGGTCAGATATGGGAGCGTGCCGAATCACAGTCGCCCAGAGGGTTGGAAGGGGACAGTGTAGATCCGTCATGCGTGACGTCCGTGCCTCCTCACATTGGAGGGCACGAGCGACATGCGCTCAAGACCGTTCGTTGCGGTCTATGATGCACAGGCCGATCGCTACGGGCCATCCTCGTGAGCCAAGCCCAACGTTCGGCACGGCCCACATGCCGGCGTCCGGCCCCCCGAACAGGGCCTGGTCGGTCCACAGCGTACAGACCAAGACCCGCATGCGGACGTCCCGAACGCCAATAACGGCCACCTCGTCTTCCAGCACGTGGATGCGTGCGCCCCCGCCGGACAGGCCGGCGGCCCCTGCCCTGAGCGCGGGCACGTCCTCGTCCCGCCATCGTGCCCGTGCCGAACGTTCGTGGTTGCCGGCGATGGGCACGAAGTGGGGCACGTTCGGGAACGTGCGGCGCGAGCATGGGGGCGCCCGGCACTCGGCCGGCGTCCCCCGGCTACGACGACCAGGTCGGCGTCCGTTCGGCACTCCTCGGCGCCGGGAAGGCGCACGGCCTGCGCTTGGCGCCGAGCAGGAGCATGTTGCCGCCAGTGGCCGCGAGCCTGGAAGCGAAGTGCATGAGGCCCACCCGCCTGCCGCGGCGGTGGCGGCGCACGTGGGCTTGCCGTAGGCCGGCGGCCCGTTCCACGCAGCTGGCGGCGAGGAGGCCGGCGGCCGCCGCCGGGTAGATGCGGACCGTTCCCGGCCGCACAACCGAGTCTGCCAGATGGGCATGGAAGGCGCGCAGGTCGGCGATCCATGCCCGGTCGGCGTGCGCGGCCATCATGGCCCCGAGCCGCTCGCCGCGGGCGGAGCCATGCCGTGAGCGTCGGCTATGTGCTGGATGCCTTCTCGGCTGTAGGGACATGGCTGCAAGGAGCTACCGCACGGCTTCGGGCGTGAGGCTGGGATGATCGCGGCGCGCCGGCAGCGTGGCGGTCCACGCCACCCTGCCGTATTCGGTGCGTCGCTTATCGCACCTAGACTAGAGTTTGCGTATAAGCGTTCAATATCGGGAAGGAGCAAAAAGCACTGTTTCTTTGCCACCTACCCGAGAGAACAAGCTTATGCGCAAAACAGGAACCATTTATGGCGCAACCTACACCTGCGCCCGAGGATGCCTTTGCAGGAACCACGGCGGGAACAGCAGGCTTGCATACGTGCTCTTGGCCGACCCTGGCGGCATCAGCACCATCAACCGGTCCACCGACCCAGCCGAAACTGCCTCAAGGGCCTCAATCAGCAACAAATGATGCGGCGCCGGCGTCAATCCCTGCGGTGCCAGGACAAACCTGGCCCATTCAAGCAGCTTGCTCCGTATGCCACACCGCAGCATCCATTCCGCCTGCTGAGCGTCTGAAGTCCAATTCATCGTCTGTTGCCTCCGCTAGATGTTTTGAAATCCGGGACGCATGCGCCCGCGGATGCGCGAACGGTGCGGCCACCTTGGCCATCGCCGCCGCTCCTGGTCCCTCCCCTGCCGCCCAGTGCTCGCGCATCAGGGTCATTACGATATCCAGTGAATTGACCGGCGACGGTCTCATGTGCGATGCTCCTTGTTGATCGAAGGGTGCTTGGATAAACCCCACCGCCCCAGGCCCAGCGGCGCAGCAAAGGCCCCAAAATGCTGCCCGCCCGCTCACCCGCTCCGGATGACGCTCCCGCCCTGGCCGCCCTCATGACGCCAGCATCAGCCGATGGGTCGGCTATCGGCGGGTTCCGTTCACGTCAGCGATGGCGGAGGTAGAGATCAGCGATGCCCTGAGCGCCACCGCCCGCGGTGCCGCCTTGACGGAGATCGTCTTGGATGATGACGTCATTGCTGCCTGGATCGGCGGCGGCGGCCCACCTGGTCGCGCCGGTTCCGGCTATTGGCTCGGTGAAGCACACCAGGGGCGCGGCCTACTCCATACTTTCCCCGGCTTGGGCGAAACGCCTCCAGCCCTCGCACAGTCTGGGCCGCGACCCAGCCCGCAAATGCGGGAAGCCGCCACGTCCTAGCTACCTGTGGCCCGTCCGACCCGCGTGGATGGATACCCGAGCCCGCGACCGATCCGAGTGGGTTGAGGTTCGAAAGCGCATCTAACCACCCTCAATTACTTAATAGCCTTGGCCGGGGCAAACGGTCAAGGAAATCTTTCCTTACAATGGCTTGCAGAAGATTTCTGCATCCTCCGTGCTAACTTTTCTTTACCACCTGCTAAGGACCGGCTACCTTGCCGGACATGAAAACACTTCAGATCCTCGTCGTCGAAGATGACTCCGATTTGTCTGCGGAACTGGCCGAGCAGATCGGCCACGGTGGCTATGGTGCTACTACCGTATCCACCCTCGCCGCCGCCCGTGACGCCCTCGCGGTCACGCCGTCCAACTTCGATCTGATACTACTCGACGTGGGTCTCCCGGACGGCGATGGATGCACCTTGTGCGCCGACCTCCGCCGCAACGGCCAGACCATGCCCGTGATTATCCTAAGCGGCCGTACCGATGAGGACGACGTTGTCCGCGGCCTGGAAGACGGTGCCGACGCTTATATGCGCAAACCCTTCCACTCCGCAGAGCTGATGGCTCGTCTCAAGCATCTGCTCCCTCAGCAACCAGCCTTGCAGCCTTCGTAAACCCAGCAACGGGCGAAGCATCCACCCCACGCGGGTCATGGGTGCAAACGACTTGCACATCTCCCATAGCATCCCGCACGACTGCTCGTAGCGCCTTTAACGACCGGCGCCGTTGCGTTTGGCTCGTCTCCATAAACCATTGGTAGCCGCGCGCTGCCGTCGGCATCGAAGGCCGATTTTCCAGCTCCGACCGGAAGAACACCGCATCTCCGGCATGAAGCAGCCATGCAGCCCCCTGCCGGACCGCCACGCCGCAATGACCCCTCGTGTGCCCGGGCAGTTCTACCAATAGCACGTCCGCTCCCAGCACCTCTGCTGCTGGAAGCCCGAACCAACTCCGGCCAGACCGGTAGGTCCGCCACCGCCCCAACCCGCCCCACTGCCCCGGCCGATACCGCGCAGCCGCTTTCGCCCCCTCCGGCCGGCAAGCCGCAGCAGCTTCCACCTCCGACAAGTGAACAGCCGCCCACGGGAAATCCACCAAACCCGCAGCATGATCGAAGTCAAGATGCGTCATTACGATATGACGCACGTCCTCTGCCCGGTGTCCCAACGCCCGAATCCGAGCCGCCGCACTCTCCCGAGGGTTCAGCCGCAAGTTGTCCACCGCCAGGAACGCGGGGCTATGCGCAGCCCTCGACTGCCGCTCGTCCTGCCCCACGACCCCGGTGTCCACAAGCACAAGGCCATCCGGCCCCTCCAGCAGCAAACAATGGCAGGCAAGCGTCGCAGGTCCCAATCCAGAAGTTACCCCGTCGAACAACGATCCGCCCAGCGGTTGCATGGCGCCGCAGTTCAAGTGATGGACCTGCATCGAATAACCTCCATGGATAGCACTATGGAGAACGGTCCTCTGCCGCAGCCAGTTCCTCCGTCGCCGGCCCGCTGAGCCCGACAGAACATAACAACCCAGTCAGGCCATCGCCCCTGGCCGGCCCTTCAAGGCAGACGGCACCTCACCTTAAGCCAGTCACGTCCCCGGCCTTTCGGGCAGCGGCAACGCCGTCGTGCTTTTCACCCGCTCCATGCTGAAACGGCTGCTGACATTCTTGATCGGCACCGCTGCAATCAGCCGCTTATAGAACCTGTCATACGCCGCGACATCCAAAGCCACGACCCGCAGCATGTAGTCAATGTCCCCCGCCATGCGATGAACCTCCACCACCTCCGGCAAGTCCGCCACCGTCGCGGCGAACCGGTCCAGCCACTCCGGCGAGTGGTCCCCCGCCTCAATGGACACGAACACCGTCAGACCCAGACCCAGCGCCTCCGGCGACAGCAGCGCGACCCGGCGCTGTATCACCCCCTCCGCCTCCATCCGCTGGATCCGCTTCCAGCACGACGTCTGCGACAACCCCACCCGCTCCGCCATCGCGGCAATGGATAGGGTGCAGTCCTCCTGCAGCAGCGCCAGCAGGCGAAGGTCAATCCGGTCCAGGGCAACTCTCCACGGCAGCTCTGCACCAGACTAGGACAGCACGCCTTTAGACGGGGTTAATGCCCGTCAGGCCGCCTCCGCCCGCACATCCTTGATGTCCCGGAACACCAGCCCCGGATTCATCTCTTCCGTCCGCCGCAGCATGAATGCGCTGCTCGCCAGGAACACCGGATCCCCGTCCACGTCGTCCGCCATCCCCGTCCGCTGCTCGGCCACGAACCGGTCCAGCAGCGCCCGCTCCCCACTTACCCAACGCGCCAGAGCATACGGCACCGTCTCGAACCCAATCGCCACCCCATACTCCCCCGCCAGCCGGGCGATCAGCACGTCCAACTGCAGCGTGCCCACCACCCCCACGATAGGCTGGCTCCCATCTTGCGGCCGGAACAGCTGCACCACCCCCTCCTCCGCCAGTTCCTGCAGCGCCGTCCGCAGCTTCTTCGCCTTCATCGCGTCATCCAGCCGCACCCGCCGCAAGATCTCCGGCGCAAAGTAAGGCACCCCCACGAAGTTCAGCCGCTCGTCCTCGCTCAGCGTATCCCCGATCCGCAAAGTCCCATGATTCGGTATCCCCACGACATCCCCGGCAAACGCTTCATCCGCAATCTGACGGTCCCGCGCAAAGAAGAACTGCGGCGCATGCAGCGGGATCAGCTTCCCCGTCCGCACCTGCACCAGCTTCATCCCCCGCTGCAGCCGCCCCGAGCACACCCGCGCGAAGGCAATCCGGTCCCGGTGATTGGGGTCCATGTTCGCCTGGATTTTGAACACCAGCGCTGTCAGCTTTCCCTCATCCGCCGCAACGATGCGGGTATCCGCCGGCTGTGCCCGAGGCTTAGGCCCAAAGTCCACCAACCCATCCAGCAGGTCCGACACCCCGATCTCCTTGATCGCGCTCCCAAAAAACACCGGCGTCAGGTGCCCGGCGTTGAACGCCTCCAACTCGAACTCCGGCAAAGCCGCCTGCACCAGTTCCAAGTCCTCCCCCAACTGGATCATTCGCGGATCACTCTGCCCCAACGCCACTGGCACATGTACCTCCCGCGTCCGCACGTCGTAAGTTCCCGCAAACGTCGCTGCCCTGCCAATGGGCCAGGTCACCGGAGCCGTATCCAACGCCAGCGTGCTCGCCACTTCATCCACGATCTCGAATGGATCCCGCGCCTCCCGGTCCATCTTGTTGATGAACGTAAGGATCGGGATGTCTCGCAGCCGGCAGATTTCGAACAGCTTCCGCGTCCGCGCCTCGATCCCCTTGGCAGCATCAATCACCATGACCGCGCTATCTACCGCCGTCAGCGTCCGGTAGGTGTCCTCGCTGAAATCCTCATGCCCCGGCGTGTCCAGCAGGTTGAACACGCATCCCCGGTACTCGAACGTCATCACGGACGTAACAACCGAGATCCCCCGCTCCCGCTCGATCCCCATCCAGTCCGACCGAGTCCGCCGCCGCTCTCCCTTTGCCCGCACGTTTCCCGCCAACTGAATGGCCCCGCCCGCCCGCAGCAGCCGCTCCGTCAGCGTAGTCTTGCCGGCGTCGGGGTGGCTGATGATCGCAAACGTGCGGCGGCGGGAAATCTCTTCAGTCAGGGTCATGAAGCAGAAGCTTTCAATGGGTTAGCCGGGTACACACTAATATGGCGGCAACAGGGGAGGTCAGCAGCCTCAATCCAAACAGTTTGGAAAAGACGCCGGGTAATTGCTTCAAAATCTCGTCTGGATATACTCTGTGGAGCACGCCTGATGTTCGCATCTACTTCGACCATAATCCGACGACGCGGTGAAACGGTTGGTCGAACTCCACATGGGATCAATGCTCAACCGGGCTTGCGTCAATGATTGTGCCCTCACTGCCACCAGGGCAGCACTCAGCCCTCATCATCTCTCAAAGCTTCCAGCGTCACCACGTCCTGACACTCTCAGAAGCTGCGCCCCTGCACAGCCTGCAATCTTGCATGCTGATAGTATCCGCCATCGCAGGCCCTCCTCTGCCTCACCCCATCACAAACGCAAAGCGCCGGGGTCCAGCCCCGGCGCCCAGCACTCCCGGCAATGATCGCCGCGTTACCGCGAGTAGAACTCCACCACCAGGTTCGGCTCCATCGTCACCGGGAACGGCACATCCGTCAGCTTCGGCGCCCGCCCGAACCGGCCCTTCATCGCCCGGTGGTCCACTTCCAAATAATCGGGCACGTCCCGTTCCCCGGACTGTGATGCATCCAGCACAACGGCCAACTGCTTCGACTTCTCACGCACCTCGATAACGTCCCCATCCCTGACCAGGAACGACGAGATGTTCACCTTCTTCCCGTTCACTGTCACATGCCCGTGGTTCACGAACTGCCGCGACGCAAACGGAGTAATGGCGAACTTCATGCGATACACCACCGCATCCAGCCGCCGCTCCAGCAACTCAATCAGGTTCTCCGAAGTGTCGCCCTTACGGCGCACCGCTTCCTCATAGTATTTGCGGAACTGCTTCTCGCTGATATTGCCGTAATAGCCCTTCAGCTTCTGCTTTGCCATCAACTGGATGCCGAAATCGGTCGGCTTCTGCTTGCGCCGCTGCCCATGCTGGCCCGGCCCATACTCACGCTTATTGATCGGCGATTTCGCCCGGCCCCAAAGGTTTACCCCCAGGCGGCGATTGATCTTGTACTTGCTTTCGGCGCGCTTGGTCATGCGCAGCCTCCTTCATTCTATGTGCGCCGCCCCATTCAGGCAGGGTCAGGCCGCTTGTTGCACCGGTAGGCCACGCTGCAACTTTGCAGCATAGCGGGCGCACGCCCCGGCGGGCGCGTCCACGTTCCCAGCAGTGCACGGGACCTAATGCCGCTCGCGACACCTGTCAACCAAACGCCATCACCCTGCGAGCCAGCCAACCGCCAGGCACGCCGCGACCACCCCGTTGTTCACCAGGTGCACCGCCAACGAGGCTCGTACCGACCCACCAAACTCCCGCGCCAAGCTTAGCAGCAATGCAACCGGCGCCAGCGCCACAAGCAGCCGCCATTCGCCCCCTACCCCGTGCAACAGCAGGAACATCGCTCCTGTACTCAATCCTGTCCCCCAAGCACCCCACCGCTGCCGCAACCCGACCCAAAGCCAGCCACGGAAGAACATCTCCTCCGCAACAGGCGCCCCGACCGCCACCGTAGCTGCGAACCAAAGTACATAAGCGCCGCCTTCCGCCGGAGGCCCAGCCATCTCCGGGGCCGCCCGTTCCAGGAAATCATGCACCCCGGGCAAAACCGCCGACAGCCCAGCCTGCGCCGCATCCAACAGCAACGCGCATCCCACCAGCGCCACCACCAGCCAACGCCGCCGCACCGGCAGCCAGCCCAGCCCGGCCCGCAGGTCACCCGCTCCAACCCGCCATCCCCGGCGCACCGCCCCAGCCATCATCAACCCCTGCTGCAACGGCAACCCCAACGCCGCCACATCAGCCTCGAAGTCCCGCCATGCCAGCCACCCGAGCCTGTTCAGGCCGCCAACCACCAACACCGCCAATACCCCGGCTCCCAGCCCGGACAGCACCAGCCAGCCCAGCGCAAAACTCAGCAGCGTTACGGGCCGCCCCTCCCGGCGCCCTGCCGGTTTATTAGAGGAGGGCTCGCAAGCATGTACCGCCTTATAGCGGACAGTGTCCGGCAGGTTCGGATGGTTGCTCATACGACATGACTAAACAGGCGCGCCGCCTCACCGACAACTGCGTCCGCCCCGTCCCTTGCCAAACCTGGCAAAACCCCACACTTCCCCACCCATGATCACCCGCGGCGACATCCTCTGGCTCGGCATCTCCTCCGGCGTCACCGGCGGCCTGATTGGCGGCGCCATGCTCGGCATCGGCATGGACCTCATGGTCAACGGCCAGCCTTTCGGCTTCATCCCCATCATGATCGGCGGCCCATCCTCCGCCATTATCGGCTGGCTCCTATCTCGCCGTCTCGCCCGCCAGCTGGACCAGCTGGACCAGCTGGACCAGCCGGACTAGCCGCCGCACCCGCTAGGTCCGTCCGCCACCTGACTGCGCAAGCCCGTTATGAAGGCCTGTTCCTGACGCCCACCCACCAGCTCTCCCGCAGGCTGCCGGGAGCGTGGGACGATTCCGGTCATCCCCAGGCTGATCCCCATCAGCACCATCCCAAGCGCCAGCGCGAACCCCAAATTGCCTCGGCTGGTCTCCAGCACCACTACCGTCGTCGTCATCCGCGTCACCCCGGAGATGCTACCGCTAACGATCAGCACCGTCCCCGGCACCGCCGGCAGCCGCCCGGCACCCCGATCAGCGCCCCCATGCCCGTTGCCGCGACGCTGATGCCCAGTGACCGCCAGATGACGCTCAACATGCCTCGGTCCCCGGACAGCAGGCCAAGCGCGCTAGCGAACCCGTCGCCGGGCATCATGGACTGCCTCGCAGAAGCCGCGGGCATGACTTCGCCGGGTGCGTCCGCTATCGGTGACCAAAGCCCCCACGACCGAAGCCGCCGCCAAAGCCACGGCCATAGCCGCCGCTGCCAAAGCCCCGGCCATAACCACCACCGAACCGCCCGCCATAGCCGTATCCCGGGTATCCCCGATACCCGTACCCGCCATACCCGAACCGGCCGAACCCGTAACCGCGATAGCCGAACCCGCCATAAGACCGCAGCAGGAACACGTCGTCGTAAAAGAACGGATATCCATAACCAACCCCGGCATAAACCGGATATGCCGGTAGATAACCGTAGGCCGGCAGCGCCTGAACCTCCGGCTGCAGCGGCTGCACCTGGTTGCCCCGCGCCGTCATGCACCGCAAGAAAGCAGCCCCTGGCGGCAGCGCCTCCAGAGTCGGCGGCGGCACGTTGGGGTCGGCCTGCGCCGCCTGTGCTGCCTGCAGCTGGGCCTCGGTCGGCTGCGCCGCCGCCCGCCTCGGCAGCCGTCTCACATCCACCCGGCAGGCCCGGTCATCCGCCTCGAACGCCGCCTCGGTCTTGCCCGGCCCAGGCGACGCAATCAGGGGCGCCGAAGACCCCGCCACCGACGCCGGCGCTGCCGCTGGAGCCTGCGGCGGCACGGCATACACCGGTACTGGCGGAGGCACCGCCACGCATCCCGCAACGCCCACCGACAGCAGCATTGCCCCAGCTAATCCAGTTCCCCGCATCACAGCACCCTTCCTATCCCAAACCGGAATACCCAGCCGTCCCGTCCTCATACGTTGCGCGGCGGCTCTTCCCCATCCGGCCGCCCCCGCCTCATCCGTCCCCGGCTCAGCATCGCCACAACCCCATGCAGAGTCCTGACCTCTTGCTCCGTCGCCTCCCCGCGCTGGAATAGGTGCCGCAGGTTCCGCACCATCCCCGCCCGCTTCGGTTCATTCCGCAAGAAGCCGCTCGCATCCAACTCGTCCACCAGGTGCCCCAGAAATCCATCCAGCACTCCCTTCGACGCAACCTGGCTTTCCCCCGTCTGCAGCACCGCCGCCGGCGTTCCGTCCGCCGCAACCCACCATTCGTAAGCCATTACCATGACAGCCTGCGCCAAGTTCAGGCTATCGAACCCAGGGTTGAGTGGGTACCGCACCAGCGTGTCCGCCTGCACCATGTCCTCCCCGTCCAGCCCCGCCCGCTCCGGCCCGAACAGCACCCCCGCCCGTAGCCCCCGCCCCGCCACCTCCCGCAGCAACCCAGCCCCGGCCCGCGCCGTCAGCACCGACTTCACCACGTGCCTAGGCCGCGGGCATGTCGCCAACACCCGGTGCAGGTCCGCCACCGCTTCCGCGACCGTTCCATACACGGCAGCCGCATCCAGGATACGGTCCGCCCCCGAAGCCATCCGCCACGCCCTCTCCTGTGGCCACCCATCCCGGGGCGCCACCAGCCGCATATGGAACAGCCCACCATTTCCCATCGCCCGCGCACAGGCTCCAATGTTCTCTGCCAGTTGCGGCCGCACCAGGATCACCACCGGGTCCATGGGACTGCCAGGCCGCAAGTCGGCCCCGCCGTCGCGTCCGGTCAAGGCAGGGCCTGCTTCCCCCTCTCCTTCCGGGAGAGGGTCGGGGTGAGGAAAAAGCCGCAAGCACCGGCGCCAACCATCACAGTCCTACTTGCCATCCGGGCAAGCTCAGCCGCCCACGTCCACCAGAACAAAGCCACACCCCTTCAAACCCGGCGCCAGATGCTGGTCCCATCCGGACGGTCCTCGAACGCCACCCCTCGCGCCAGCCATTCCGCCCGGATCGCATCCGCCCGCGTGAACGCCCGCGCCTTGCGCGCCGCAATCCGCGCCGCCATTCCCGCCTCTACCTCTGCCGCGAACCCGGCATCCCCGCCACGGAACCAAGCTTCCGGCGCCGCCTGTAGCACCCCCAGCAGAGCCCCCCCAGCCCGCAACCCGGCGCCCGCCTCCGCATCCCCGGCCATCGCCCGGTCCGCAAGCCCATGCAGCGCTGCCATTGCCTCCGGCGTGTTCAAGTCGTCGCACAATGCCTCCAGCACCGCCCCCGGCGCGCCCGTTTGCACATGGCTCCCACCCCCCGGCGCCCGCTCCAGCGCCCGGTAGAACCGGTCCAGCTCTCCCCGTGCCTCCTGCAGCCCGGCCTCCGAATACTCCAGCGTCCCCCGGTATCCCGCCCGCAGCAGCATCAGCCGCACCGCTTCCGCCGGATGCGCCGCCACCGCATCCCGTATGGTCGAGAAGTTGCCGAGCGACTTCGACATCTTCTCCCCCTCCATCAGCAGCATTCCGTTGTGCAGCCAATACCGCGCAAACCCGCTCCCCGGCAGCGCGCACAGGGACTGCGCCCGCTCATTCTCATGGTGCGGGAACAGCAAGTCCCCCCCGCCCCCGTGGATGTCGAACGTTTCCCCTAAATAACGCCAGGCCATCGCGCTGCACTCGATGTGCCACCCCGGCCGCCCCCAACCCCAAGGACTGTCCCAACCCGGCGTTTGCCCTTGCAAAGCGCCCGGCGTTTGCCCTTGCACGTCGCCTGAAACGTCCGGTGCCGACGGTTTCCACAGCACGAAATCCCCGGGATCGCGCTTATAGGGTGCAACCTCCACCCGCGCTCCCGCCACCAACTCCTCCGGGTCCCGCCCCGACAAGGCGCCATACGACGCGAAGCTGCCCACCGCAAATAAGACATGCCCCTCTGCCGCATAGGCATGGCCCGACGCCACCAGCCGCCCAATCATCTCGATCATCTCCGGGATGTGCCCCGTCGCCCGCGGCTCCACGTCCGGTGGCAGGATTCCCAGGCTCGCCATGTCAGCCCCGAACTGCGCCCCGGTCCGCGCCGTCACCTCCGAGATCGGAACGCCCTCACGCGCCGCCCGCTCGTTGATCTTATCGTCCACGTCCGTGATGTTCCGGACATAGGTAACGCGCGGATACAGGTGGCGCAGCACCCGCGCCAGCACGTCATAGGCCACCATCGCGCGCCCGTTGCCCACATGCGCCAGGTCATAAACCGTCGGCCCGCACACATACATGCGGACATGCTGAGGGTCCAAAGGCACGAACACCTCGCGCCGCCGGGTCATGCTGTTGTGCAAATGCAGGATCATGCCACGGGTATGGCGGCGGCAAGGCGGGATGCGCAAGGGGCAGCACACAACGTTCGGCGTTACGCTGCAAAGCCCAGACTAGCGAAATGTAAAACCCACACTATCGAAAAAATAGCATAACATCTTAATTATTGTATATGCCCGCTTCTGCAATGATGTATGATCGCTCATGTCGGCTTAGAAGCCGCCCGCATGACGGTTTGAAAACGGCTCGACAGCTTCACACTCGTAAATCCTGCCCGGGGGCCTCCCGGTCTGCCAGCAGACAAGGATCTCCATGCCACGCTTCAAAACATCACTGATCGCCCTCTCGGCTTCAGTCCTGCTCCCCCTCCTGTCCCTGCCGGCACACGCCACGCAGTACATCACAAACGGATCGTTCGAAGCCACATCCCTGACCGCCAAGGGTTCCTTCGCAACCAAGGGCGTGAGCAACGTAACCGGATGGAGCGGCGGCGGCGGCCTCACCTTCCTCGACTTCCCCGGCACCGCCGACAACGGCAGCTATCTATCGGTTTATGGCCCCTTCCCCTCGACCAGCCCGAACGGCGGCAAGTTCGTCGAGGCCGACGGCGACCCGTCCTACCGCGGCGCGATTACCCAGACCATCAACGGACTGACCCCTGGCCAGCGCTATACCCTCACCTTCGATCAGGCCGCCGGCCAGCAAGCAGGCTTCAAAGGACCTACAACAGAACGGTGGCAGGTGAGCTTAGGCGCCAACACGCAGCTCTCCTCGCAGTTCAGCCTGCTGCAGGGCGGCGTCGGCCCCTGGCAACAGCAAACCATGGTCTTCCAGGCCAGCGCCGCCAGCCAGGTGCTGAGCTTCCTGGCCTCTGGCACCCCCAATGGCGCGCCGCCGATCTCCTTCCTAGATGGCGTATCGCTGATGGAAACCGTTCCAGAGCCGGTGACGCTCTCCCTGCTCGGCGTCGGCCTGGCAGGCACCCTGGTCTTCCGGCACCGGGCCAAGCGGCCAGCCTGAAGCACGGGCGGGCTTGCTTCCAGCCTCGCCCGGCTCCGCGCCAGCAACCGCCGCAAACGTTCCAGGACAGCCCGATCCGTAGGGCCGTCCTGGTTCGCAACCCGCCGGGCCGCCAGCCTGGACAGTCAAGCGCCAAAGCACCCGGCGCCACCTAACAACGCATCATAGCCCCGTCCGCCCCGAAGCCAGGCCCCACCCTTTAGAGGCTTCATGGGAGATTGGACCTGATACCGACGCCGCCTTCGCCAGCCAGGCCTGCCCAGACACTACCGGCAACTCCCGCGCGGGATCGGCAAACACCCCTGCCCCCATCCACTCGGCACGGTTCCCAACCACGTACAGCGCCCGCCTGGCCCGCGTCGCCGCCACGTTCAGCAGGTTCGGCCTTCCGCCAGCCCAGGCGCGAGAGCCTGGCCGCGCGCCCCGCCCCGCGCCAAGCATCAAGATCACCGCCTCAGCCTCCTTGCCTTGGAACGTGTGCACGGTCCCAACCCGCCGCCCGATCCAGCTCCGCCGGGCCTCCACCGTCTGCCCCGGCAGCACACCCGGCGTTGCCAGCAGCAACGACCGCAACCGCAATGCCGGCAGCTTGAACGGACAGATCACATAAACGTCCGGCGCCTCCCGCAGCGCCCCGAACAGCCGGACCAGCACGGCAGCGATCAACCTGCCCTCCATCTCCACCCACTTGTCGGAACCAGGCGCATCCACATCAACCCAGGCAGATGGTCCCAACAGGTCGCGGACTCCCGACGCACCCGCCGGAGTCGCGTGGACCATCCGCCCGTTATAGGCGATGCGGTTGGCAATCCCGAACATGACGGGATCACAGCGCCGATGCACCAGCAGCGGCATTCCGGTGACCCGCCACTCCGCGCCCGCCACCCCGTCCCGAACCCGGAACCGGCCCTGCATACGGCTGGCCCGGTCCGCCAGGGTCTGCGCCGACTGCCCCGGCGCCGCCCAGCGCCCCGGATCAGCCCCAACGCTGGCGAACACCAGCCCGGTCGTCCGCTCCGGCGTCGTGGCAACCGGCTCGATCTGCAGCGGATCGCCGATCACCACGGCCCGCCGCGCCCGCCAAATCGCCCCCACCGCCGCCTGCGGCGTAGCCTGCCCAGCCTCGTCAACCAGCAGCCACCCAATCTCACCAGCGCCAAAGCCGCGGAACATCCGCCTGACCGAGGCAAAGGTAGTGGACACCACCGGCACGACCAGAAAAAATGCCCCCCAATCCGCCGCGGTTGGCTCGCCCCGGGCTCCGCCCGCGCAGACGGCGCTCAGGGCCGGTTTCAACTGCTTGGCAGCCGCGGCGATAAAGGCCCGGTGCAGCCGCACCGCCGCCACGAACACCGCATCCCGCGCATTCCGGAATGCCCCGCCGTTCCAGGGCGACGTGCGGTGCAGCGCATCGGCCGGCTGCGACCAAAACCCCGGGCCGGGCACCATGCCCCCCGCTGCCGCGTCACCCTGGTCCAGCACCTGGCTAAGCCGTGCAGCCTCCGCCGCCAATCCATCCCGCGCCCGCACCGCCGCCCCGTGCACGGCAAGCAAGCGCCGCTCTTCGGCCTCAGCCGCCTCCCGTCGCGCCGCTGCATCCCGCCCGGCGTCCTGCACCCGGCCAAGCCGGGCCACCTGCTCCCGAATGCCCGCCTCATGCAGCCGCCACGCCCGTGTCTTGAACACGCGTGCGAACCAGGACGGTGCCACAGTTCCCAGCGCCGACAGCTTGCCAGCCTCCAGCGCCACCTGTGCATCCCCATCTATGGCATCACCCCGCGCCGCCGCTGCCGCGCGGACGGCAGAGGCCAGGTCCTTTCCTGCCACCTCCATCCGCTCCACCGCCGCAGGCAGGGCGGCCTCAACCTCCCGCAGCCGCTGCCTGGCCTGAGCCAGCGCCGCCAAACCGTCCCGCAGCGCGCGGCTGCACGCCAGCGCCTGCCGGAACTCATCGCGCGCCACCCGCCAAGCCGCCATCGCCTCCGGCTTGCGGGGCGGCGGGTCAAGCAGCGTCAGCGCCCCGGGCGGTCCGACGCGCCGCGCATTGGGCCACGCAGCCTGATCGAGCCAGTCGCGCAGGCCCCAATCCCGATCCCACCAGAACCGCTCGAAGAAGGTCCGCCGGTTGCCCGCATTCCCCAGCCGCGCAGCCATCAGCCCCCAGGCCCGCTCCTCCTCCGGCGCGTCCTGAGCCACCCCCAGCACCGCGGTCGCCGTTGGCCCGAATAGGTCTATCCCACTATCTCGCCAAACGCTGGCATCCAGCGCCCGCCCACGCACCGGCAGTTCCAGGCTGATGTTCTCGACTGCCGCATTGTTGCTGCTGGCCACGACGATGGCAAAGTCCATCAGGTCCAGCCCCCGCAGATCCCCGCCCGGGTCGTCAAGCGCAGCCAGACGCTCGGCCCGGCGCACCATCACGTCCGCCACCAGGTCACGCAGCAGCGTGGTCTTCCCCGTGCCGGGCGGCCCATTGACCGCTGCCAGCCCCCCCTCGCTCAGGTCACGCACCACGGCGTTGACCGCCGCCTGCTGCAATAACGTCAGCGGATGCAGCCCCGGCCCTGGCCAGCGCCCGAGCGGAAACAGCTCCGGCCGCAGCAGCTCAGCCAGCCGCCCCCGCTCCGCCTCGTCCAGCGCATCCCACGGCGCCGCAGGCGGCCGCAGCCCCAAATAGGCCGCCGCGGCATCCGGCAACCCGTCCACCCCGCGCATCACCCGCGCCAAGTCAGGCAGCAGGAAACTCGACAACAGGTCCGCACCAGGCGCCTTCGCCGCCACGACCTCGACCGTGCACGGCACCGCCTCCCACAACGCCGACGGCAGGCGTAGCTCCGCCGCAAGCTCCAACGATGCAGCCCGCAGATCCCGCCAAGTCAGTGACCGAGGCATCCCATCCGCCCCGGTCGGGGCCAGGATGCCGCCGAACCTGGCCTTGAGGCTCGCCTCCGCTTCTCCCCACCCCGGCAGCTCCGCAGCCGACCCCGATGCCAGCACGCATCCCAGCCCCCAGGCGAAGCTGGCGATGGCCAGGGTATCGGGTAAGGGGATCCCCCACTCATCCAGCACCACCGTCGCGGCCAGGATGCTGCCTTCTGCCCGGCGCGCCACCCTGTCCTCATCAACCGCGTCGCCAAATGCGCCGTCCAGCGCCTCGTAGGCTGGCTTGGCAGGCAACGCCCCCAGCACGGCGACATACCACCGCCGTGGCGTGTCGGCCCCGCCGTCCGGCTCCGGAAGCGGATCGGGCCGCTGCGGCCAAGGCGTTGGGTCGCCGTCGCCCGGCACTTCCCAATGGGCCGGCCCATCCGGCGCCGCCGTACCCTTGTTGCGCTGCTGCCCGCCCCGCTCCGCCGCCAAGGCGCCCCAGCTCGGCCTCGCGACCTGCGGCGTGAGCACCTCCAACGCCACCCAGGCGCCGAGCACCCGGCAGATCGTGTCGGAGGTTTCCATCATCCGACCTATGTGCCGCGCCGGCCGAGCCGGATCAATCTGCCGCTCCCTCCGCCAACACAGCACGAACCCGTGACACCTTTCTTCAATCCAGCCCCGCACGCTTGCCGCCTGCCCAGAGGTGTTGTAATTGCGAACCACTCGCAATACGACAGGACAGCCCGTGACCCAGGCCATCACCACGACGCGCCCGCCGTCCCACCTGGCGCGCTACGCCGCCGTCTTCGGCCCTGGCCTCGTCGTCATGCTCGCCGACACCGACGTCGGCAGCATCATCACGGCCGCGCAGTCCGGCGCCCAATGGGGCTACCGCCTGCTGCTGATCCAATTCGTCCTCATACCCATCCTGTTCATGGTCCAGGAACTCACCGTCCGCCTCGGCCTCCACACCGGCCGCGGCCACGGCGAGCTGATCCAGGACACCTTCGGCCGCACCTGGGCCTGGGTCTCCGTCGCCGGCCTCGCCGTCGCCGTCTTCGGCGCCCTTATCACCGAGCTGTCCGGCGTCGCCGGCGTCGGCGAGCTATACGGCATCCCTCGCGGCATCAGCCTGCTGCTCGCAACCCTGGCCCTGCTGGCCGTCGTCCTCACCGGCAGCTATCGCCGGGTCGAGCGCATCGCCATCGCCCTCGGCCTCTTCGAGCTCGCCTTCTTCGCTGTCGCCTGGATCGCCCAGCCTGGCATCACCGAGATGGCTCAGGGCGCCGTCAACATTCCCTGGGCCGACAAGAACTACGTTTACCTCGCCGCCGCCAACATCGGCGCCGTCATCATGCCCTGGATGGTATTCTACCAGCAGTCCGCCATCGCCGACAAAGGCCTACGGCCCGAACACCTGCGCGCCGCCCGTTGGGACACCGCGCTCGGCGCCGTAATCACCCAGCTCGTCATGGCCGCCGTCCTAGTTGCCACTGCCGCCACCATCGGCCACGCATCCACCCCTGGCGGCACCCCTCCCAGCCTGTCCACCGTCGGCGAGCTATCCGGCGCCCTGACCCCCTTCCTCGGCGTCGGCTTCGGCCGCCTGGTGTTCAGCGCCGGCGTTCTAGGGGCAGGCATGGTCGCCGCCATTGTCGCCACACTGGCCCTTGCCTGGGGCGTCGGCGAGGTCACCGGCTATCAGCGCAGCCTCAACCTGCGCCCGCCTCAGGCCCAGGCCTTCTACGGCCTGTATGCCGCGGCCGTCGTGGGCTGCGCCGTGCTGGTCGGCATCTGGCCGGACCTTGTGAGCTTGAACGTCGGCGTCCAGGTCATGAACGCCCTGCTGCTCCCGCTGGTGCTGGGGTTCCTGGTCGCCCTCAGCATACGCGCCCTGCCGCCAGCCGTGCGCCTCCGCGGCTGGTATAAGGGCGTGGTGATCGTGGTAATCAGCTTGACGACCCTGCTGGGCGTGTTCGGCGGCTTCAGCGGCGCCGGGCTGCTATAAGCATCCGGCCCCGCGAACTGATTGCTCGGACGGCGTAGGGCGGAAAGGCGCTAACGCCTTCCGCCACTGCCACAAGCCACGACGTGGGAATTGGCTCTTCGCTGATCCGCGACATAGACGGACGTAGCGGTCAGGTTTCTTCCCAGCGGTCAGGAAACCTCCCGCTCACGCCGCCAGCGGCAGCCCCACGTAGTTCTCCGCCAGCGCCGCCGATGCCTCACGGCTGCTGACGACATAGTCCAGCTCCGCCAACTGCACCCGCCGGTCGAACTCCGACGCCCCTTCGAACCGGTGGAACAGCGTCGTCATCCACCACGAAAACCGCTGCACCTTCCAAATGCGCCGCAGCGCCACCGCCGAGTAGCCCTCCAGCCCCGCATCCTCCCCCGTCCCATACCAGCGCCCGATCGCCCGCGACAGCAGCAGAACGTCTCCCACAGCCGAGTTCATCCCCTTCGCCCCGGTCGGCGGCACGATGTGCGCGGCGTCGCCCGCCAGGAAAAGCCGCCCGCACTGCATCGGCTCCGCCACGTAGGACCGCATGGGCGTCACCCCCTTCTGGAAGATGCGCCCTGTCCGCAGCGTGAACCCGTCGCATGACAACCGCGCCGCCAGCTCGGCCCAGATGCGGTCATCGGACCACGCCTCCACATCCTCGTCCGGCGCGCATTGCAGATACATCCGCTGCACCGTCGCCGACCGCTGCGAGCACAGGGCAAAGCCCCGCTCATGGTTGGCATAGATCAGCTCCTCGGCACTCGGCGGCGCCTCCGCGAGGATACCCAGCCAGCCGAACGGATACACCCTGTCATACCCGCGCCAGGATCCCGCCGGCAGTGCCGGGCGGCACACCCCATGGAACCCGTCGCACCCGGCGATCACGTCGCAGCTCAAGCTGTGCGCCTGTCCCCCATGCGTGAACCGAACCTCCGGATTGCCCTCCTGAAATCCGGACACCGACACGTCGGCGCAGTCCAACAGCAGCGGCGCCCCAACGGCCTGACGAGCCGCGATCAGGTCCCGCACGACCTCATGCTGGCCATAGACCATCACGGACTGGCCCACCAACGCCTGGAAGTCTATCCGATGCAGCACGCCCCCGAACAGCAGCCCCGTGCCCTCGTGCCGCAGCCCTTCCCGGTGCATGCGTGCGCCCAACCCGATCTGGTCCAGCACGTCAACGACATGGTGCTCCAGCACCCCGGCGCGTATGCGGTTCTCAACGTAGTGCTGGCTCCGCGCCTCGATCACCACGCTCTCGATGCCGTCCAGATGCAGCAGATGGGCAAGCAACAGCCCGGCCGGGCCAGCGCCAATGATGGCGACCTGGGTACGCATAGGTATTCCGCTCCCCTCCCGTTGCTGCGGGATCAGGGATGCGGTCCTACTCCTCCGGCTCGGTCGTGAACAGCAGCGGATAGCCCTTCTTGCGCGCGGCGTCCGTCGCGTTGGTGGCCTTCGCCTCCGCGACTTCCTTGGTGAACACCGAAACGACGCAGGAGCCGCGCTGGTGCGCCGTCATCATTACCCGCCTGGCCTGCTCCTCGCTCAGCCGGAACTCCGCCTTCAGCACCATGGTCACGAACTCGCGCGGCGTGAAGTCGTCGTTGACCAGGATCACCTTGTGCATCTTCGGCCGCTCGGGCTTGAGCACGGTTTCCACGCGCGGCGTGGTAGTTGTGTCTTGCATGGGGTGCGCCTCCGTCCATCGCCGCACCGTTAGGTGCGTTGCGTGGGCGGCGAGACAAGGCCACCCCGGCCCGGCAAGGAGGCGCTGCCCCTCCGTGCCGGGCCAGATGCGGAGTAGCATCCGGCCTGGCCACCCCGTTGACCCGCCGTCAAAGCGTCAGGCGCAGGCTCGTCAACTGAGTGCCGATCTGCTGGAACGCGCTGGCGAGGTCTGCCGAGGTCGGGCTGTCGAAGTAATGCGAATTATCGGTCGCGCATCCTTGCCACAATGCCTTGGTCGCGCTGTCAATGCCGCCGTGGCTAAAAGTGATAGTGTAGATGATGATCCCTTGCTGCTTCATCTTCTTGCAGAGGTTTGCGACCCGACTATCCAGTTCGGTTTTTGCGTTATTGATCGCAGTGATCGTGTCGTTCCCGACGTTGCCGGTATTGGGGATGGTGATGCCGAGCCGGTTTTCCGACAAGCGGCCATAGGCCGTATAATCGGCGTCCACGGCCTGGCCGTCATAAGCAGGAACATAGGCATTATTGTTGGAGTCGAGGAGGGGTTTCCCGTTGGAGTCGAGGGTGGCCGCGCCGGGCGCGCCGCCGGACCAGTCCCACCACTGCTGAGCGCCGTCGGTCATGAACACCATGACCTTCTGCATGTGAGGCGTGTTATACGGCAACGGCAGGCTGGTCGCGTTGTTGGGCAACCCAGTGGTCGGAGTGCCGCTCCATAAGCCGGCCCACTGTGGGCTGAGGGTCCACCAGCCTGCCTGCATGCCGAGGTCACCGGTCGTGCCGCCTCGATAAGTCGAGACAAAGTTGTTGATGACCGCCATCACCTTGCTCTTGTTGGGCGTGAGCGACTGTATCGGAATGGCCGCGCAAGCGAGGTTCGGCCCGACGGCCGTGTTATCGGGAAGAGTCGCCTCCTGCTTTTCAGTGATGAGGCCCCAATCATTGTCGCCAGCCACCGACTTCTTAGCCTTGCTATTATAATATTGCCCGAGGGTTGACTTGTATAGGTAGGGAACAAAACGAGATGTGGTTGGCGGCGTATCGGTCTCAGGGCTGTTCAACGCTGCTGGATGGGCTGTACTGAGGCCGCTCTGCTGCATACAAGGGGCGAAGTAGGCGTCTGATCGCAAGGGGGGTTCCCGAGCCGGGCAATGTCTGACTTCTACGGCAGCA